>RCNE010001967.1_pt1 | contig 11139 bp, 10 predicted proteins | sample 2041361 | NCBI WGS metagenome assembly RCNE01 (sample SAMN09708229, study PRJNA481090) | Marine sediment metagenome, whole genome shotgun sequencing project.
ATTTCAAATTCGTCAATTAGAAGAACAGTTCGATACACGATTGTTTGATCGTGCACATAACCGTGTAAGCCTTACCGAGGCGGGTCATGTGGCCTTTGAATATGCAGAGATAATTTTTGAAAGATATTCAGAAATGGAAAATGCAATTCGTGAGATAACAGGCAGTATCAGTGGCTCACTAACACTAGGGGCGTCTACGACTATTTCTGAGTATATGCTACCGGCGCTACTTGGAGATTTTAACGCCAAGAATCCTGAAGTTTTATTAAGATTAAGAGTTTCTAATACAGAAGGTATCGTTTCGATGGTCGAGAACAATGTCATCGACTTGGGCGTTGTAGAAGGGCCCGTTACAAACAAAAATCTTTTGGTAGAAATTTGTAGAAAAGATGACTTGGTTGTTGTGGTACCACCAGAGCATGAGCTAGCTCAGCGCGAGGCAGGTGGTCTTGGCAGACCGGCTTCGACGCCCGCTCCGCTCGGGTCTATCGCGCCAACTGCGTGAAGACGTCCACCGCGTCGACGAACGCGCGGTACTCCGTGATCTTCCCGTTCGAGATGTCGAAGAGACTCGCGATCAGCCGAGGTGCGACCGGTGCTCCCGAGGTCGACACCGCGTTCCAAGACCTCGACATGAGCGAGCTGCCGGACGTGAGTGGCATCGACTCCGAGGCGCCAAGCGGGTACATCGCCGCGATACAGACACCCAGCGACGACGGCCCTGAAGAAGACGCCGACCCCCAACTCGACGACGAGTTGGTCTTCGGCGATGTCTCTGAGCCGACAGCTGATGACGCTGTCAGCGGGCTCGCGAGCGAGACCGCTGCGCCTGTGAACACCGCCGTGGTGCCAGCGGACAGCTTCGACGCCGACAATCTTCGAAGTGATGACGCCGATGAGGACAACGGCCGGAGACTGGGCTGCCTGATTCCCTTACTTTTGCTCGGACTGATCGTCCTTGCTCTCATCTTGTTCTGGAGTCGCCTGTTCGATTCAAACGATGACCCGGTGCTCCTACCGGAAGATTCAGTTGAGGTGACCACGACCAGCGAGGAGCTCGAGTCGTCGAGTTCGTCGGCTGACACTGAGACGACTGAGACGACCGAGACCACCAGCACAACGTCGACGACCACCACGACCGAGCCAGCTCCCCTTATTCCTGACACGGCATGGGAACTGCTCGACGGAGGAACCAACACCGACCAGTTCGCCGCATTCGGTTCGACCTTCGGGCTCCAAGAAGTACTTGAGGGTGCCGACGATTCGGACGCTCCCGATGGGTTCACCCTTCTGGCTCCGTCGAACGATGCAATCTCGGCACTCAGCCAGGACCAAGTCGCCGGCTTCGGGCAAGATCCCACATCTGCGGAGGCGCTCATCGGCTACCACATCATCGATCAACGTCTCACCCCAGAGATGCTCCTCAGCGCAGCGGGCGGCCAGATCGAATCACGAATTGGACTTCCCATCGACGTTTCCCTCGATGGAGACGATGTTGTTCTCAACGGGCAAGCCCGCGTCGCCCTCGATTCCCTCGTAGCCGGAAATGGAAATGTGCTGGTGATCGATTCCGTTCTCCAGCCGCCGACGATCAATTCGGTCATCGATCTTGGCGACGTCCAATTCGAGGTCATCTCTGCGATCATCACCCCCGGCGGCGAGGCCGAGCTGCAGAAAGCGGTTGCCTTCTTCCAAGACAACCCAGACGCGAATGCCCTCATCGAGGGTCATACCGACACAGATGGCCCGGCCGGACCGAACCAAGGGCTTTCAGAACGACGTGCCGAGGCCGTACGAACCTTCCTGATCTCTCAAGGGATCGACGGCGCTCGCCTCACCGCTGAAGGGTTCGGAGAGACGCAACCGATCATCGTCGACGGCACCGAAGACAAAGCGGCCAGCCGGCGCATCGAATTGAACATTCGCTAGCAGCGCACACAAACGCGACTTATTCGTTCAACATCCAGTTGCGGGAACGATCGGGTTCGAAGTCGCTCTGCAAGTACTCATCGAGCCGCTGGTCGAGGCTGGGGTCAGACACCATCCAGGTCCCATAGATCGAAGCTCCCTCAGCTGTTGGAGGTTGCGCCTCAGCGTTCTGCTTGGCTTCGCGGACGATCTTTTCGGCCTGAGCCCTTGCCGAACGCATCAATTCATCTCGACGGCCCTTGGCGTTGGTTTGACTCTGTTTGAAGGCTCGAACTGCAATATGAACTCGTTGTAGCTGTTCCTCGGCGACATCGGCACGCGCACTGGCAGCAGCGAGCTCGCGCTCGAGTCGTGCGACTTGCAGTCCAGTTGCTTCATCGGTAACCGCTGTGTGCACGACTTGTACCTTCATTCGTCAATGAACTTGCTGGAGGCGGAGACCGCCTTCCCGCTCGAACCCATCGGCGCGGTAGCGGACACCGACATGGGTCCAACAGACCTTCGACAAGTCACGTCAAGAACTGGAGCCGACGATCGAAACCGGCCCTTCCTGAAATCGTCAAAATTCCTCAGTTTTGATGCGACTGTTCCGATACCTAGTGCAAGGCGGTGTTCGGCGTACACAAGCCCCACCGAGCTGCTTACTGGAGATACGGAATGCCGCAAGATGAGCACAACGAGTGGCCGTCGTTCAAGACGGTTCTTCGTGACGTCGCAACCTCTGAACGATCCCCGCGCCCAGAGACGTCCGCTCCGCGCGACTCAATCACCGATGAGCTGCACCTTGCCTCGGGCGACGATATTCAGCTGGGCACGACCAAGACGAATTCCAGCGTGAAGGTTGAGGAGCGTCCGAAAGAAACCCAAAGCGACTCTTTCGGCCTTGACCTGCTCCCCGAACCCCTGGCACCAGTCGACATCGACACCTCAGCGATCCGAGCACTGCTCCTCCCACCTACGGACTCCCCCGCCGAGGAATTCGATCTTCGAGCCCTCGATCCACTCGAACCAGCGTCGACGATCGACCTCGATGAGGCGCTCGAAACCGACTCTGCTCTCGCGACCGAATCTGCGTTCGAAACGGGCTCTCCGTTCGAGACCGAATCTGCTCTCGAAACCGATTCTCCGTTCGAAACGGACTCTGCGTTCGAGACCGCTTCTCCGTTCGAGACCGCTTCTCCGTTCGAACCCGAATCTGCGTTCGAACCCGAGTCGGTCTTCGATCTGGCGTTCGATGCCGATTCGGCGACGACGGCAGATGATCCAACGACCTTCGCGGAGGTCAAAGGCATCGCACTTCCGCAGCTCGATGCGACTCCTGACATCTTCGGAGATCTGAACTTCACAAGCGACATCTCACTCGACGACGTTCCACAGTTCTCCGACACCGACGAGACAGTTGATGAAGGTTTCACGGAACCCTCGATCGATCTGTTCGACCTCCAGACAACCAGTAAAGACATCGAGAGCGAACGTCTCGCCGAGACTGGCGACGACCTCTATGCACTCGCGTTGTCCGATGAGCAGTCCGACGATCAATCCAGCGGGTTTGATTCAGTCGCAACAGCCAACGCAATTGAAGGCGAACTGAACGAACTCAGCGATCTAACGGCGCTCGACTCCGACTTTGTGATCGACGACGAGGCGCCTGTCGAGATGTTCAATCTCGACAACGTGGTCCCGATTAGGCCTGAAGCGGCGCCGAACTATGAGAGCGCTGATGCACCCGGCGATCTCCCGGGCAACCAATGGCTTAACCCAACCGATCTCGCCGCCACACCGCTGTCGCACGCTGCTGACGGACCGCCGCCAGCGCGGGTTTCCCACACTGGATGGGTTGGCCTCGAGGACGTGCAGAGCGAACCAATCAAGAACGAACCGACCGAGAACGAAGAGAAGGTCGACGATCCGTGGGCGCACATGCGGCCAACCGAGGACCCGAAATCCGAAGGTCTACTTGCGAGGTTCTTCGGCGGCGAGGAACGCAAGCGAGCAAAAGCTCGACGACGAGCCCAAGAACGCACCGAATCCGAGCCCGACAGCACCGAACCCGATGTCGAGGCCTCGTTTGACTCGGCATGTCCGAACTGTGGCGGAGAGTGTCAGGTTGACCTCGATGACCCCATTGGTCGACGTGTTCACGTGAGCTGTCCATCGTGCGACCACATGTGGTTCACGCCATATGTCGAAGCCAATACGGGCTGACGATTCGTCTGACCCGGGACTAGTTCCCGAACATCGACATCCACTGCTCAGCGGTCTTGGGCGCAAAGACCATGTTCTGTGCGCGGGTCTCACCCATCGTCGCGGATGACTCCGGCGAATACTGGTGGCCGGGAAAGAGCACCGCGTCGTCGGGAACCTTCGATAACACCTTGGTCAGACTCTCGTAGAGTTTCGCCGGATCTCCACCGGGCAGGTCGGTCCGGCCGCAGCCCTGCAAGAAGAGCGTGTCTCCGGCAACGAGCCGGTTGTCCACCAGGAACGACTGTGAGCCAGGCGTATGGCCGGGAGTATGGAGAAGATCGATCGTGATCGCCCCGACCTCGATCGAATCACTTCCGTCATGCAGCGTGAGGTCGGCGTCGCCGAGACCAGTCACCTGCTTCACGAAGTCAGCTTCATCGGCTTGGATATGCAGCGGCACACTCGTCTGCCCGAGCAACTCAGCAGCGCCAGAGACCTGCAAGCCCATCATTGAGCCACCCACATGATCGGCGTGATAATGGGTTCCAAGCATGCCAACGCACGACATGCCGTCGGCTTCGAGGATGTCAAGGATGCCAGCTGGGTCATAGGCCGGGTCGACGATTACCGCTTCTCGGGTCTCGCGATCACCGATGAGATACACGAAGTTGACCATCTGTTGGGCGAAGGGATCGGTCTGGGCAAAGTCTCTGCCCGACAGCAGTTGGCGGAAGTACAAACGATCGTTGGTCACAGCATTCATCGTACGCGCCAGATCGACTCGGCCTCAGCGGCAACCAGTCGTGCAGGCCGGTCGAGAGCCGCAGCTGCCTGGACGACATCTGCGAACTCGGCCTTGCCGGTTTGCTCCGTCACCTTGATTCGGATCTCGTGCCCGTCGACCACAACCGTGTCGAAGCCTCGATCACGTGCAGTGCGCTCGACGCCGTACGAGCGGTGACCGAGGGACCCAGTCTCGGCGAGAAGAACCTGGCCGAGCCGACCCGTATCGACCGGTTCGACCAACGCACTGACGATCACGGCGGGTCGCTGTTTCTTCATCTCGATCGGCGTGATCCATGCGTCGAGTGCACCTTCGTCAAGCAGACGAGACACCGCGTGAGCGAGGTATTCGCCGCTGAGATCGTCGACGTTGGTTTCCAGAACAACCAAGGGTTCGCTCGGCAGCTCTTGTGCGGTCCCGAGCACGACGTGGAGGAGATTCGGATGTTCGTCGAGCTCGTTGTCTCCTGCGCCGAAGCCGGACGAGGTGACCGTCATCGATGGCAGCGGCCCGAATGTGTCAGCAAGCGCAGCGACGAGGGCGGCGCCGGTCGGAGTTGTCAGTTCAACTCGCACGTCGAGACCCCGCACTGGCACACCTTCGAGTAGACGTGCAGTGGCAGGCGCTGGATTCGGGATCAGCCCATGCGCGCTCTTGGCGATGCCTTGTCCATTGGCGACCGGGGCGACGACGATCCGGTCAACGCCGAGTTGCTCGAGGGCCAGGCAAGACCCCACAACATCAACAATGGCATCGATCCCGCCGACCTCGTGGAAGTGCACAGAGGCGGGGTCCATTCGGTGCACGTGACCTTCGGCATCAGCGAGCGCCCGAAAGACTCGGACCGCGCGGTTCGTGACCCGAGTCGGCAAATTCGCCGACTCGACGAGAGCGATGATGTCGCCTGCGGTGCGGTGGACATGCCCTTCGTCGGCAGCGACAGTCAGATTCACCGCACCGATGCCATTGCGAAACACAGTTTCGACCTGCAGATCCCAACCATCGACGTTGAGCAAAGAGAGGTCGCGCCGAAGTTGTGCGACGTCAGCACCGGCGTCGATCAGAGCGCCGAGCATCATGTCGCCGGCGATTCCGTTGAACGGGTGTATCCACAGTGTTGCGGTCATGTGCGTCGTGGTCATCCGTCGGCCAGCTTCAGTGCTCGCATTGCACTGACCGCTGCGCCGTATCCGTTGTCGATGCCAACGACCGAGATCCCGGCGGCGCATGAGGCCAACATTCCGAGGAGAGCAGTAACTCCGTCGAGGCCAGCGCCGTAGCCAACGCTGGTGGGCACGGCGATGACGGGTCGAGCACACAGGCCACCAATGACCGAGGGCAGCGCCCCTTCCATGCCAGCGATCACGATCACGATGTCAGCGGTCGTGAGTCGGTCGAGCTGTGCCAGGAGCCGATGTAACCCCGCGACACCGACATCGTTGATTCCATCGACCAGAACACCGTGTGCTACCAGCGTGGCCATGCACTCTTCCGCGATAGGCGCATCGGCAGTTCCTGCAGTCACGACAGCCACCCGCCGATCGGTCTTCGGCGGCGCCGGACGCCAAGCGATAACGCCACCTCGGACCACCGAGTCTGGATGCGCTTCGACCAGTGCATCACGTTGTTCATCGGTGACCCGGGTGACCATCACGGGGCCCGTGCCGTTGGTCAATAATTCATCGACGATGGCCACGCACTGTTCAGCGGTCTTGCCTGGGCCATAGACCGCTTCGGGAAGCCCTTGGCGGAGCGTTCGATGGTGGTCGACCTTGGCGGCACCGATCTCGGCGAACGGCAGTCGTTGAAGTGTCGCAACCGCGTCGTCCGCGCTGGTCTCTCCGGATTGGATCTGTTCGATCAGCGCCCGGAGCGAGGTCTCATCCATTCGTCCATCGTGGCAAGGACGTCGCCAACTCCCACCATCGACCCACAGGTTCCTTCAGGGCCGAAATGTTGCGAATTCCGCCTCCGGACTAGAGTTGGATGGTGGCTGAACGACAACGCATCGCATTCCAAGGTGTCCCTGGCGCCTACTCGCACATGGCCTGTGCACACGCCTACCCCGACATGGAGGCGATCGGCTTCGATACGTTCGTGCAGGCGTTTGCCGCTGTCGAGGATGGCAGTTGCGAGTTGGCCATGATCCCGATCGAGAACACGTTGGGCGGTCGCGTCGCCGACATGCACCACTTGCTCCCTGAGTCGAGTCTCTACATCATTGCTGAGCACTACCAGCCAGTGCGTCACCAGCTGCTTGCCCCAATGGGGGCAACACTCGAGACCCTCAAGACCGTTGCCTCACACGAACAAGGCCTCGCCCAGTGCCGCGACCTGATTCGTGAACTCGGCGTCGAACCAATGGACTTCGGCGATACAGCAGGTGCGGCGAAGGAAGCCGCCGAACGCAACGATCCGAGCTTTGGGGCCATCGCAAGCGAGCTGGCTGCAGAAACCTATGGCCTGCAGATCCTGCGCAGCCGGATCGAAGATCGTCTTGGCAACACCACTCGTATGGTCGTGATGTCACGAAGCTCGATTGAACCGGACCCTCTTGTTGGTGCCGCGATGACGAGCATCATCTTTGAGACACGAAGTGTTCCCGGTGCGCTCTACAAAGCGCTCGGTGGATTCGCCACGAACGGCGTGAACATCACCAAACTCGAGAGCTACATCATCGATCAAAGCTTCACCGCGGCACAGTTCTACGTCGAGGTGGAAGGGCACCCATCGGACCCTCGCATGGCCAACGCTTTCGAAGAGTTGCAGTTCTTCTGCACGAAGATGAAACGCCTCGGCACATACCCAAAGTCGGACTGGCGTTCCCAAAACTGACAAATCCCGGGCAAAGCCCGGGATTTGTTGCCAGCGCGCTCGTAGGGACTCGAACCCCAAACCTTCTCGTCCGTAGCGAGATGCTCTATCCAATTGAGCTACGAGCGCAGGAAGACGAGTCTAGACCCGTCCGAACTGCCCTACCACTTCATCGGACCGGGTCTTGCGAACGTGAGCAATGGGTCCGGTGAAGCAGTCGCTATCCTCATGGGCGGAGAGATGGCAGAGCGGACGATTGCGTCGGTCTTGAAAACCGTTGTGGCTTTACGGTCACCGGGGGTTCGAATCCCCCTCTCTCCGCCAAATCGAAGGCGATTCATCGCTTGTCGAACCCAATCAGAAGTGCGGGAGAGCGCGTCGGTGACCTTCGGCCCTGCCGCCCGACCCGTCGACGGTTGAGGATCAAGACATGAAGCAACTTCTGCCCCATCATTGGAAGCTCACCATCGAATCACATGAGGATGACGAACATTGCGAGATGGTCGTCCATCTCGACGCTGTTGATCGATCCCTCTCGGGTGTGGGCCGTTCTCGCCGGAATCCGGCCGATCCGTCCGTTCCCCAGATCGGCGAGGAGCTGGCTGCGGCCCGAGCCCTTCACGATCTCGCCAATCATCTGACCGATGACGCCCGCGCGATGATCGAGAAATATAGCGGGAACGCGGACTGAACCTCCGCCGATCACGGCCGGTTTGAACGGGAAGTCGCTGGGCCAGGGCAGCGCTCAGCGTTGTCTGGTCAGTGGTCATGCGTGGCCATCACGCTGGCGGGTTCTATCGGATCGACTCCATCGGTATCGAGATCGATATCGGCAGCGCGTGCAGGGAGAAACTTCGCGGCGAACATCGCTCCGGATGCGGCCACGAATGCGACGACCAAGCTCGCTACACCGAAGCCGGCCATGAAGGCGTCACTGACCTCAGTGAGATAAGCGGGCCCTGTGGGGCCGAGGTCGCTGGCGACAATCTGCGCTGCGCCAACCGATTCCTCGGTCAGTACCTGTGCCTCGGCGGCGAGTTGTGTGAAGACTGGGCCCTCGGCGAGAGCATCGGCGTAGACAGAGCTGAACACACTGCCGATGACTGCCACGCCAAGCGTGCCGCCGAGCTCGCGGGTGGTGTCATTGACCGCAGAGCCGATTCCCGCTTTGTCGACCGAGAGCGAACCCATGATCGACTCGGTCGCGGGCGCAGTTGTAAGGCCGAGCCCTCCACCCAGAAGGATCATCTGCCCGACGATCTCGGGATAGCCCGTTATTGCCGAGTTGGCGGAGATCCAGGTGAAGGCGACGGCCATCATCATCAGGCCAGTCACCACGACCCGGGTAGTTCCGGCTCGATCAACAACACGGGGTGCCGTGACCGAAGCAATAGCGATCGAAAGGGCGACAGGCAAGGTTCGTACTCCTGCTTCGAGGGGCGTGTAGCCCTGGACGAGTTGGAAGTATTGAGTGACCAGGAAGATGAAGCCGAACAAGGCAAAGAACGCTGAGGTGATGGCGACGCTTGCAGCGCTGAAGCGGAGATTGCGAAAGATTCGCACCGGCAACATTGGGTGTGTGGTGTGGAGTTCCCATCGAATGAATGAGGCGATGAGGCCACCGGCGACCACGAACCCGGCCAGCGTCTGGACGCTGAGCCATCCCCATTCGGGCGCCTCGATGATGGTGAGGACCAGGGCGCTGATGGACGCGACGGAGAGGATCAGGCCAACGACATCGAGGGCCGGTGCGTGCTCTTCCTTCGACTCGGGGATCAAGACGACCGCGGCCACAACTGCGACGATCGCTACTGGGACGTTGATGTAGAACACCGAACCCCACCAGAAGTGTTCAAGCAGCCAGCCACCGCTGATTGGACCGGCGGCGACCGCCAGACCAGTGACTGCGCTCCACACTCCGATGGCCTTGGCCCGTTCCGAGGGATCGGAGAAGACGTTGGTCAGGATGGCAAGAGTGGCGGGGAAGATCAGCGCCGCTCCGATGCCCATGAGGGCGCGTCCGAAGATGAGTTCGTTGGCGCTCGATGCCGATCCGGCATAGGCCGAGGTGACTCCGAAGAGTACGAGACCAACAATGAGCGCTCGCTTTCGGCCGAAACGATCACCGAGCCCGCCGGCCGCAAGTAACAAGCCCGTGAAGACGAGCAGGTATGCGTCCACGATCCATTGGAGCTGCCGGGTGGATGCGCCCAGCTCGACAGCGAGTGAGGGCAGGGCGACGTTGACGATCGTGCCGTCAACAACGGTGACGAACACCGAAAGCGAGAGAACCGCCAGGATGGCCCACCGCCGCTGATGTATGAGCTCAGCTCTCGTCGGAGCAGTTGAGTGGGGTTCTGTGGAGGTAGTCATGGGTGACCTTTCGATATCCGGAGACTTGGTTAAACCAAGTTCAAGTCATCATGGATACTTTGATAAACAAAGTCAAGGATGTAACATGAGGCATGCCCAAGAAGAGGCCCTACGACCAGTTCTGCCCGATCGCTCGAGCGCTCGACACGGTTGGCGACCGCTGGAGCATGCTGATCGTGCGTGAGCTGTTCCTTGGTCCAACTCGTTATGGCGAGTTTCTGGACGCGCTCACCCCAATCTCCACCGACGTGCTCGCCAAACGACTTCGCGAGCTGGAGTCCACCGGGGTGGTCGAACGCCACGACGACGGCAGCTACGACCTGACCGCCCATGGCCGTGGCCTGGAACCGGTGCTCAAGGCACTCGGCCAATGGGGTCTACAACTCCTTGATTCCCCTGACGATGTCCTAGAGCGGACCGCATCACGAGCGCTGCAGATGCTCGTCATCTCAAGCGCGGGGCTCGACCTTGGGACCGAGCAGACAATCGAGGTGCACGCAGACGAACTGGTCTACGCCGTCACCTCAGGCGCCAATGGTCTGACCGCTCGACGAGGCCCAGCAAAGGAAGCTGACGCGGTGGTCACCACCGACGGGGAGACGCTGTGGACCGTCGGACTCGGCGACTCCTCCTGGGCAGACACGGTCGCTTCAGGCGCAATTCAGATCGATGGAAACCCTGCAGCGGCCGAACAACTGATCGCCGGACCTCGCGCAGCTTCAGTTTGATCGGCAACCCGGATGCAAGCGCGCTAGCCAGTCGGCGTGCGTTGCCGGTACGTGCTCGGCGGTACGCCGAGCACGCGGGTGAACGCCTTCGTGAAGGAGAAGGGCGTGCTGTAGCCGACGAGTTCGGCGATGCGAAAAGCGGGGAGGGTCGTGTCTCGGAGTAGTTGCGTGGCTTGGTGCATTCGCCAGCGCGTGAGGTATCGAATGGGCGTCTCACCAACAAGTTCGGTGAACCGGCTGGCAAGTGTTGATCGCGAAGCGGCGACATGGTCGGCGAGGGTGGCGACGGTCCAATCCCTCGCTGGGTCGTCGTGGATGGCATGA
>RCNE010004250.1_pt1 | contig 11135 bp, 8 predicted proteins | sample 2041361 | NCBI WGS metagenome assembly RCNE01 (sample SAMN09708229, study PRJNA481090) | Marine sediment metagenome, whole genome shotgun sequencing project.
GTGGTATATGCCGTTCCCGGGCTTTCACAACGCGTCATAGTCGTTGGATTGGCAAAGCCATCACCATCCGCATCCAAATACCAAGTTGTATTAGGGTTAATAGCCATATCGTTGTCATCACAATCCGTAGTGGGCAACACTTTTGTCGTATAGCCCAAACCTGGACTTGTTGGACTTGAAACTGTATTGGCTGCGGCAAATCCGTCATTATCAGCATCGAGGTACCAAATCAAATCAGAAGGCGATTCAAGAGAAATCACCAAGGAAATCGCCTTATCAAAGCCAATGGTAATGCCAGCAGCATCTAATTGCGTCGAACTTCCGTTTCTTCTATCGGGATGCTGTATCGACATGAACAAGAAACGGTTATCGGGTGAAAAGGTAATTCCGGTAGGCTCAGAACGCGTGGGTGTCCGACCGAATATTTTAACTTTTGGGCTGCCTTGGGTATGCCCGTTTTCGACCACCCATATATAGTTCTGATAATTGCCCGCATCTTGCATCACCCAAAGATTGCCCTGATTATCAAAAGCCATATTATCATTCCCCTTTCCCCAAGCTACATTTGAGGTACCATTATCGTGCGTAATTGTATAAGAAGCATTGCCAACATAAGTCTCCATCTGTGGCACACGCGTTCCAGAAATTGGGTTAGAATCCTGAAATCGATACACACGACCTTCTCCTTTAACCGCAAAATAAACCAGCCCGTCCGGACCGATTTCCACATCTTCTATACCATTGAATGCCGTTGCGCCGACGTTCGTGCTTTGCACTACCGTTGAGTTTTGTTCTTCTTGAGTTGTATTGTTTAACAGTATCCAATTGCCTGACCCGTTTTTCGAACCCTTATACACATAGAGGCTGCCGCTGCTTAAACTTCGCGCACTGTTGGCTACGAATTTGTACAAATATCCAACACTTGCATCAGCACCTTGATATAGGGTACGTTGGTTGCTATGTATCACCGCATTTTCATGCTTGAAATTTCCCAAGGCCCATAATTTATCAGGACCGTCCAACCCACCAGGTTGATCAATTACAGTTTTGGTCTCTGGATCTATTTCAATGGCCCACCCGAAATCATCATAACCATCACTATTTAAATCACGTGATCCCCCAAAAGGAAATCGAGGGTCGTCTTGCAAATCGGCACTAGTGTATTCTTCACAGGTAATAATAGTATTCCAAGGTGTTACGGCACCTGAACAATTTGCCACGGTAGCAAATACCCCACTAAAATCAACGCCCTGAGATTTAGTCACCTGCCAGAGTCTTGAACCGGTATCATAGTTGATATCAAGAATGGAAACACCTCCCGGAGCTAGCTCCGAATTAATACTCAAATACCCATTTTCACTAGTACCTCCAATAGGAACATATCCTGTAAAATCATTACTGCCCATGAGAACACCACCTTCGGTCAATGGATCTCCTGCTTCTATAATCTTTTGAAAACGATGTGTCGATGGAATAATAAAATCGCTCGTTTGAGCACCAGGAGCAAGTGAGGTAAACTCCCCGATCTGTTGTGCGTGAACGCCAACGCTGAACAACAAAAAACTTAGAATTCTAAAGCCCATGAACCCATTTTTTAAATGATGCATTGTTCTGCTCTAAAGGAAATAGCTCCCCATTAGTTTATCGATTACCATGAAATTATGAAAAATGAAATAAGATTTCATTAATACTCGATAAAACACTGAAATACAGGTTTTAAACCAAACCCATTTATGCTAGTCCGCCCGCTTAGCCACAGTGGCAAATTGTAAATAGAACATATCCATTGCCGTGAAAAGGAAGGGAATATTATAGAGATAGGGTTTTAATGATCTTGTTCTATTGATACCTGTATGGCTAATGATTTCAAATCCCAAATCTGTATACATTTTGGCAATACTACTTTTGGTAAAAAAGCGCATATGGGTCTTATCGAAAATACCATGGCCCTCATACTCGAATTTCTTCTGTAATATAATTTTTTTAAAGGCGTCGTGGTATCGGATATTAGGAATCGAACTGATCACAACACCTGCTGGGGTCAACTTTGATTTCAAGTGGGTTAAAAAAGTATAAGGGTCCACCAAATGCTCGAGCACATCATTACAATAGATAACATCGAAATAGTCTTCGGGCAGGTCGTCCACAAAATTTTCACAAGGACCAATGAAAACCTTATCCAAACGTTTTTTAGCTTCTTCACCTGGTTCCGACATTAGTTCAATGCCCCAAACTTCGGATCCGTGTTTCTCTTTGATTTGAAGCGCGAATGTACCTTCGCCACAACCAACATCTAACACTGTTTTACAGACATCAGGCAAAAAAGCCAACATTTCTGGACGTTCATGGTTAAAGTAGTCGTTAGCTTTGTTGTCGTAATCCATTTTTTATTATCGACTATAGTTGGGAGATTCTTTGGTAATTGTCACATCATGGGGATGACTTTCATTGATGCCACTAGCCGTTATCTTAACGAAACGACCCGTATCTTGTAAAGTAGCGATATCCTTAGCCCCACAGTACCCCATACCTGCGCGTAATCCACCAACAAATTGATGAATACTTTCGAATAAATCGCCCTTGTACGGAACGCGACCAACAATACCTTCGGGCACTAATTTTTTGATGTCGTCTTCTACGTCTTGAAAGTAGCGGTCTTTTGAACCTTGCTTCATGGCCTCAACAGAACCCATACCACGATAAGATTTGAATTTCCTTCCTTCATAAATAATAGTTTCACCAGGGGATTCTTTTGTTCCAGCAAGAAGAGATCCTAACATAACCGTATCTGCACCTGCCGCAATGGCCTTAGGAATATCTCCTGTATAACGAATACCACCATCGGCAATTACTGGAACCCCACTTCCTTTTATGGCAGCGGCTACCTCTATTACTGCCGAAAACTGTGGAAACCCAACTCCTGCAACAACACGGGTCGTACAAATCGAACCTGGGCCTATACCAACTTTAACTGCATCTGCACCAGCCTCTACCAAATACTTGGCAGCTTCTCCGGTAGCAATATTTCCCACAATAACCTCCAAATTGGGAAACTTCTTTTTTACCGCTTTCAAAACGGAAACCACTCCTTTGGTATGCCCATGGGCCGTATCGATTACTACAGCATCCACACCAGCATTTACGAGCGCTTCAGCTCTATCAACAGCGTCACCCGTAACGCCAAGAGCTGCGGCTACACGCAACCGTCCGTATTGATCCTTATTCGCGATAGGTTTTTGTGTTAGTTTGGTAATATCACGAAAGGTAATGAGGCCTACCAATTTATAGTCTTTATTAACTACGGGTAGTTTTTCAATCTTATGTTCTTGTAATATGTCCTCAGCTTCGGAAAGAGAGGTGCCCTCCGCAGCGGTAACCAAATTTTTAGAGGTCATCACCTCGGAAATTGGTCTATCATTATTCTTTTCAAATCGCAAATCGCGATTGGTCACAATACCAATTAATTTACCTGCATCATCTACAATCGGAATTCCACCAATACTATGCTCCTTCATATTAGCCTTGGCATCACTTACCTTAGAGTTAAGCGGCATGGTAACAGGGTCTAATATCATTCCACTCTCTGCGCGTTTTACCTTCCGGACTTTTATAGCCTGTTGCTCAATGGTCATATTCTTGTGCAAAACGCCAATACCACCTTCTTGGGCCATTGCGATAGCCATTTGAGATTCTGTCACCGTATCCATAGCAGCGGAAACGATAGGCACATTGATGTGAACTTTGTTTGAATATTGACCTCGCGAGGTAGTACTTCTGAAAAAGCGGGAACTAAGAGTACGTCATCGTAAGTAAGACCTTCTCCAATAATTTTATCAAGGTGAGCTTGCATAGCAATTAAGGATTAATTGCGTGCAAATGTAGTGAATTTTAGAACACCATTACCACATGCCACAGTATAAGAAGAAAACCTTTCAAACACCGCTTTACTTCTGAATCTTATATTTTTCTCTAGCCCTTTTAGTCCAAGCAAGCAAAGCCTCTTTTTCCACTTCAGTAATTCCACCATGAATTAAGGCATAGCCCTCCTCAGGCATTGCACCTTCTTCTACTTCTTCTATTAATTCATCTAATTTGTGATCTTTCTTTTTATCATCATAGGTATCCCATTGCGAGACATTGAAGTGTTCGTTCCCTTCCTCAACATGATTTGCTATCAAAAGCGAAAACGGTGCAACTTCAGCATACCATGGGTACTCGGTTTTGTTACTATGACAATCATAGCATTTGCTATCCAAGATGGTTTTTATTTCAGTAGTTGGTTTCGTTTCGGCCTCAAATGAAGTGATATCTCGGTATTCAGCATCATTCTTTTCAGGGCGATAAAATTGAAGAAAGACTAAAACTATCAAGGCACCGACTAAGATTTTCTTTAAGATTTTCATAAGTTCTGATTTTATAATTTGAATTGTAGTGTGGTATAAAAAGTTCTTGGCTCTGACGGAATGATACCCGGCCCAGGATAACCTGTTGCCCTACGGGAAAAATAGCTATTGTCTAAAAGGTTATTGACGCCAGCTTCTAGTTTCCATTTTTTATAAGTGTAGGATAGTGAAAAATCTAATATATCATAAGCGGGAATGGCTCCTTCAATTCCTCTTTGATTATCGTTAACATCTTGAGGGGCATTCGTCGCATCTGTAAATTGATCTGATAAATAGGTATACTGTAAACTACCCAAGAGGTTCTCATACCCAAAATTGAGTCCGGTTTTTAGGTTCACTTCAGGAATAAATTCTACTTGATTTCCTTCTACATTATTTTCTTCGGATGAAAGATATTCCGATTGGGTCAATGCTAAATTCATGAATAGGTTGAGTTTCCACTTATCCAAATTGGGAAGAAAGGTTTCTTTCAAGCTCCAATTTCCAAAACTTTCTAAGCCATAGATAAAGGCTGTACCTATATTTCCTCTGAAACGTACAATTCGTCCAGTTTCTATTTCTTCCCCAGCGGCATTAATTCGGGTCTCATTCTTCAGGACCTCTCCTAATCGATTGTCGTACAACAAACCAAATCCACTCACGTCATATGTTAAAATATCTTTGAACCTACCTCGAAAACCTAAATCAGCGGTAAAACCATCTTCATCACTTATATTAGGGTCTACTTGAAAAGAAGGATTCACTACCCGTATATCACTAAAAGTAACAGACCTGTAGTTCTGAGAGAAATTACCATAAACTTCAACACTTGACGATGCTTTATATGTTGCTCCAATACCTAGTAAAACAAAGGTCCGGTCAAAAGTTCGGTTCTCTTCAATCTCCTCATTTAACAAGGGATTTCCCGCCAAGTCCAAAACAATATTTTTATAACTCCCCAAACTTTCCGTTTTGATATGTTCTAGACGAAAACCAGGAGTTATAGTCCACCGTTCCGTAAGATTAAAAATATTTTCACCAAAGAAAGCAAGGTTCTGATTGGGGAATTCAAACTGTGATTGCCGTTCATAATTAGGGTAAGTAGCATCTGCAAAATTAAAATCGGCATTTGAAGCATTGCTTCCAGGGCCTTGTCTTTGGTTGTTTTGAGTCGTATAGAATTTTGAACCTAGCAATAAAGCGGAGGCTTTTTCCCATAATTTATAGCGTGTCAAAATACGAGCCTCAGCACCCCAATTCTGAAAATTATCAACTAACAATTCACGCGGTTCCTCTAGGTCATCAGGCTGGGAAACTCGGTTGGTTCGAAAACCTAGGGCTTTTCTTGAGGCATCTAACCCAAAGATATTTAAGCTAAAATCTATTTTTGAAGAAAACTTATGATCTAATCGAAGGGAGTATAGTTTCCAGTCAACATCAAACCAGTTTCTATCACGATTACTAAAAGTAGGGTCCTCCAAAAACTGAACATCAGTTACCCCGCCAGGTTGTTTTGCCAAATAATTTAGAAAGGTAGTTTCTAAGGTAAGCTTAGTTTTATCGGATAGTTGATACCCCAAATGCGCAAAATAGTTGCGGCTATTAAAGGCGGAATTAGGCCGAAACCCGTTTCCCTCCTTATAATTAAAATAGGTGTAATAGCTCAACTTTCCGACGGTGCCGCTCAAACTATTAAAACTTGTTTTCAAATCAAAAGAACCAAGTGTTTGTCGCGAGGTCCACTCGACTTTCTTCGTGGGGTTCGGTTTCTTGAATTTAAAGTTGACCAAACCTCCAAACTGCGTTCCATACTGTAAAGAGGCAGCACCTCGAACAATTTGAATTTCTTGAAGTGCCTCCGCAGGTGGTGTATAATAGCTTTCTGGATACCCTAAGACATCGGCACTGATATCATAGCCGTTTTGTCTCGTATTAAAGTTAGCGGTTCGATTAGGGTCCAATCCCCGACCACCAATATTCAGTTGTAACCCAGCATCGCCGTTGTCGTATATATTGAGGCCTACGACTTGGCTGTAGATTTGTCGCGGGTTATTCGCAGCAAGATTTCCTGTAATACCATCCAACAAAACCACCTCGCTCTTCTTACCTGCATAAATGGCCGTGCCTTCCACTTTCTTGAGTTGCTGTAATGCAAAAACCCTTTCTCTCTGTTGGGTAAGCACTACTTCGGATAGTTTTTCAGTCGCTAAGGTCTTTAGTTGAATATTGAGGTTTAGCGCCTTATCAAAAGTCAACTCTTGTTCAAAAACAGCATATTCAAAAGCAAAAACAACGATAGTAAACTTACCACCCGAGATTTTTTCAAACTGAAAATTACCGGCCGCGTCAGTATATACTAATTGCTGTATTTCTTTCAAATAAACCTCCGCATTGGAAATAGATTCCCCGTTCTCATTAGATATTTTTCCTGAAATAGCGTTCTGGCTTAAAGCCGAAAACGAGCACAGAAAGACTATGAAATATTTAAAATCCTTTAATCTCATCTTTGAAGGGGATAATCCATTTTTTATGTGCAAATGATTCTCTTTCTTGTGTCAAGTCTACTTCCGGGTCAATAAACCTCGTGCTTAATCTGCCATTTAACGCTACTTGACTATCAACATATACCGCTATATTTTTGTGTGCATCTTTTTCAAAATGTTCTTTGAGAAAATGGGCATATTTCAATATAAAATCAGATTGAAAAGCCATTTGCTTTTCTTGAAAGGGCGTTAGAAAATCTGAATTATCTACATAAAACCATTTGCCCGAAACTTTATCCACAACTTTGAACTGAGCGTAACCGGACTTCTCAGTCAACATGACCCGCCATGAAAAGCGATAGCCTTCTTCAGTCCAAAACAATTCTCCAGGATATAATAGGTATCGAAACGGAACTAGTAATTGGAAAACAAAAAACAAGATGACAACTCCATATTTGAGCTGCGATGATGCACCTGCTTTGAGAATGTAGGTTTTATTGTTATCCAATTTGTTTTTAGCTATTCGAAATATTTTGGTAACGAAAGTCAATATCTTATGATGCAAACTCGCGTCAAAGAAAATCAGTGTGGAAACAATCATGATATATGGAAACATCCCAATAGGGAACAAAACCCGAGTCAATACATGAAAAACAACAACTAACACAAAAGCAAATGTCCGTGTTTTCTTATAAAGCAATAAAAATGGTATTGCTAAATCATACCCCGATCCAATCCAACTAAAAGCATATTGAACCCATTCTTGACTGAGCATATTTCCGACAAGCGGAGTATCGAATTTGGAGGGCAACCAAATCTTTAGCGGCATGGCTTTGAATAGCCAATCGGAATTCAACTTAGCCAAACCTGCGTAAAAATAGACGATTCCTAAAAGCAGTTTTATACTGTTAATGGTCCAAATCGGGACTTTTTGAAATGCTTTTTTTGGGTTCCTAAAAGCATCTAAGGAAAAGTAAACATTTGCCGGAAGGAACAGCATCAAGAAACTCAACCCACTTATAAAATAGTAGTGATTCAAGTAGGTGGTTTTATCCATCAATTCGATGTACGTAAAACTGAGAAAGAACGTAATAATCGCAATCTTATATTTATAACCTATCATTATAAATAAGGCCGATAGTCCACATATCATAAAAACTAAATAAGTGTAACTTCCTAAAGGTTTTATCCATTCAAACCCGTAATACGAAAAAAAGAATTTAGGTTGTATGTATAATTTATCGATCCATCCGTAGCTCCAAAAACGAACAATACTGAGAAACATCATAAGTCCAAAAAAAATACGAAAAATCGACAATGGCGAGGCCTCTACCGGTTTGTTTATATATTTCTCTTTAAACGAAGTCATTACTAATCGCCGTCTGCATCCACAAAATCAATACTAATACTCATGGCAGAAACCATATCAACTTTTAATAAGGGTACGATTCTTTGTACTTCATCATAGGCTAAAAGCATATCCGTAGGCGGTATATTCGTTTCAACCTCAACACGAAAAGCATCTAAAGTGACCACCATCTCACGCGCTTTATTCAACTGGCTATTAATAAGCTCATTTAAATCTTCGCCGTCTTTAACCGTATTCAAATCATCCAAATATGACGCTAAGCTTTCACCAGTGGTATTAGAATTAAAATGTTTGCCATTAAAGAAATCTTGAACTCCCTGAAGTCCTGCCAAAAATAAGGTGTTAGATAGCTCGCCGTCATAAAAGGCTTCCACATTTTGTGGTAGCGGACTCCCTGAAAAGACCCCTAATGGAATACCCATTTTTCCAGCCCTCAAGAATTTTTCGAAATAGAAAATATAGTCATTCACAAAACGGTCAACCGATGCTGTAGCAGAAGCACCATCATTGGCGACAAAAGTATCTCGATAGCTACCCTTCCAATCTGTCACTACTTGCTCTGTTAGCGTGCTCATATCATTCAATACAGCTTCGGTGTATGCCAAAAGCTCCTCTTTTTCGAGCGTTGTATATTTTGCAATAATAGCCTCATCGTTCTCACCCAAACCATTTATCAGATAATCTAGTGCTGGGAAACCTTTTGACGATCTATTTGAGGAAAGTGATAAGTCATAACTACCAGATGCCACATAACCGTCAATTTTACCAGTATCAGCCGGGTAGGTATTCATACTAAAACGAAAGTCAACACTTTCTGCCGGACCAATTTCAAACATAGAAACACGTTGCCAGTCCGTATAAGCGGATAACCAAGCCTCACGAAAAGCGACTAGATTTGATGTACTTACCTCATTTTTAAAAGTTTCAAAGGAAACATTTAGGGAAGACATTTTAGCAGAAAAGGCCTCATACGAAGGAATAATAATGTTATCTGCCCAATTGCTTAACATCGGGCCTCTTTCAAAATTGACGGCCGTAGGCTCTTCTAGCGCTCCGTCAATGGGTGGCTCAACCATTTCCCCATTATCTGAAGAACAAGCCCAAATTAGGGTTAAAATAAATACTGATCCCAAAATCCTTTTCATTTCTTATTTTTATTTATTCTAATTAAAAACAAAGATAAAAAAGGAGCTTCTTCCGACCTAAGAACAAGCTGCCTTTTTTATTCACATTTCGACCACTTATTGTGAATTACTCAGCCGCTTGTTCTAAAGTAAAAACAAAACGTTCTGCAATAGCTTCAGCAATAAGGTCTAAAGTTTCTGAGGTTACATTCCAAAGGCCGTTCTCACCGTCATCCATTAAATCGATCAAGAACGCATCAACTTCAGCCTTGGTAAAGTATGGATCTGTTGAATTTGGTTTTCTTGTAAATTGAAGGCTGTAGATAAAACCGTATCCTTCTGACAAATCATGGAACGCACTACCATAAGCAGGGCTTTCTTGGCCTAGTGGTGTTCTTGCTTGTTGTAAATAGTACACGGCACGGATACCAATAATTTCGGATATCTTTAGTCGGATGATTTCAACTTGTAGGTCTCTAACATCATACTCTTTTGCAACAATGGCCGCCCTACCTAGTTTAAAGGCTTGGAAAATTTCATCGGCGATACCTGCGAAATCGTCATCACCTTCCACCCTGCCGATATATTTGTTCAAGAAACTATCTGCACCTAAATCAGCATTGGGGTTAGCTGGGTCTGCGCTCAAACCATATACATAGCCATAAGCTTCATCCCACTTATGCTCCATAGTCGTATATACTTTTCCTTCTGCAACAACATTTTCCTCGTTGTTTGCTCGGTTATCAGCTTGATCTAATACGGAGGGACTTAAATAGTTGTTTATAATTTGGTCTGCGGTCAAACCACCAATCAGACCTTTATTGAATAGTTGATTATATTCTAAACCTTTGGCGCTTACATATCGCGTTGAAGAACCATCCGCAATTTGACCAGCAATTCCAGCTGCGGCAGCAACTCCCCAATTTGGAAATACTTCATCAACTTGAGCGGCAATCCAACCATCAAAATCGGCACGTATCAACGCTTGGTCAGTTGAATTTGACGAAAAGAAGTCAACCGAGGCCGCTGTTTTACTCCGAACACTTTTATCCGAAGCATTCAAGTCAGCATCATCAAAATCAGCAGTTCCTTCTACATGAGAAAACATAGCTTTAATTTTCGCTGTGTTGGCCGTGTCGTCCTTAAAAGCGTTTAAAATTTCGTCACCCATTTTTAGTCTGGTTGTTTGACCACTAAAACTAACGGTGCTTTGTCCATCGCGTTCAAAAGTATAGCTGGCAGGGTTCTCAATAGCTATAGTACATGGAGCGCAAATACCTCCACAATCTACTCCGATTTCATCCCCATTTTGAATTCCATCAGTACATGTTGGCCCCGCAGCAATAATAGGTGGCTCATTTTCATCAGATGAGCATGAGGTGAGAAATAATCCTGCGGAAAACACAAGAGTAAAAAAAAACTGAAATTTAGAATTCATTTATTCATCAATCAAGTTTCTTGAAATATTTTAATGAAGATAATACGTATCTTTTTTCATTTTTATTTGAGGGCATATTAATCGAAAATCAGCCTTGATGTTAATGTTTTTTTACATAAGTTTGAACTTCTATACGATTTAAACTTCATCTTTTTCGGTATTTTCAATTATATAAACTAATTATTCATATTAAATATCATAAAAATCTGGTTATTAATATTTAAAGTATAAATATTATATGCGATATTTTCTATTTTATTCACTATAGACAAACCTTATAGTGTTTAAATTATTGGTCATAAGTAACTCATATATAGATTTTTATAATATTTATATTGG
>RCNE010001969.1_pt1 | contig 11134 bp, 8 predicted proteins | sample 2041361 | NCBI WGS metagenome assembly RCNE01 (sample SAMN09708229, study PRJNA481090) | Marine sediment metagenome, whole genome shotgun sequencing project.
GCCAAACATTTCGAACGCCTCGCGCTTGTATTCCTGTTTCGGGTTCTTTTGCGCGTAAGAGCGCAGGCCCATGCCCTGGCGAAGATGATCCATCCCGGCGAGATGTTCTTTCCAGTGGTTATCGAGCTGGCGCAACATGATCTGCTTCTCGACGCCGCGCATCAGTTCGGCGCCAATGCTCTCGACCTTTTCCGCGTAAGCCTTGTCCGCTTCTTCCAGACAGCGTTCGAGGATGCCCTCGGCGCTCAATGTCTTGTCGGTGCGAATCCATTCGGATATGTCGAGATGCAGGCCGAAGTCAGACTCCAGCGCCTGACTCAAAGCGTCCGGTTCCCACAATTCCTCAAGGCTGCCCGGCGCAATGTACTGTTGCACAGTGATGCCAATGACCTCTTCACGAATGGCCGCCACCGAATCAGCGATATCATCCGCATCCATCAGCTCCGCGCGCTGGTGGTATACGACCTTGCGTTGATCGTTAGCAACATCGTCATACTCGAGGAGGTTCTTGCGAATGTCGAAGTTATGAGATTCGACCTTGCGCTGCGCGCGTTCGATCTGCCGCGTCAGCAAACGACTTTCGATGGCTTCACCCTCACGCATGCCGGCTCGCGATAACAGGGTCTTGGTGCGCTCGGGGTCACCGAAGATACGCATCAACGTATCTTCCATTGACAGGTAAAAACGGCTCGAGCCAGGATCGCCCTGGCGGCCGGAACGTCCACGCAACTGATTGTCGATGCGGCGAGATTCGTGGCGCTCTGTACCGACAATATGCAACCCGCCGGCGTCGATAACCTGCTTGTGGCGTTGTTGCCAATCTGCCTGCACGGCGTCCTCGTCGACGCCGTCACCTGCGTTAACAAGATCGGCATCAAGACTGCCGCCGAGCACGATGTCCGTGCCGCGGCCCGCCATATTGGTCGCAATCGTAATGGAACCGGGCCGACCCGCATTCTGCACGATCTGCGCTTCACGTTCGTGTTGCTTGGCATTTAGTACAGCGTGATTGATATCGCGCTTCTTCAGGAAGGAGGACAGCAGCTCGGACGCCTCGATCGAGGTGGTGCCGACCAGCACGGGTTGACCGCGCTGCTTGCAATCGACGATGTCGTCGATGATTGCCTCGAATTTGTCCTTCTCCGTCAGATATACCAGATCAGCATGATCCTTACGGATCATCGGCTTGTCGGTCGGGATAACGACAACCTCAAGGCCGTAGATCTGTTGAAACTCGAATGCTTCCGTATCGGCCGTACCGGTCATCCCCGAGAGGTTGTTGTAGAGACGGAAATAGTTCTGAAACGTGATCGACGCGACGGTCTGATTTTCCTGCTTGATCGATACGCCTTCCTTCGCTTCGACGGCCTGGTGCAGACCATCTCCCCAACGCCGACCCGGCATCGTGCGACCAGTGAACTCGTCGACGATAACGACTTCGCCGTCTTTAACGATGTAGTCGACATCGAGCTGGTAAATCGCGTGCGCTCGCAGGGCCGAATTGAGATGGTGCAAGAAGCGAATATTGCCCGCGTCATAGAGGCTTTCCCCTTCGGCAAGCAATCCCGCCTGGGCCATCAGTCCCTCAACCTTCATATGACCCTCTTCAGTCATATGCGCTTGCTTACCCTTTTCATCAAGCGTGTAATCGCCGCGCGAAACCAAACGGCAGGAGACGACCTTTTTCTTGTCGCTAACAAGAACAACATCGGCATCTTGTTCTTCAGCGAGCGCGATAGCCTGCTCGAGCTTCATGGTCTCGGAGCGCTCGCCGTCCGGACCTTCGACCGTCAGCTTCTTGCCATTGTGATCGACCAGCTTTACCCGGTTCGCCTGTATGTCGTAATTGCTTGCCTGCTCGGTATCCTCCTGCATCTTGAGCTTCGGAATGAGCTTGTTGATTTGCGCGTAGAGATCCGTGCTGGACTCGGTCGGCCCTGAAATAATCAGTGGTGTACGAGCCTCGTCGATCAGGATCGAGTCGACCTCATCCACGATCGCGAAATTCAGCTTGCGCTGGGCTTTGTCCGCCGTGGCAAACGCCAGATTGTCGCGCAGGTAGTCGAAGCCGAGTTCGTTGTTGGTCGCGTATGTAATGTCAGCTTCGTAGGCGGCACGTTTTTCGTCCTGGCTCTGGCCGCTTTTCGAAACGCCGACCGTGAGCCCGAGGAATTCGTAGATGGGGCGCATCCAGTCAGCATCTCGCTGTGCCAGGTATTCGTTCACCGTGACAATATGTACGCCGTCGCTGCTGATCGCGTTGAGGTACGCAGGCAATGTGGACATGAGCGTCTTGCCCTCGCCGGTACGCATCTCGGCGATGTTACCGTCATGCAAAACCATGCCGCCGATAAGCTGCACATCGAAGGGGCGCATGTGCATCGTTCGCACGGATGCCTCGCGCGCGACCGCGAACGCTTCGGGTTGCAGATCTTCGAGCGTCTCGCCGGCAGCGTAACGCTGCCTCAATTCATCGGTCTTTGCCTTCAGAGCCGTATCATCGAGCGCCTGGATGCCCTCTTCCAGGTCATTGATCTTTTTGACGATTCTGGAGTACTGACGCAGCATGCGCTGGTTGCGACTGCCGAAGATGCGTGTCAGGAATTTGGCCACTGAGGGCTCCCGGTAAAACAAAGGCCGCTATTCTAAGGTTTAGCAGCGTCTTTTAGAATGGAATATCGTGATTTATGGACGTTTTTTGCGAACACAAGCCGCAGCGGCTTAGTCGCAATATGACGCCTTGCCGGGTGCCGGGTTCTTAAACGAGCTAGCTCGAAGTTTGGCGAATGAAACGGACCGGATTGACCCGTTGGCCATTCTGTATGACCTCGAAATGCAGGTTGGGGCCAGTTGCGCGTCCGGTCTTGCCCATCAACGCGATGATCTGGCCTTTCCTGACCTCGTCGCCAACGTCGACCAGGTTTTTCGAATTGTGTGCGTAGCGCGTCACGTAGCCGCCGCCGTGGTTGATCTCCACCATGACACCAAATCCGTAGCGGTCTCCCGACCAGGATACAACGCCATCCGCAACCGCCACGATCTCCGCGCCATGTTTACCCGCGAAGTCCACGCCACCGTGATTCGCCGGCTTGCCCGTGAAAGGGTCCGTACGCTTACCGAAGTAGGATGAGATCCATCCCGAACCGACGGGGCGCCCTTGCGGATAAACCCGTTCCTGCAGGTTCTGGTTCATCAGAACGCGCTCGAGGACATTAAGCTGCGCCTCGCGGTCATCCAGCTGACTGCCAAGCGTCTGCATGGCCCCTACAACCTCGGGCGCGGCCACATTCGAACCGGATGCAACCGGTTCCTCAGGACCACCGAGCGCCGGATCGGAGTCAAAATCGAATTCACCATCCTCGATGTTCGCCATTGCGGTGAGGCGACGACCCAGCGCATCGAGCCTGATCATGCGCGCATTCATCTGTGCGATTCGAATCGCCATTGCGTCGAGCGTGTCCTCGTTCTCCTGCCGAATGGAGACGATCTCGTCGCGCTGCTCCTGCAGCGTATCGACCAGGCCCGCCAGCTCTCGCTCGCTCACGCCCGATCCCGTCTTGCTCGAATGCCAGTGGCCGCCGGCAAAACCCACGACGACAATAACGCTGACGACAGCGGCAAGTGCCGCACCGGCCCTCGGGCCGGACAGGCTGAATTGCCGGGGTTTATCGAACCCCTTGCCGAAAAATACAACGTTCATTCAGTACGCCTCGAATTTGCTCTAGCGGATGTCAGATCGTGCGTGCAAGCGGAGGATATACGGACCGTCAGCCCGTGAGCCTTTGTATGGGTTAGTATCCACTTGCTGTTCTCGCTCACTTCGGTGGCCCCGCTGCCCTAGGATTGCATCCCTTAGACCGGTGGTTTTGCGCCCCCGTCTTTCGGCGGGTTTGCCCTTGTCGTGAGCGACAATATGCATAATGTCGGTTTTTTTTACAAGGGTACCGGTAGCAACGTTGCCTCCGGTATTCTCCTAATGGGGAAAAGCGCTTACTGCGTCACACTAAAGATGCCCGTAAAACCACTTGGAAATTTATTAAATCCTATTGCTGACGGGGACTTAGGCGATATCATCCGGCGCGCCCGTGATATGGGCGAGCTCACCGAGGTACTGGCTCGGGCCTTGCCCGCTGATCATGCCGGAGCCGTCGTGGCCGCCAATGTGCGGGAGACTGGCGAGCTCGTCGTCATTGCCGCGTCTTCTGCCTGGGCGAGCCGCCTCCGCTACGAGACAGAAACTCTGCTAAAAGCAGCCAATTCGGCAGGCGTCACCGCCCAGACCTGCCGCATCCGCGTCAGCCAGTCCTGACTAGCCTATTTCCACTTCGACGACGTGACTTGCTAGCGAACGGCAGACGCAATTCCTGCCCCTGGCGACGAGATTCGGCCGGGAAACTCGTCGCGCTAAACCTCGCTCGACATCCCTGTCTCGCTCGGATCGGGCTCCGCTCGTTTTGGCGTCCTGCGTCACTTCACTCCACACGACGCGCGACGAGTTTCCCGACCGCATCCCGGCTCTGCACGGCCGCCGTGTCCAGGCAGGCGGACGAGATGTTTGTTGGCGAGACATAAAGCGAGCGTAGCGAGACAGTCGGCCAACAAACATGTCGGCCGACTGTCCGCTCCAAGCGAATTGTTCGTAAAGATTAAGGTGTGGCGTTATGCGTAAGACGGGGTGGCGTACGAGATGGGCGCCTTGTTGGAGTCTTCGAATGTAACTTCCTCATAACTCGACTCATCATCGAGCATGGCGCGCATCAGTCTGTTGTTGAGATCGTGCCCGGACTTGTAGGCACTTAATTCACCGATCAGTCCGCGCCCGAGCAGGTAGACATCACCGATGGCATCGAGGATTTTGTGGATAACGAACTCATTCGCATACCGCAGGCCGTCTTCATTCAAGATCCGATAGTCGTCCAGCACGATCGCGTTATCCATACTGCCGCCCAGTGTCAGATTACGTTCCCGTAGCGCTTCTACATCTCGAAGGAAACAGAAAGTACGCGCGCGGCTCACTTCCTTGAGAAACGACGTCGATGAAAAATCGATGCTCGCCTTCTGCGACAGCTTGTTAAAAACGGGATGATTGAACTGCACCTCAAAATTTACTTTGAAACCATTAAACGGGCGGAGTTCGGCCCACTTATCACCGTCTTCGACGCGGACCGTCTTCTTGATACGGATGAACTTCTTCGCCGCGTTCTGCTCTTCAATACCGGCAGACTGCAGCAGGAATACGAAGGGTCCGGCGCTACCGTCCATGATTGGAACTTCAGGCGCCGATAAATCAATATACACATTGTCGATACCCAGTCCTGCCAGCGCCGACATCAGGTGCTCGACGGTTGCAACCCGAACATCGTCCTTAACCAACGTCGTGCCGAGCATGGTCTCCCCGACCAGTCTCGGATCCGCCGGCACATCAACCGGGTGATCAAGATCGACGCGCCGAAACGTGATGCCGGAGTTCACCGCAGCAGGCCGCAAAGTCATAAAGACCTTTTGCCCGGAATGCAGACCGACGCCAGTTGCGCGTATCGTCGTTTTGAGAGTGCGTTGTCTTAACATTTCGCGAGAGATTACCATACGATGGAAAAAGTCATCAAGAATTCAATATGTTAGGGCCAAGCCGTCAGGAAGGTTGCCGGCCCGGGAAATCCCGGGCCGGCGATGCGGAGTGAAGATCCCGACGGCGTGTGAGTAGGCGCCGTCAGGTGCTATCCCGTCTCAGTCAGCCTGACGCCTCAGAAACGCGGGAATATCCAGCAGCTCTTCCTGCAACCCGGCACCGTCCAGGCCATCCCCAACCGCGCGTTGGCGCTGTACGGTCGGCTGGTCCAGCGTGTGGTAGTTGGGCTCGGACTGCGCTGGTGTGGGTCGCACGATGCGTATCGGCTTCTCGACCTGCGCCGACTGCTTGCCCAGACCCGTCGCTACCACGGTGACGCGGATTTTGTCCGTCATCTCCGGATCGATAACAGTACCCACGACGACAGTTGCGTCGTCGGAGGCAAACTCCTTGACGGTAGCGCCGACTTCCTGGAACTCGCCGATCGACAAATCCATACCGGCTGTCACATTAACCAGAATACCGTTGGCGCCAGCGAGGTTGATGTCTTCCAGCAGCGGACTGGATACCGCGGCTTCGGCCGCTTCGCGGGCGCGATCCTCGCCGGAGGACACGCCGGTACCCATCATTGCCATGCCCATCTCTGCCATGACCGTGCGCACATCGGCAAAGTCGACATTGATAAGGCCGGGTCGCGTGATCAGCTCAGCGATGCCCTGCACGGCGCCTTGCAGCACCTGGTTAGCCGCGCGGAACGCGTCCAGCAATGTGGTTTCACCGCCGAGTACGGTCAACAGCTTTTCGTTCGGGATGGTGATCAGCGAATCGACGTATTTGCCGAGTTCACCGATACCGTGCTCTGCGATATGCATGCGCTTGCCGCCTTCCATGATGAACGGCTTGGTGACCACGGCGACCGTCAGAATGCCGAGTTCCCGGGCAACCTGTGCGACGATCGGTGCCGCCCCGGTGCCGGTGCCACCGCCCATACCGGCCGTGATGAACAGCATGTCTGCGCCACCGATCACTTCCTGTATGCGGTCACGATCTTCCATCGCAGCCTGACGACCGATGTCCGGGTCGGCTCCCGCGCCGAGACCTTTTGTGATGTTGCAGCCAATCTGCAACGACGTTCGCGAGCGCGAGCCTTTCAGCGCCTGCGAATCCGTGTTGGCACAGATGAAATCGACACCTTCGATACCGGCATCCACCATGTGTCCAACGGCATTGCCTCCACCGCCACCGACACCGATGACCTTGATAACAGCGCTCGAGCTATGCGCATCCATTAATTCAAACATTGGGTCTTCCTCCGCTAATTTACTTTCCCTGTGGGGCACTCACTGAAACCCCGTTTATTAAAAATGACCTTGAAACCACGCTTTCATACGATCCCAGACTGCTCCCATGCTGCCGCCGATCGGCGTGCTCCGGCGGTCCCGCCGGGAGAGGTCTTCGTAGCCGTACAAGAGCAACCCGACGCCCGTGGCATGAATCGGGTTACACACAACATCCATTAGTCCTTCAACGTATTGCGGTGCTCCAAGCCGGACCGGCATGTGGAACACCTCTTCCGCCAGTTCGACGGCGCCCTCCATCTTTGCGCTGCCACCGGTAATCACGACGCCGGCAGCGATCAGTTCTTCAAAGCCGGAGCGGCGCAGTTCGTCACGCACCAGTCCGAACAGTTCTTCGTAACGCGGCTCGACGATTTCGGCGAGCGTCTGCCGCGCCAAACAACGCGGAGGACGATCACCAACGCTCGGCACCTCAATCGTTTCATCAGGATTGGCGAGTTGTGACAGCGCGCACGCGTACTTGATCTTGATCTCTTCGGCGTACTGCGTCGGTGTGCGCATCGAGACAGCGATGTCATTGGTGACCTGATCCCCGGCGATGGGAATTACTGCCGTGTGCCGTATGGCACCGCCAAGGAACACGGCAATGTCGGTTGTACCGCCGCCGATGTCGACGATGCAGGAGCCGAGCTCCTTCTCATCATCGGTAAGCACCGCGTAGCTCGATGCCAGCTGCTCGAGCACGATGTCATCGACTTCGAGACCGCAGCGCTGCACACACTTGACGACATTTTGCGCCGCACTTTCCGCGCCGGTGACCATGTGCACCTTGGCTTCCAGACGCACGCCGGACATGCCGATCGGCTCGCGAATACCGCCCTGGTTATCGATGATGAATTCCTGCGGCAGGATATGCAGAATTTTCTGGTCCGCCGGAATTGCGACGGCGCGCGCAGCATCGATAACCCGCTCAACGTCGCCGGCGCTCACTTCCTTGTCGCGAATGGCGACAATGCCGTGCGAATTAAGGCTGCGCACATGGCTGCCTGCTATACCGGTGTACACCGAGTGGATGTCGCAGCCCGCCATTAACTCGGCTTCCTCGACGGCACGCTGAATCGAATGCACGGTTGACTCGATGTTGACGACAACACCTTTCTTCAAGCCGCGGGACGGATGCGAGCCGATTCCGACGACTACGATATTGCCGTCTTCATTAACTTCGCCAACGATAGCGACGACTTTGGACGTCCCGACGTCGAGTCCGACAATTAGCTTCTTGTCAGGATGTTTCGACATTCACTCTAACCCTCTGGCAGCCAGCATTTCCTGCTCCGTGCTCGATGGTTTGGCAACGGGAGTACTGGAACCACCCTGCCAACCGATCGTGAAACCATTGCCGTAGCGCATGTCGACATAGTCGATCTCCTGCGCGCGGCTCGTAATAATGCCGGCGACCAGTGCCACGAACAGGTCGGTGCGATCCTGAACATTGCGACGACCAAAGCGCACGTCGATGCCGTTATTCAGTGTCATCTCCCAGGATCCGCGCGCGTCCAGGTGTACGCGCCGCAGATCGAGACCCGCGGGAATCAACTGGTCGCGAACTTCGAGGTAACGCACGGCAACCTCGGCTGAGCTTTCGTCAGGACCGCTCAGGCGCGGCAACTCTGCGGGCACATGCCGCGCGTTGGACATGAAAAGTTCGCCGCGTGTATTCAGCAGTCCACGCTTGCCCCAAATCGCCGCCGGAACCTGCTCGGTCACCGTGATCGCAATGCGGCTTGGCCACCGACGCGCGACTCGTGCCTGATCGATCCAGGGCAACGCAACGATGTGCGAGCGAATGCGACCGAGGTCGGCACCCACAAAGCCGATGTCGATATCGTCGCTGATCGCTTCCTCAATCTGCAGTGCAGTGACGCGCTGAAATGGCCCGTTGACCTCGATAGAAGTGATGGGACGGTCCAGCATCGCGAGACTCATCTGATAAGTCGCGAAAACAACGCCAACCGCGATCAGAGGAGCAAGCAATCGACCAATACGAATCGTCGGCATTTTGATTGGCGCCGCCTTCTTCGGCCTGCGACGTTTGGCCTGTTTACGTGCCATGAACTGCCACCTCAACGTTGTCGGTCATGTCACCGGCCTGAAAACTCGTCTCGAGAATTCGCCAGCAAAGCTCTTCGAACTCGATGCCGTCTGCGCGCGCCGCCATCGGTACCAGACTGTGACTGGTCATGCCCGGCACCGTATTAACTTCCAGCACGAGAGGCTGTCCGTCCGCACCCGTCATAAAATCGACCCGACCCCAGCCCGAGCACCCGAGTTCGTTGAACGCCGCGACTGCCAGCTCGGCGTAACCCTGCTCTTCATCCGCGCTCGCCGTGCCGGGACAGATGTACTCCGTACGATCGGACGCGTATTTCGCGCGATAGTCATAAAAGACCCGCGGTGTCTCGATCCGAATGCTCGGCAGCGCCCTGCCCTGAAGCACCGCAACCGTAAATTCGCCGCCGTTGACGCAGGTCTCCAGCAGAGCCGTCTCTCCGTATTGCAGGGCCTGATCGACTGCGTCATTTATTTCGTCAGGCTCGAAAATTATTGTCATGCCAACACTCGAGCCCTGCCCTGACGGCTTGATAATCAGTGGAAAACCGAGCTGCTGAGCGGCAACCGAGGCCTCTGCACGCGAACGAACGGGCGCGTAGTCAGGCGTCGGAATACCGGCCGCACGAAACAGGTGCTTACTGCGAATTTTGTCCATCGCGATGGCCGACGCCATCACCCCGCTGCCCGTGTAGGGAATATCGAGCCAATACAACGCGCCCTGCAACGCGCCGTCCTCGCCTCCCGGCCCATGCAGGGCATTCCACACGCGATCGAAGCCGGCGCCGGCAAACTGCGCCATGCTGTTCTCGGCCGGATCCCATGCATGCGCATCAACGCCAGCTGCAACCAGGGCCTCGAGCACGGCGGACCCGGTATCCAGCGACACCTCGCGCTCGCTCGAATCTCCTCCGAACATCACGGCAACGCGTCCAAACTCGCCCGCACTGGCGACGACCCGACGTGATTCCAGTGTTGCCGCCACGCCCGTCATGCGCCTTCCTCACCGACAATGCGGACTTCGTGCACGAGGCCAACGCCATGCTCGTCCAGAACCGTCTGTTGTACGTGTTCGATCAACGCCTCGATGTCGCGTGCGGTCGCTGCGTCCCGATTAATAATGAAGTTGGCATGCTTCGTCGACACTTCGGCACCACCGATGCGGTAGCCCTTCAATCCGGCGGTCTCGATCAGGCGTGCTGAGAAATCACCGGGCGGATTGCGAAACACGGAGCCGCAGCTTGGCAAACCCAGCGGCTGCGTTTCCTTACGACGCTCCAGCATCGACTTCATCGCTGCCATGCTCGGCTCGACGTCCGGATCAAACTCCAGGGTCGCTTCAATAAACCACTCGTGCTGCGGACCGTTCACGCTGCGGTAGCCAACGACGTAGTCACCCGGCGTGCGCTCATGCACGTTGCCACCGCGGTCGATGGTCTGAACTGCAATCACTCGCTCCCAGGTTTCGCCGCCGTGCGCGCCAGCGTTCATCGCCAGTGCACCACCAACGGTGCCCGGGATACCGGCGAAAAACTCGGAAGGCCCCAGCTGCCAGCGTATGCATTGCCGCGCTAACTGTGTGCACGGCACGCCCGCGCCGGCGCGGACGCATAGCTCGTCAATGCGCTCGAGGTGGCGCAGCATCTTCGTGGCGGCGATGACAACGCCCGGCAGGCCGCCGTCACGGACCAGCAGGTTCGTGCCCACGCCGAGCCAGAACACCGGCGTATCGTCGTCGAGTTCGGCGAGAAACGCCGCCAGATCATCGATACTCGCCGGCACGAAAAATGTCTCTGCCGGACCGCCTATGCGCCACGACGTATGACGGCTCATCGGCTCGTCGTAACGCAGCTCGCCCTGCACTTGAAGTTCTCTCGCAGCAGCCATCATGAATGCACCCGCAATGTCGGGCCGTCACTCAGCAGCTCCGGCAGATTGCCGGCGTAGGCGCCAATGTCGCCGGCACCCATGGTCAGCAACAGATCACCGTCTTTCAGCAAGTCAGTCAGTACGGCCGGCAGCTCGTCCAGTGATTCGACGAAAACCGGTTCAACGGCACCGCGTGTGCGGATAGCGCGCGCCATGGCACGGCCATCAGCAGCGGCAATCGGCTCTTCGCCAGCGGCATATACTTCGAGCAGGACCAGAACATCCGCCG
>RCNE010001971.1_pt1 | contig 11126 bp, 13 predicted proteins | sample 2041361 | NCBI WGS metagenome assembly RCNE01 (sample SAMN09708229, study PRJNA481090) | Marine sediment metagenome, whole genome shotgun sequencing project.
ACCCGTTCCAGTGCTGGCGTATCGCACGATAGGGCATGACAAGATTGGCGAACGGCACGACAAACCACCCAACGGACCAGCCCGGCGTGATCCTGTCATTGGCTGGCATCACCGTCTGCGCATTCGCCGCCGCGCGGTAAATCCACATCCCCGTGGCAATGTAGCAAGCGAGAGCTGCGAGCATGAAGACTGCGGCAACAGCAACGGCTGCGCTGTCGATACGGGCGGCCTCGATATCCAGCTCTGCAGACGTCAGCAAGCCAGCCTCGACCACGTCGTAGAACGCATGAAGCTGAAAACTGCTCCAGATAAAGGCCAATTCAGACGCAACGAAAAGGATCAACAAGACACGCGCGATACGGCCAGTCTGGCCAAGGTCATATGGCATATTCATAATGCGCTCCCTTCGACAAACAGGTTCTTCATCTCGTATTCGGCACGTGTCCGGCGCGGATGATCTCCACTAAGCGGTACGTAATGCGGCGCCCGATCAATATAGATCTCCGAGATCAGTGGAAACTCTGCCGCCTCCGCAAAAAGCCCGGGCATCAACTCGTAGTCCTCAGCCTCACCGATGTTGCGCAGCCAAAGCGCGGACCCGCAGGTGCCACAAAATGCACGCTCTGCGAACTCGGATGTGGCATGCGACTTGGCCGGGCCGTCGACGCTCACCGCAGCAGCAGCGACCTCAAACGCCATGAAAACCGTGCCACTCCAGCGTTGGCACATCATGCAGTGACACGCGCCAAGGGCAGCGACATAGTCACCATCCACGTGGATTGTGACGGCCCCGCAAGTGCAACGCCCCTCCATCCGACCGTTGCGGCGATATTGATCGATGTTCATTGACTGACCCGCGTGATCGGGGGCGTCTTCAGGTCGCTCATCATGTCGCCGCAGTCATACCGTGGCTGGGTCGACAGGAACCCCGGTTCACCGGGTTCTGCGAATTCCATCGGGCTGTAGTTGCCCTCAAACGTCTCTCCGGACGGGGTTGTAACCGTCTCTATACCGCCGAAAAACAGGTTCAGGCGGGGGGATACAAACTGGCTGCCCTCGGTCTCGCGAGGGCCCGCTTCGGCCTGCCACTGGTACGCGAATTCCGTCACCAACAGCTCCTCGCCGTCGATGGTTACGGTGGCCCCGGTCAAGGCGTCGTACCCGATGTAGTCGCGTTGGAAGATGCTACCTTGGCTTTCCGCGCGGATGGAAAAGTCCATCGTGTCGCGCCCAGTTTCTAACAACGCCGACAAGGAGGCCGGATCGTTTTCCGGCTCAATCAACGTGTCATTCGATCCGCTGCGCAGGTTGAACGCCCGTAACCACCGGAACTCGGCGTCCGTATAGTTGAGGTAAAACGCGCCCTCTTGGTCCAACGTGGCGCGCCAATGCGATCCTTCAGGATCCGCGTCGCACCGCCAGTGATGCGCCACAATGCACGACCGCGATTGCACAGTCAGAAACGCCGTGCAGCCCTCAGGCACCTGAAAAAGCCTGTTAACCTCTTGCGCGGCCAAAGGTGTTGCGCAGCCCCCGATGAGGAGTGCGGCGGTAAGAAGTTGGTAACGAACGGCATGCATTGCGTCAGTCTTCCTGTCTTATCTCGTCGGAGAAGGCTCCGAAATTGATATACTATTGATCTACCCGCGCGTGTTTTGACGGGTCGATTGGGGGCCAAATTGGGCTCATATTCGCGATTGGTATACCATTGATATACCCCGCAACGTCACTCCGCAGCGACAGAACCCGCTGTGTAGACCCGTTCCAAGATCGCCTCAGCCGCCTCACGCCCATCACGGATCGCCCAAACCACAAGGCTGGCACCCCGCACGATGTCACCCACGGCAAACACATTCGGCATCTCCGTCTCGTGGGTGCGGAAGTTGGCTTTGATCGTGCCCCAACGGGTCACTTCCAGTTCTTCCGTGTCCCAAAGCGTACGCAGATCCTCCGGAGAGAACCCAAGCGCCTTGATCACCATATCCGCGCCTTCGACATAGTCAGCGTTTTCAATGAGTTCCGGGCTTTGCCGCCCCGTCGCATCCGGCGCACCAAGGCGCATTTTCTGCACCATGACTCCGTCCACGTCGTCACCCGTAGCGCTGAACCCTTTGGGCGCAGAAAGCCAAACGAATTCAACGCCTTCTTCTTTAGCGTTCTGCACTTCGCGCATGGAGCCGGGCATGTTCGCCTCGTCCCGGCGATACAGGCATTTAACGCTCTTCGCGCCTTGCCGCGTGGCCGTGCGCACACAATCCATCGCGGTATCCCCGCCACCGATCACGACAATCCGCTTGCCCTCAGCGTTCAACTCACCGCTATCAAACTCAGGCACCGCATCGCCAAAAGACTTGCGGTTAGAAGCTGTTAGATAGTCCAACGCCTTTATGATCCCGCCAGACCCAGCGCCCGGACCCGGCAGGTCGCGTGACTTGTAGACGCCAGTGGCAATCACCACAAAGTCGTGCTGGTCGCGAATTTCAGCGAAGGTGATATCATCGCCGATATTGCAATTCAGGACGAACTTAACACCGCCGTCTTCCAGCTGCTTGTTGCGCCTGACGACCACGTCTTTTTCCAGCTTGAAACCGGGAATACCGTACATCATTAATCCACCAGAACGGTCATAGCGGTCATAGACAGTCACCTGCAAACCAGCGCGGCGCAGCATATCTGCGGCAGCCAAACCACCGGGGCCCGCGCCGATAATACCAACAGTTTCAGCATGTTCCACGGATGGCGCTATAGGCATAACCCAACCGTTATCGAATGCCGTGTCGGTGATGTACTTCTCAACCGAACCGATCGTGACGGTGCCGTGGCCGGAGCTTTCGATCACGCAATTGCCTTCGCAAAGGCGGTCCTGCGGGCAAATCCGACCGCAAATCTCGGGGAAGGTATTGGTCGCTTGACTCAAGTCATAGGCCTCGCGCAACCGCCCCTCCGCAGTCAGCTTTAACCAATCGGGGATGTTGTTATGCAACGGGCAATGGGACTGACAATACGGCACCCCACATTGGCTGCACCGCCCCGCCTGCTCTTCCGCTTTCGCAGTAGCATATTCGCCGTAGATCTCGGCAAAATCTTCTTTACGCTGGTCCGCTTCCCGCTTTTCAGGCATTTCTTTGCCAACGTTCACAAACTTCAACATGGGTTGCTTGGCCACACCACTTCCTCCGCCGATTGAAACGCTCGTATAACGGGGGTGCAGGGGGATAAAAAGACAGTAATGCTGACTTACTTTTACCTTTTGCGCGAACAGCGACCACCAAGGACGGTCATTATATCGTTAATTAGGCACCATAGCTTACCTATTGGAAAATAAATGTATTATATCAATAGATTGAAGTTGGCATACGGAGAGGTTGTATGAGCCTGTTCAGCCTCTTCTTACTCGCACTTATCCAAGGCATCACTGAGTTTTTGCCGATTTCCTCGTCTGGCCACCTGATTCTGCTGCCGAACATGTTGGGGACAGAGGACCAAGGACAGGCCATCGATGTGGCCGTTCATGTCGGCACTTTGGGCGCCGTTATCCTCTATTTCTGGCGCGATGTGAAAACCGCCCTCCTAGGGACACCGCGCATGCTGACGGGCCATATCGACACGCCGGGTGCGAAGCTGGCGTTCCTTTTAGTGATAGCAACGATCCCCGTTATCCTCTTCGGCTTGTTCCTTGAGATCACGGGCATTTACGATAGCCTGCGATCCATCGCAGTGATCGGCTGGACGATGTTGATCTTCGGCCTTGTCCTCTATTGGGCAGACCAAAACGGCAGCCGAGAGAAGACCACAACAAACTGGAGCTTGCGCGACGCCGTCATCATGGGTCTATGGCAAGCTATTGCACTGATCCCCGGAACGTCCAGATCTGGCATCACCATCACGGCGGCCCGCTACTTAGGGTATGATCGCGAAAGTGCGGCACGCGTGGCGATGTTGATGTCGATCCCTACAATAATCGCATCCGGAGTTTTCGCAGGAGCAGAAGTCATCGCCACCGCAGACGCACAAACCGCCAAGGACGGAGCGATCGCGGCCGCTTTATCGTTCATCGCAGCACTCGGTGCGCTCAGCCTCATGTTCAAACTTCTCAAAAGCGTCAGCTTCACGCCCTACGTGATTTACCGCATTCTGTTGGGCATAGCGCTGCTTGTGATCGCCTACACATAAGGCACGCTTAAGGGTTAGCTTTCCCGAAGGTTCTCGGCACTCTTTTTGATGTCTGAATACTGACCAGACGTACGGTAGGGCCAAAGATATTCCCCCAGCACAGCGTCCATTGCAGTTCCCTCGATCCCCAAATCAGCCAACGTCCGCGCGCCGTCTTGCACCACGTTATCCACGGCCAAGCTGCGCACTTGATCAAGGGTCAAGATGCCGTTGTGGAACAGGCCACCTGTCAGCGTCTGCAACAGATCAAAGCTGAACCCCATGATATTTGCCACAAAAAACGGGATGTTGGCGATCAGGCGACGACGGCGGATGACGACCAACATACGCTGCATCAACTCTCGGAACGTCTCTGCATCGGGGCCGCCAAGTTCATACACGCCCTGCGCCTCACCCGTTGCACCTTTGACGGCAGCACGGGCCACGTCGTCCACGTAGACAGGCTGAAACCGCGTCTCTGCACCCGCAACAGGCAGCACCGGAGTGGTCCGCGACATACCTGCAAAGCGGTTGAAGAACGCGTCTTCAGGACCAAAAATCACGGACGGGCGCAGGATCATGGCGCTTGGGAAGACCTCAAGCACAGCGGCTTCACCCTCGCCCTTGGACTTCGCATAAAGACTGGCACCCGACACGTCCGCGCCAATGGCGGAGATATGGACCATCGCACCCACGCCTTCATCGGCGGCAATCCGCGCAATCCGCGCGGCACCGTCATTTTGCACCGCTTGGAAGTTGTTCTTGCCCTTTGCATCAAACGTACCGACGCAGTTGATCACCGCATCCGCACCACGGATCGCCGCGCGCACACTGGCATCATCGCGGATATTTGCGAGTATCGGTTCAACCTGCCCCACCACACCATAAGGGCGAACAAACAAAGCCTCATTCGGGCGACGGACAGCGACACGAACGCGCCAGCCCTCTTTCGCCATACGACGCGCGATGTAGCGTCCAACGAAGCCTGAGCCGCCGAATATAGTGACGAGATTGGCCATGGCATTATTCTCCGAAAAATAGGTGCTGATGCGTGATACGTGGGCCGATGTGGTGCGGCAAGGCGCAAAAGGTCTCAACCAAAGGCAACTTCATGGGGAACTGATGGCAATCTGGTGGCGTTCCCTTCCGACGGGATTTACCAGATTCACATGAACGTTCGCCAAATACCCCCGCTTCTTTTTACCCTTTGCGCGCCGCGACTTTAGCCAATGCGCAGGACATTAGTCTGTCGGACCCCGGTGTTGAGGAAGATCTGACCAATCGCCTGTGCGCCGGGTCCTTGCTATTGCAGCAGACGGAGGAGCAACGCATTGCCCTAGACTTGATCACCGCCGCCCGTGCAGAATATGGCCGTTTGGTTGCAGCGCTGTACGACGCGGGCCATTTTTCGCCCTTGGTGCGGATTCAGGTGGATGGCAGGGAAGCGGCGCGCTTCCCACCGTTTGGCGCAGCACGGTGTCGCAGATCAACATCTCCGTCGATCCCGGCCCGGCGTTCCGCCTCGGCACGGCAGACGTTGGACCATTGGCCGCTGACACTGAGTTACCCGAGGAGTTCCGGCCCGGCAGCGCAGCCTCCACCGGCGTGCTGCGCGATACCACGAGGGCTGCCGCGGGCGCTTGGCGTGAAGACGGCTACGCAACGGCAACTGTCGGTGGCCAACAGATCACCGCGCGCAAAGGTGAGGCTGTGCTCGACGTGAGTGTCCGCATCGCACCCGGCCAGATCATACACTTCGGCCAGCTTCTTCCCGAAGGCTAAGACCGCATGCGCCCTGAGCGTATTCAGGCAATTGCGGGCCTGCCGGTGGGTGCAACGTTTTCGCCCGAAACGCTGGCCCGTGTGGAGACACGCCTACAAGACACTGGCGTCTTCTCTGCCATTGCGCTGCAAGAGGGCGACGTGAGTCCCGATGGCACCATGGATATCACCGCAACACTTGTGGAGTCTGAACCGAGGCGCTTCGGCTTCGGCGCAGAAATCTCCACTAATTATGGCGCGTCCGTAAGTGCGTATTGGCTGCACCGGAACCTGTTTGGCGGGGCGGAACGCTTGCAAATTGAAAGCGCCGTCAGCGGTATCGGATCTGAGGGTATCCCGACGGAGGATGTAGTGGGCCTTGATGCGTCGTTGAGCCTACGCTTTTCACGACCTGCCACATTCACACCCGACACCACGTTTTACGCCGAGGTTGGTGCCGCCTATCTGGATGAACCGTTCTATACCCTCTCCACCGTCGGGGCGGAAACAGGGGTTGAGCATCGCTTCAGCCGCTCACTAGGTTTGGGTCTGAATTACTACGACATCGACGACCAGTTCGGCGACCGCCAAGTGACCCTGCTGACCGTGCCTGCCAGCCTCACGCGGGACCGGCGCGATGATCCGCTTGATGCGCGGGAGTTGTTCTACATCCAAGCCGATCTTACTTCTTTCGTGCCTGACCAAGGCAACGGCGGCGCACGCGCTTATGTGGACGGTCGCGTCTATTTGGGCTTCGGCGAAGATAGCGCCAGTCGTTTCGCCGTGCGCGCGCAGGCAGGCGGCGTGTTTGGCGGCGACATCATAGAAATTCCACCAAGCACCCTATTCTTCTCAGGCGGGGCAGGCACGGTTCGTGGCCAAGAATACCAGTCCTTGGGGCCATACAAAACGGGCTTGAGGCGGGCGGGCGCAGCTTACTTGGTCTATCGACAGAGTTCCGCCAAGATATCGGTGCCACGAACTTCGGCCTCGTGACGTTCGCGGACGCGGGCTACATCGGCACAGATGCCACAGGCGGCGAAGGCGATTGGCAAGCCGGAGCAGGCCTTGGGGTGCGATACGCGACACCGTTCGGACCCATCCGCGTTGACCTCGCTACCCCCGTGCGCGGCGACGGCGTCGGAGAAGACCTGTACACCTACATCGGCATGGCACACTTGTCTTAATCCGCCTCCTTCTTACCCTGTGCTTCATCTTCTTGCCCGTCTTTGCCCATGCCCAAGACCAGGGCAACCGCCTGTCGCGCCTGTTGGAAAGCCAGCTGTCGGACGGGGAAGATCGCCAAGTCTCCATCACCGGGTTCGCGGGCGCTTTATCGTCCGAGGCTACGATGGAGCGGCTGACTGTGGCCGATGCCGATGGCATCTGGTTGGTGCTGGATGGCGTTGTGCTGGATTGGACCCGCGCCGCTCTTCGGCGCGGCTCGCTTGAAGTCAATTCCCTAACCGCCGACAGGTTTGAGGTCATTCGCACACCTCGCGCGCCAGAAGGCATGGGCCTTCCTGATGCCAAGGCCACTCCCTTCGCCCTTCCCGACCTACCCGTGCGCGTAAACATTGATGAATTCGCAATTGCAGAGAGAGCTTGTCTTAAGCGAGCCGATCATAGGCATCGCCGCGACCTTATCAATTGAGGGCAACGTATTGCTGTCAGGCGGCGCGGGTGAGGCAGACATCACGTTGGATCGTCTGGACGGCCCGATCGGACAATTCGCCATCCAAGCCAGCTACGACAATGCGGATGGCAATCTTGATCGATCCGTTGTGCTGGAGGAGGCCGAGGGCGGACTTGGGGCAGAACTTCTAGACCTGCCCGACCGTCCCAGCGTCCGCCTTGCAATGAAAGGCGAAGGCCCGGTGGAAGAGTACCGCAGACATTAACCTTGCCACCAACGGCGAAGATCGGATTACCGGTCAGCCCATCACGTCCCCTCGAAACAACGGTGACCAGTTGATTGTCGCAGATATTGGCGGGGATATTAGCCCACTTCCGGGGCCAGAACACCAAGAGTTCTTCGGCAGTGAAGTGCTTTTGCAAGTGCAGGTCCGCCAGATTAAAACCGGCAGGGAGCTTGAGGCATTACGCCTAACCTCCGCCGCGTTATCGCTGCAGGGCTCCCTTTCGCTTGATGCGCGTGGGTTGCCGGTTGTCGTGGACCTGACAGGCCAGATTACCCCGCCTGAAGATGATACCGTCCGCCTGCCCGCAGGCGTGGATATGGAGATTTCCGGGGCCGATCTGTATGTCGCCTATGACTGTATGCAAGGCGACACCTATACCCTGTCACTGGCCCTAAATCAGCTGACCGTCGATGATTTGACCCTTGGAAGCAGCGCTCTGACACTGGCCGGAGTTGTCGGGATATCGCCCACAGGCATTGAGGCTGCGACCGCCGAGATCACGGGAAACATGGCGAGCATTTCCCACAGCAACCCCGCCATGGCGGAAGCGCTTGGCAGCTACATTGACCTTTGCGCTGATCTGTCGTGGGTCGCCAATGCCCCAGTCATCCTCTCCAATCTAACACTGCAGGCTGGCGATCTTCTTGCCACCGGCAGCGCCTCTGTCCAAACGACCGAAGACGCCCTGAACGTTGTGCTAGAACTTTCGGCTGCCGCTGATGATTTGACCCGCTTTGCCGCTGTTGCAGGCCAACCGCTGGACGGCGCCGTTAACCTGACACTGGCAGGCCAAGTGCAGCCTTTGTCCGGTCGCTTGGACTTGGCTATAGGTGGCACAGCGCAAGATCTGCGCGTGGCCGATGCGGTTCCTGCGCAATTGTTTGCAGGCCAGACGCGCCTGTCCGCCGGTGTGGTCAGTGATGAAACTGGCCTAACCCTCAACGATCTGAGCCTTACCGCAGATGCTAACGTCAGCTCCGGTGACACCAGCGCGACCACTCGGTTCCAATCGCAAAACGTTGGCCTGTTCACCGACATTCTCAACGGCCCTGTAACGATCACCGCAGACCTAGCCCGCGCCGGGACGCAACCGTTTGACTTCACCGCAAGCGCCACCGGTCCCAATGCGATTGCGGTGGATGCTACCGGGCAATTCGATGCCGAAACGTGAGAGTTTGACGTAGCGGTAGACGTGTCCGCGCAGGACCTTGATGTCGGCAACGGTGTCCCGCCAGAGCTTCTGGCCGGGCGCACGCAATTGACCCTGCAAGCTGCCAGCAACGATGGCACCTATACGGTGACGGGCCTGTCACTAAACAACCCTCAACTGATCCTGACGGTTGATGCCGTCTATGGCCCCGGCGACAGCTCCGCCACCTTGTCGGCACGGCTGCAAGACGTGGGACTATTCACCGATATCTTAAGCGGTCCCGTCACTGTCGGTGCCGATATTGCGCGCACTGGGACCAAGCCGTTTGACGTTACCGCCACCGTCACTGGCCCCAACCAGATCAACGCCGAGCTCAGCGGGCAGGTTGGTGCTGAAACGATGGATTTCAACCTTGCGCTCGATGCCTCCGCTACCGGCTTGCGCGTCGGCAACGGTATTCCACCGCGACTACTGGCCAGGCGCACAATCGTGTCCGTCGTCGCGGAGCAGGAGGAAGAGGTTTTGACCGTCTCCCGGTTGATTGTCTCCAACCCTGAGCTGCGTTTGAATGGCGATGCCCCCATTGGTCCCGACACCAGCCGCGTCTCTGTCGATGCACGGCTATCGGGCGTGGGCCTGTTCACGGATGCATTGTCAGGTGCCGTTTCCGCAGACGCCACACTGACACGAACCGGCGAAGAGCTCTGGCAGGTGAGTGCTGATCTAGGTGGCCTGGACGGCATGCACGCCGATGTGAATGGTCGCTTCGGCCTACCCAACGGCGCCGTCAATCTACGCGCCTCTGGCCAAGAGCCGCTAGCATTAGCGAACCGCTTCATTGCCCCCCGCACCATGCGAGGCACGCTTGGCTTCGACCTTGCCGTGAGCGGGCAACCGGGCCTTGGCGCAATCTCCGGCGGTTTCCGCGCCACAGATGCACGTGTGGCCGCCCCTACCTTCGCCGCCGCGCTGAAAAATGTGGGTGCGCGCGGCCAGATCTCTGGCGGACGCGTGTCGTTTAATTCCAATGGAAACCTGTCCACCGGCGGGCTGGTTAATGCTCAGGGCAACATCAACCTCGCAAGCGCGGACATCGATAGCCAGATCACCATCGGCGTGCAGAACGGACGGATCGTTGATCCGACCCTATACGATGCTCTTATCAGCAGCGCCGACAACACAGTATCCGGCCCCTCTCGCGTCGCCCGCAAATCAACGGCACCGTCACCTTGGGCGAGTCGGACATCCGTGTGCCGGAAGCCAGCCTTGCCGGAAGCGCCACAATCTCGGACATCAACTTTCTGGGCGAGTCGTCCGAGCAACGCCTGACCCGCCAATTCGCGGGCCTTCTGGGTCGCGCCAGCAGCGGTGGTGGTGGCAAAAACGCCACCGGCCTTGATATCACGATCAACGCGCCGGGCCGCATCTACCTTCGTGGTCGCGGTATTGATGCAGAATTCGGCGGCTCCGTCCGGATCTTTGGCACGCGGCTAGACTTCACCGAAGGCTCCGCGACCCTACAAGGCAGTTTCGACCCGTTTTTGTCTTGCAGTAACCTCGCGCGCGTCCGGTTATGCGATCACGATCAGCGTCATAGGCTATGCCTCCAGCCCAGATATCACCTTGTCCTTCGACCCGTCCCTGCCAGAGGATGAGGTTTTGGCGCAGCTTCTGTTCGGATGCTCAGTATCGGGCCTGTCGCCTTTGCAACTGCTGCAACTGGCGGATGCAGCCACATCGCTTGTAGGCGGCTCCACCAACTCCGGCTTCATCGCGGGCCTTCGCGATAATCTTGGCCTCGACGATCTGGACTTCGGCACTGATGCTGAGGGCAACGCCGCCGTCACCGCGGGACGCTACCTATCCGAACCCACCTGAGAATATCTATACCGATGTGACGATCAATGCCGCGGGCGATGCGGACCTCTCGCTAAACATCGATCTGACCCCCAATATCACCGCGCGCGGCAGTGTTGGATCAGACGGCAGCAGCAGCATCGGCATCTTCTTCGAGCATGACTATTGACGTCCCCTACACGCGGCTATATTGCCGCGAATGCGACACCTGCCCAGGTGGCGGAATGGTAGACGCGCTAGCTTCAGGTGCTAGTATTGGCAACGATGTGGAGGTTCGAGTCCTC
>RCNE010001973.1_pt1 | contig 11122 bp, 2 predicted proteins | sample 2041361 | NCBI WGS metagenome assembly RCNE01 (sample SAMN09708229, study PRJNA481090) | Marine sediment metagenome, whole genome shotgun sequencing project.
AGCGGTTATCAAGGCGGAAAAAAAAACGGTTCTTCTATGCATATCGGGAAAATTAAACTCACAACATCGTTATAAGACCTGCGATATAAATGCAATTAACACGATGATTACAGAATTACCACCTGAAAATGAACTCTTGAACTCTTTTAGAAACCACGATATTCGAATTTTATAAGCATATGAACTATATAAAAATTACCGAAACTCCCTCCAATCATAATAATTTGGAAGCATTAGATACTGCTGTAATCCTTCAAAAAATGAATGAAGAGGACAAAATGGTGGCAGATGCTGTTGCCCTTGTTATTCCTCAAATCACAAAGTTGGTGGATGCCTTGGCCGAACGTTTTGAAAATGGAGGCAGGTTATTCTATATTGGGGCAGGTACCAGTGGTCGTTTGGGAATTTTAGATGCTTCTGAAATCCCACCTACTTATGGAATGCCACATGAGCGCGTTGTCGGCTTGATTGCCGGGGGAGACATTGCTATTCGTAAATCTGTGGAAAAGGCAGAGGATGACGCAGAGCAGGCTTGGGTAGACTTATTGGCTCATGATATCACCGATTTAGATGTTGTGGTGGGCATTGCTGCTTCCGGAACTACACCCTACGTTTTGGGGGGAATAGCCGACGCCAAAAAAAATGGATTACTTACAGCGGGAATCACCAATAACCCAGGTTCTCCATTAGCAAAAGCGGCAGATATCCCAATAGAAATCAATGTAGGTCCTGAGTTCGTTACGGGAAGTACACGTATGAAAAGTGGTACCTCTCAAAAATTGGCTCTGAATATGATTTCGACTGCCTTAATGATTAAAATAGGTCGGGTAAAAGGCAACAAAATGGTGAACATGCAATTGAGTAATAGTAAATTGGTGGATCGCGGTGTTCGTTATGTGGTAGAAGGCTTAGGAATTGAATACACCGAGGCCGAAAAATTACTAAAAAAGCATGGTTCCGTTAAAAATGCTTTGGAAGCGGGCAGGTCATAGCGAATTTCAATTTTTCTTAGTATTGGTAACCTAGGTTACTGTAATTATATCCTTTGAGGAATTTTTCCAAGAATTGAGAATGAAATTCATTACATCTGCGATTTTTTAATCTTCCAACTCGATGAGAATCATTGCGTTGTTATAGGTTACCTCATTTATGGAAAGAGGACGATTTGCCATATTTTAGACTGCGAATACTACCTTCTCAATGGGTCATCCAGTAATCCGATTTGGGCAAGGGTGGAAAAGTATGAGTTGCGCCTTCGTCTTTTTTTATGTTTCAGCTTAGGCAAAATTCACAATAGATTTTGCTGCCACGCTACATACCCTGTTGCAAAGTAAGGTCCGCGGAGAGAAAGCTTGTTCATTGATTAAATAGCCGAACAGGAAACCGAGAATACTACGTTTTAATGTTACTTATTTTACCGAACCTAGGGAGCAAGAAGACTTTTATCCTTTAGGAACTAGCTTATAAATACCCTTTCCTTCTACCGCAACGTAAATCAAACCATCAGGCCCTTCCTTAACGTCACGAACACGCCCAATATCGGCCATCAATTTTTGCCGATTCACTACTTCAGAACCGTTTAAAACCAAACGTTCTAAATACTGAAACTTCAAAGAACCGACTAAAAGGCTTCCCTTCCAATCTCCATATTTATTGGAGGTGATGAAGGCCATTCCACTGGGAGCAATAGAGGGTAGCCAATAGTGAATGGGCTGTTCCATACCATCCATTTCGGTATTGTCGGTAATGGGTGTTCCGCTATAGTTAATACCATAGGTAATCAAAGGCCAGCCGTAGTTTTTTCCAGATTTGACAATATTGATCTCATCGCCACCTCTTGGGCCATGTTCATTATCCCAAATATTTCCTGTTTCAGGATGTTTTATCAATCCTTGCGGATTTCTATGACCATAGCTGTAAATAGCTTCTTTGGCATCTTTTGTTCCGACGAACGGATTATCTTCTGGAATTCTGCCATCGTCAAAAAAACGATATATCTTTCCACCGTCTCGAGTAATGTCTTGCGGATTTTCATCTCGAGCGCCTCGCTCACCAATGGACAAGTAGAGATAGCCCTCATTGTCGAATTCGATGCGAGAACCAAAATGCTGCCCCTTTGTCGTATTAGGCCCAGCCTTATATAATAATTCTTTGTTTATCAATGCATTATCCTTTAATTTGGCACGCATTAAAGCCGTGTGTCCTCCCTTTTCGTCTCCTTCGGAAGAGGCATAAGAAATATAAATCCACCCATTGCTTTTGTAGTCTGGGTGTATTTTTAAATCTAAAAGCCCTCCTTGACCTCTAGTATATACTTCTGGTACATTCGAAATTTGAGTTTTTTTCCCCTCTTTGAAATGAATTATTTCGCCTGATTTTTCAGTTGCTAAAATGCTGCCGTCAGGAAGTATATCCAAACCCCATGGAGTCTGCATTTCGTCGATCAATAACTCAGCTGTAAAAGGAACTTTATCAGGCGTATTGACCTTATTTTCAGCATCTTGAGCGCAAGAGCAGATAGCTGCAAGAGCGAATAAACCTACAATTAGCACACTATTTTTCATATTCGGTCGTTAGATAATAATACTCGTAAGGAAAATCCTTAGGATTAAAGATAAAGAGAATTTATAAGTTTAAACAATTACACTAGAGAATATACTGATCCCCAAATCACAATTATTCTTGCCCAAACGAGACTTAACCTATGCTCCTTAGAAAAAAAAGGCATCTCTTGTATGCGCTATTCCTACTGATCCTTTCAGTGGTTTGCACAACTGCCCTAGCCAACGCGAAAGTCTATACATTCATTGCGGATGTAGCTTCGACAATAGAGGAAAATCTACCAATTTCAGACCTCAAAACTGAGAATGGTATTTCTGATTTAGACAACAATTCATCCAGAAAATCAAAGGCAAATAGTATTGCCACTTCGCTAATGCCGCCAAGTATTGTAATAGGTGCGGATGTAGAAGTAGGTTGTGGAGTTGACGGTTCTTCTGTTGCTCAGGTCTTTTTGTGTGGAGATTACGATACCAAACCTTTGACTTTACAAGGAAATCCCTCGGGTGCTGTATGGGAGCGTTATGTACCTAACGGCGGATGTTCACTCGATTTTTCGGATAACTGTCCGTCTTTTCTTGTTTCTGGAAGTGGATGTAACAACACAGGGTCTAGTTGGGTTCAGGTTGCTACAGGGGGATCATATACTATTCTTCCTGGTAATGTACCCATTTCTTCTGGTACGGAATATCGTGTGCGCTCTGGGGGTGTTACCTACTATATTAAGGCTACTAAAAGCTCTTTTAATTATAATTACGAAGTCAAAGATGCGGTTTGTGGTACTTTCGGTAGCATACGTATTACGGAACTCTCTCCGGCATATGAGCTTCGAATCGCTAATAGTAGTGGGTCTTTCGGTCCATGGCAAGATTCTAAGGAATTTACTAATTTGGCAGTGGACGACTATACCGTTGAAGTGCGTCTTAAAAATACGCCGAACGCATGTGAATACCCTTATCCACCATTTACAATCCAGGATGAAAGTTTAGATATTCAGGTCACGGTGACAGATGCCACTTGTCCAAATCAAAATGGAGATATTTTCGTGCAATTAAATGGTGCTCAAGTTCCTGGGCCATACAGTTATACCCTTATCGATGCAGGAACCAACCAGCCCATAGTTTTTACGCCTGGTATTACGCCTGATTCTTATACCTTCTTTTCCGTTAGTCCTGGTACTTATATTATTAAAATTGAAACACCGCAGTGTCAAGATGATTTTTCAAACGGAATTTTAGCTCCGACTCAAGATATAGACACTTCTGGCAACCCCATTATTATTGGCCAAGGCCTTCAAGCTATTGTGGCTGATGCCAATTTGAATGGTCAAAGCTTTGGATGTGCTAATATTATTAGTATTGATATAGATATCACGACTACGGGCGGAACGTCTCCTTACACCTATACAGTTGTGGGAGGTGGCAGCGGAAGTTCACCCGCGCCATACACAGATAGTCAAATATCGCAATATCCCGTTACTAGTTCTGGCACCTATACCTTTACGATTACGGATGCCAATGGATGTAGTCCTGATAGTCCCGTATCGGTTTATATTGATGACCTACCTCCACCGGTAATCGACCCCGAACCAGTTTTGGGAACGTGTACCAACGGAGGTGGGAAAATAGACTTTCAAGTGGTCAGTAACCCTGGATATGATTTAGAGTATCGGGTTTCTTCGGCGGACCCATGGGTCAATTTTAATATAGTGAATGTGCCAGATGGCACCTATAATGATATGTGGGTGCGGTATACGCAAGGTGCTTTTTCGTGTGAAATATTGATTCCGGATACGGTAGTGGTCACATCAGATGCCAGTATTTCTGGTTCAGCTAGCGTTTTTGCTGACTTTACCTGTACAGCTGGGGGTGGCACCATTACTTTTAACCCTGGCCTTACTGTGGGCGGAACGGGTTCTGGATATGAATATAGTATTGACAATGTAACTTATCAATCAGGGACGACCTTTTCAGGACTTGCCCCCGGTTCTTATACTCCTTTTATTAGAGATGACTCCGATTGTCGCCAGGCAATTGGTCCTCCACTGATTATAAATGATCCAGCTACTCCTACGGACATCACCTTTGCCCAAGGCAATATCAATTGTGCTACAGGTACTAGCGAAGTCACGGTTACCGTTGTAGGTGGTACCGCGGTCGCTACCTATGAAATTGTTGGTCCCGCAGGAGCCGTCACCGGCCCTCAAGGCGGTAACGTCTTCCCGAACCTACTTTTGGATACACGACATGATTTTGTGGTAACCGATGTCAATGGATGTGACCATCCGGCAAGTTTTGTTACCGGGGGAATCAGTACTATTCGAGCTAGAATCAAAGCTGGTGGAGATACGAATGTTTGTACGGGTGCAACCGATGGTTTTGGTGCTTTCATCATAGATGGATTTAGCCCCGACACGCCAGGCGCGGATTATAATTATTCGATTTCAGGAACAGCATTAAGTGGCAGTAGTAGCGACCTTGAAATACCGGTAACGGGATTAGGAGCTGGTACCTACACCATTACGGTAACAGATACAGATACAAATTGTGTTGGTACGGCCGATTTGGTGATTACAGGTCCACCATCACCATTAACAATTACGTCGACAGTAACACCTATGTCTTGCGCAAACGGGAATGTAGGAACAGTAAGGGCCACTAAAGTAGGAGGATTTTCGGGGCAGCCAAAGTACCAACTTACCTATCCAGGGGGAACTGTAATACCATGGAAGAATGGACGTTTTTTCGGTGGACTTAATGAAACAGGAACCTATACCCTTGAAGTTCGAGATGCTGAAGGCTGTATCGACAGCACTAACTTTGACTTGATTTCTTTGGATGCGCCAACAATTACCGAGGGACTTGTAAATCGCTGCTTCACTGCAGGTGCTTTTGCTTCTATTGAAGTATTCTCGACTGTTGGTACAGGAAATCTGAATGATCATCGTTTCCGTATTATTGGGCAAGGTTTACAACCGCTAGGAACTCCCGGTACACATACGTTCGCTAACCTAGTGCCAGGCACATACACTATAGAGGTGGAAAACATAGTTACCGGTTGTACTGCTACTCTAGCTCCTATAACCATTGAACCAGAACTTCAGGTACAATTAAATCTAAACAGTGAAATTGCCTGTGGTGGCGACGGCGCCATTGATATTGTGGTGTCTGGTGGCGATATTTCGGACTTGACTTCCACATCTTACATTTTAAGAAAAGATGGTGTTGCGGTACTAGGTCATAACGGGGTGCAATTGCCTTCAAATCCATTTACCTACACGGTACCTTTTGGTGAACATGGCGACTATACCATAGAATTGACGGATAACAATAGTTGTGCGGATGTTTCGGATCCCTTGACCATGATAGAGCCTACAAATATTACGGCTACGGCAATTCCAATTGGCCCAAGTTGTGGTGACCCTAATAGTGGTATTGTTGAGCTGGTTCCCACTGTAAACCCTGGCATTGCACCTTTTCAATATGTTTTCGGACCAGTAGGTTCTTTAACCGATGTCGTAACAGCTCCTAATTATCCTGATGGTAATGCGGGTGACGGTGTTTTGTATACTTTTTCTCCTCAAAACATGTATAGTGGATTGGCCGCGGGAACGTATGAGTATATTGTAATTGATGACAGAGGCTGTCCTACATCCTTACAAACGATAGTCGTTGTAGCAAATGCAGATCCAGCTCCAGTGGTCAGTGCTACCTCAATCGATGCCACCTGTTCACCTGGTGCACCTGCTTCTGGCGGAATCACTATAAATAGTATTACCCCTGGAAGTCCAAATTACAGTATTGTTATCGAAGATAATTTTGGCAATCAATTCTTTGTACAGAATAATGTCGCCCCGGGAGATTTACCATTGGCTATTACAGACCCAAGTTTGATTCCTGGCAATTATCAGGTTATTGTTGTCGATGCTAGAGGTTGTAATGATATACAAACTGTGACCATTGCGAGTGCCAGTTTGGATATTATTCCTGACCCAATAATACCACCCGTCGTCTGTACGCCAGGCGGTGAAACACTCTGTGTAGAAGTTACTGGGGGCACGGCCCCAGAGAACTATGAAATACGAATGGTTACGCTTCCCGTATCGCCATGGTTGCCTTTGAATAGTCCGCCCGATCGTCATTGTTTTGCAAATTTATTGTTGGGTGTTTCCTATACCATAGAGGTAAGAGATGTTAATACGGGTTGTACCTATCAAGAAGTAATTACATTACCTAACGGACCAAATATCGATGTTGCACTCGACGTTGATGGCGCTACGTGTAGAAATGGCGATGTAGGTGTGAATTATACCATAGACGGTCTTAATGCCGGAACACCGCCATACGACATAACAATAACCAACTTGGATACGGGGGCAATCGTTTATAATGCAATAGGTACATTCGACCTCACCTTAGTAACAGATCTTGCCGTACCTGCAGGTCGCTACGGTGTTGCCGTACTAGATTCTGGGGATTGTTCGGCCGGTGCCGAGGGTGAAGCGATTTTAAATGCCCCTAGGGTCGATATTATTTCCAATCAAAATGCAAATTGTAATGCTCCTGGATTATTGACCGTAAGAGGTAGTGGCGGTACTCCGTACCCATCCACTGGCGTTGGGTCTCTTCCTGATGGATCGCCTTATGAGTTTGCCTTTGTTCCAGTAGGAACCCCTGTAGATGAGAATGGTCTGGGCACTCTGGACCCTACCGATGATTTTACGACGGCTACAACGATTTCACTTCCTGGATCTCTGACACCCGGGATAGCATACGATATTTGGGTAAGAGACCTAAATTTTTGTTCTTATAGAATTTCTGCCGCAGTGATTCAAGAAGATCCACCATTGCCCGCACCTACTATTAACGTAATCAATCAATGTGATGCAATAACCCCTGTCGGTGGTTTTGAGATTACGGTAGAAATGCCAGGAAACATCGATACCCCGACCTTTACTTTGGATGGTGTAAGTCAAACTCCTGTCTATATTGCAGGCGCAACTACACAGGCCATTTTTTATGTAAATAGTATCGGTAATTACCCAATCAATGTGGTGGACATCAACGGTTGTTTCGTCAATGATTCTGCCGAGGTGTATCAGGTACTTTCTGCATCAGCTGATTTTACGACTACGCCTCCTAATTGTACCAATGCCGATGGTGAAATTGTTATTATTGCCAATGGCGGTAGTGGTGATTTTACTTATGAATTGAGTGGTACCGATTATACCGGAGCTCCGATACCTAATGTTACCCAAATCAATAACGGCACATTTACGGGTATTGCACCAGGTACCTACCAGGTTCTTGTTACCGATAGACAAGTTCGTGGGGGAGGCATATATTGTGACTACACGGTTACTAATATTGTCAGCGAAGAACCTGTTGTACCTCAGATTATCGATACGGGTGCTAGTGATATCACGTGTAACAATGCCAATGATGGAAGTATAACCACAATTTTACAACCAGATCCGAATGCTGATGCTGTTTTGGCTTTTCGCTTGTACGATAGTTCGAATACTGTTGTGGATACGAATACCACGGGGGCATTTACAAACCTTACTGCGGATACCTATCGTGTAGAGGTAGAAACGGTCAGACATTGTTTTGATGATGAAAGCGTAGTCATTGCTAATCCTGATCTTTTTAGAATATTAGATCCTTCCCCTGTAATTTTTACCTGCTCTCCAGGTTCCAATCAAGTGAGTTCCGCTACTTTTACGGTGCAAGTAGACCCAGCAGCTCAAGGTACCACTGGTGACTATCGTTTCCGTATTAATTCGACTGATAGTTATGTTAGTAACCCTACGTTCGAAGTATATGACAATGGTAGCCCACAGAATATTGTAATAGAGGCAATAGATGCAAGAGGTTGTCCGGCATCGGTTGCCATTACCTTGAGTCCACCATCCGAAGTCAGCGGTATAATCAACACACTTTCTCCGATGAGCTGTATTCAAGGGGAAATAATCGATGTAGTGGTTACAATGACTACGGCTGCTGATTATATAATTAGGGCCAATTCCAACTCGGTGGCTACTTTCCCGGATAGCCCGACAATAACTGCGGGTACTACGAATTATTCGATTACGCTTCCTCAAGTTGAGGGTGACTATTATTTAGAAATTGTTTCAGGAGGCTGTGTATATCCTATTCCGGCATATACTGTAGTGCCACCAATAGATCCGATTATTACGATTACTGAGCTCACTCCGGAAACATGTTTCAACGCCCGTAATGGCATTATTTCCGTTCAGATTGCCAATTATACAGGTAATGATTATACCTATTGGGTATATGATGCAACTGACCCTGGTTTCCTAAGTGATGATTTTACAGCTTCCACACCACTAAATGGGGCTTCAGGCCTAGTAACCGGAACAATAGGTATCGGTGCCGATGGCAATCCTGCTTCAATCATTGATGTGCCGAGTGGCAATGTCAGGGTAGTGGTACGGGAAGACGATGCTCCGAATTGTTTGGGGTATAGTAATGTCATTACAGTGCGTTCACCAAATCCTGCAGGGCCGTTGGAAGTGTTCAATCTGAGCCAAGACCAAACCGTAGGTTGTTCTGATGATTTGGGCATCCTAAGCTATGATGCCCAGTATGGTTGGGATACAGATCCTTTTACGTTCACTATTGAACAAGAAACTCCAGGATCCCCAAGAACAGGTGTTTGGAACCCACTGGTGACCAATAGCCCACAACAAAGTCTAAGCGGATTGTCCGCAGGTTGGTATCGTGTGACCGTCACCGATATTTATGGATGTACAGGGGTTCAAGAAATTGAATTGATTCCTGAGCCCATTGTTGAGGTCGCTCTTGCGATTGATCAACAATTGGAATGTCCTAATGGTACGGATGCCATTTTGGTTGCTGTAGATCCTAATGACATGATAACAGAAGGTGCAATTGGCGGCGTAGCGGGAGAACAGTTTTTATATCAATTAATCAAACTGGATTCAAATCATCCGGATCCATTGAATCAGGATCCCGCTAATCCTGCAAATCATGAATTTGAATATGGACAGCAAACCTCCGCTAGATTCGAGGGAAGTGGCGGAATCGGTGTGATTCCTGAAGGATATTACTCGGTATTAGCCGAAGGTCCGTATGGTTGTTTTGCCTATTCTCCAGTTATAGAGGTTGTTCCGCCTCAACCTATCAATCCGCAGTTGCGATTGGTGTCTGCACCTGCTTGTGGAGATGTTGGTGTGTTGGAGTTGAAAGTTTTTAATTTTGAAGTTGGCGCTACCTATCAATATAGAATTTTAGGTTCATTAGACCCTTGGGTAGATATGGTGGATCAAGCCGGTACAGCGGTAGAGAATATCGTGGGCCTTGTGAACCAAACGTATGAATTCGAAGTACGTAAACTTGGCGCCAACGGAGCTTGTCTCGAAAGAAGTACGAACCGCGTTACCGTGGAAACCCCACTAAACCTATCTATTGACCCGGCCTCACCTCAATCGCCACCTTCTTGCAGTTCTATTGATGATGGTCGTATAGAATTACTGGCATCTGGAGGTACCGGTATTTTTGAGTACTCACTTTATCTGGCCGATGCTGGTGCACCCACCGTACCGACCACGATTTATCGGCCTGCTCAATCAAGTGCTAATTTCGAGAACCTACCACCTAATTATTATGTAGCCGTGGTAACAAGTGGTGATCCTGCATTATGTCGGGTAGAAGCCGATTTTAGTCTAGAACCTGCAATAGCAGTATTAATAAGCCCTAGCGCGCAAAATATTTTATGTTTTGGAGATGCAACAGGTACTATAACGATGACCGTTGACGCAGCATATCCTGGTTTGGTAGAATTTGCAATAGAGCCTAATTTTGCGGATCTGGTATCTGACCCAGCGAACCCGTTGGTGTATACTTTTACTGATTTGCCAGTGAAGGCCGATGGTTCACCTTACCGCATTCTTGCCTCTGATGAGGATGGGTGTCCGTATTTCTTTGATGTTCCATTGACCCAACCAGAGCAGTTGCAGATCATTGATATACAGACAACTCCTGAATTGTGTATTGGTGCTAATGATGGCATGGTGGTTTTTGATATTCAAGGAGGTACGCCATACAATGATGTAATGGTAAGCCCAACACCGTATTACGAATATAAAATTGAAATGATAAGCCCTGTAGACGAAACAGGCACTGGTATTTTCGCTCTCTATGACGGACAACCCATACAGAATTTGATTGGTGGAGCAACCTATGAGCTATATATTCAAGATGCTAGTCTCTGCCCTGCAAGTGATTTATTTACCATCAATATTGGGGTGGATTTGACAGCGGAGCCATTGGTTCAATATGGTTGTGAGGGGATATTTCCGAATAGTACCGCTTCGGTAGTATTGGATAATCCTGATCTATTGCCAAATCTTTTATTTTATCTTGAAGATTTAAATTCTACGGACCCTCCTTTGACAGAATCGGAGATGATCGCCTTGGCAGATACCCAATATACTTGGGGTGATTTACCGCAGAGTCAGTATAGAGCGCATATTTTCCATCAAAATGGATGTCCGAATTTTGTGGAATTCGAGGTT
>RCNE010002634.1_pt1 | contig 11117 bp, 10 predicted proteins | sample 2041361 | NCBI WGS metagenome assembly RCNE01 (sample SAMN09708229, study PRJNA481090) | Marine sediment metagenome, whole genome shotgun sequencing project.
CCTCGGCGGTTTTTCCGGTCTCGGCAGCGATATTCCGGATCGAACGGTCAAGCATTGGCGTTTCAATGAAACCGGGACAGATAGCGTTCACAGTAATGCCAGTTTGGGCAAGTTCAATCGCCAGTGCCCGCGTCAGGCCGACGACACCGTGCTTGGCCGCACAATAGGCCGAGACATAGGGATAGCCCTTGAGTCCAGCAGTTGAGGCAATGGCAATCATGCGTCCGCCTCCAGTCGTTTTCATGTCGCTGAGTGCCGCCTGCCAGACGTTGAAGACCCCGGCGAGATTGACATCAAGCATTGCCGTGAGGTCGGACATATCCATTTTTGCAAAAGGTTTGCTGGTCGCGGCACCAGCGTTGGCGATCACCGTGTGGATCGGGCCATTGGAGTCACGCGCAGCGTTGAACGCCTTCGTTACTGCATCGGGATCGGTGACATCGCAGAGTTGATAAGGCAGGTCTTGGGCTTTGAGAGGATCTTTGCGGCGCCCCATGATGGTTACCTTGGCGCCGGCGCGGGCAAAAATCTGGGCGGTGTCTGCGCCGACACCGGACCCGCCGCCCGTGACGATGACATGCTTGCCGCTGACGCTCATACTTTTTCCACCATTTCGGTTTGCCGGTCCGCCAGTCGCCAGATCTGATCGCGGCCTGCTTCATAGGGCAGGGGCCAATGTTGTTCTCGGTCGCCGATTTCAGTCGCGGCATGCAGGGTCCAGTAAGGATCAGCCAAATGTGCACGCCCAAGGCACACCAGATCGGCACGCCCGGCCATTAGGATCGAATTGACGTGATCAGGCTCATAGATATTTCCAACGGCCATGGTTTTGATCCCGGCCTCGTTGCGGATGCGGTCAGAAAACGGGGTCTGAAACATGCGCCCGTAGACGGGTTGCGCCTGAGGTGACGTTTGTCCGGCTGAGACGTCGATGATGTCCGCACCAGCGGCGTCGAACAGTTTTGCGATCTTTACCGCCTCGTTGGGGGTGATGCCGTCACCATCAACCCAGTCATTGGCCGAAATGCGAACGGACATGGGTTTGGCAGCGGGCCAGGCTGCCCGCATCGCAGCAAAGACCTCGAGGGGGTAGCGCATCCGGTTTTCGAGCGATCCGCCGTATTCGTCGCCTCTGATGTTGGACAGGGGTGAGATGAACGACGAGATCAGATAGCCGTGTGCGGCATGCAATTCGATCATGTCAAAACCAGCACTGTCGGCCATCTCAGCGGCCGCGACAAATTGGTCGCGCACAGCATCCATATCAGCGCGCGTCATCGCACGAGGGGATGCATTTGCATTTGACCATGGGATGGCTGAGGCTGAGATCAGGTCCCAATTGCCTGACCTTAATGGCTGGTCCATTCCTTCCCAGCCGATGCGTGTTGAACCTTTGCGCCCCGAGTGGCCGATCTGGCAGCAGGTTTTTGCCTCGGTTTCGCTATGGATGAACGTGTTTAGCCTTTTCCATCCCATCTCGTGCTCAGGGGCATAAAGCCCTGTGCAACCGGGTGTGATCCGACCTGTGTCGGATACACATGTCATTTCAGTATATACCAGAGCGGCACCCCCTTTGGCACGCTCGCCGTAATGGATCAGATGCCAGTCCGTTGGGCAGCCATCGTTCGCTTTATACTGCGCCATCGGAGAGACAACGACGCGGTTTTTCAGATGCATGTCGCGTAACTTGAAGGGCGCGAACATCGGCGCGCGCGCGTGGGAGTCGGATGCCGCCCCCGCTTGTTTCTGAAACCAAGCCTCGGCAGAGGCGAGCCATTTTGGATCGCGTTCTCGCAGATTTTCGTGGCTGATACGTTGGGACCGAGTGAGCAGAGAGTAGTTGAGCTGAACCGGATCCAAGTGCAGATATCTTTCCACATCCTCAAACCATTCGACTGAATTTCGGGCTGCAGATTGAAGCCGCAGTACCTCCAGACGACGCAGGTCTTCATATTTGGCGAAGGCGTCCTGAATATCCGCGCTTTCTGCCAGATAATCGGCTAGGGCTATTGCGCTTTCGAGAGCAAGCTTCGTACCGGACCCGATAGAGAAATGAGCCGTGGCCGAGGCGTCGCCGAGTAAAACGACGTTCTTGTGACTCCATTTTTCGCAGAGCACGCGCGGAAAGCGGATCCAGGCCGAACCGCGGATGTGATTGGCGTTGGTCATCAGAGAATGCCCCCCCAGATGATCGCGGAAAATCTCCTCGCAGACGGCAATGCTTTCAGCTTGGGACATGTCGGCAAACCCAAAGCAGTCGAAGGTCTTTTGGCTGCATTCGACAATGAAAGTCGCGGTGTCTTTATCGAATTGATAGGCGTGAGCCCAGATCCAGCCGTTTTTGGTCTTTTCAAAAATGAAAGTGAACGCGCCGTCGAATTTTTGGTGTGTTCCGAGCCAGACAAACTGGCAGGCACGCAGGTCAATGTCGGGCTTGAATGATTTGGAAAAATCCATACGGGTGCGGGAATTCAGGCCGTCGGCGGCGACCACGATATCATATTCTTTGGCACAATCGTCGGCAGATTCGATATTGGTCTCAAAGCGCAGATCAACGCCCAACGCATGGGCGCGGTTTTGCAGGATCAAGAGGAGCTTTTTGCGCCCGATGCCACAGAACCCATGGCCGGTGGACAGCATTTTCTGGCCCTGATGATGGACCGAGATGTCATCCCAATACGCGAAGTTGCCGCGAATGTCCTGTGCGCTGGCGAGGTCATTTTTTTCCAAGTTATCAAGAGTTTCATCGGATAGAACAACGCCCCAGCCAAATGTGTCGTCGGGTTTGTTTCGCTCAAACACAATGATCTCGTTGTCAGGCTGACGTAGCTTGGTCGAGATCGCAAAATAAAGACCCGCCGGTCCGCCGCCTAAAACTGCAATACGCATCTGACCTCCCGTCCTGACTGTCGAGGCGTACAGGCGTCGACATTTGCAGAGTAGGCACAGCTTTTTCGTTCTTCAAGCTAAAATATTTTAAGTATGAAATAGTTTAGCATAGTGCGAAACTGACGCTGGCCCATTGTGCAACTCTTAACGAGTGGCGCGATATGCGCGCTGAAAACCGTCGGTTCTCGTCTGCAAAATGGGATTTGGCCTAGAATATACCGTCAGTGTTATTTTCCCAAAAGTGGCGGAAAGAAAACCGAGCGTGAGAATATAGAGATGTTCTATTGAAACCGTAATTGATACCGGTCCGTCGAGCACAACTTAAGGAATACCGGCTTGGCATTCTTATGGTCAAGAAAAGCACTGTTCCATTTGGAGTCGGCATTCCCTGACAATCAGCTTGACACAAGTTAATGTTTGGATGGTATCTGGAGGTTAGGGTTTGAAGCGTGCTTTTTCAGTTGTTTGACTGTCGACCGTCGCGAGCGCCCGAATATGGAGGAACAACGCCTTGAAGATTAATCCGAAATCAATAGTAAGTATGGCTATCATTGCAATGTCAGCTTCCCCTGTTCTCGCTCAGGACGGTGATTGGGAATTCGAGGCTACGATTTATCTCTTTACGCCCGAGACAAAGGTAGGAATCGGGGATCTTGAAGGAACGCTGAGTTTCAGTGATGCGCTGGACAACCTTGACATGGCCTTTATGGGCGCATTTGGAGCTAGGACGGGGCGTTGGAGTTTTCTGACTGACTATATGCTGACAGATCTTTCGTTCGGGAATGATACGCCCGGGCCAGCATTTTCGGGCACGGAAACCAAGTTCAAGACGCAGGTTTTCAATGGCTATGTCGGCTACAGCGTCTATCAGGATCCAACGGTGAACGTGGACCTTACGGCAGGATTTCGTTGGTTTGACACATCGAGCACTATTACGTTGTTGCCCGGCGCCGCGCCCGGCCGTTCAGTGGCCGCAGACGATAGTTGGGTTGATCCGGTCATTGGTGTTCGGACTCAATTTCAGTTTTCAGAAAAGTGGTCGGGGACTGTTTTTGCTGACTACGGCGGGTTCAGCAGCGACAGCGAAACGTGGCAGTTATTGCTGACAGCGGACTACAATATCAACGATAGATGGGTTGCGCGGTTTGGCTACAGACAGCTGTCGGTAGATCACGACATAGATGGCTCTAATTTCTCTTTCGACCAGTCTGGCCCGATCTTTGGGGCAACCTATCGTTTCTGAAAAACAGCAGGGCAGACCTGACTATGAGGTTTTGCAAATGGCATGCTGCAATGGTGCCTTACTGGGGTTTTAGTGACGGTTTGTCAGCCAGCATGTGAGCCGCGTGATTTATTTTACATAGTGCCAAGACTTCAACCACAGACCGGGTTTGTCAGGCAATGGTAGCGAATTGCAAGTCTATCCGGCCTCGGGTCCGCTGACGTGCATTGTTTTCAAACGCCAATGAAAAGTCGAATCCCGAACTGGCATCAACCAGTGGTTTTCTACCCAATAGGCCCTAGTCGGCTGCTTGAATCCGGCCCTCAAGGCTCCCTTTGGTACAACAGACAAGGCGCTCGCTTTTATTGCACTCTCGTCTTCCCATGTTGGGCTTGATCCGCTTCACCATGTCGGTGATCGCGAAAATTCGTACGACAGCAAATTTCGAATTGAGAAGTAAGAGGCGAAATGAACCAATTGTTAACCGCGCTTGGATAACCGCATTTCAGATCGGCTGACGAGGTGGTGGCTTGAGTATGTTGAATTCCAGTGTCTCCTCACCATCCGCGATGGAAACCAATCTGATATTGTCTGCCATAAGCGCTTCAATGAAAGGATTGTGACCGCAGGTCATGTGACCGGGCCACCAGCTCGCATACTGCGCCGGATAAGGATTTTCAGAGGGTTTGTTGTATCTTGCGAGACCAAGCTTCTCACTCAGGGAATACGTCTCGACAGCATAGCAATTTTCGATGAATGCCTTAACTTGAGACGGTTCCTTCCTTGCGCTCAGAACAGTGATTACGCCGGCCTTTTCGCGAACGTGGTCCCCGGCGTATTGCCACCGGACTATCCAACCTTTCATTACTTCACACTCCTGTTTGGATAAATTGACATAGCCTAGCGTGATGGTCAGACACCGGCTGCCCTGTCTCAAATCAGGTGGCAGAGTGTCACAATTAGCACGAGGCAGTGGTAACGCAGACTAGTTGGCGGAGCTGTTCACGGTGTCGGAATGGACGTTTTGAGTTCAGCTAACCACCGCACGTACGCAAAACCTTGGGGCACGCATAGTATGGCCAAACCTTCAGGCGGCAGACTAGGTTCTGGAGTGCCTGGTGCATGACGATACTGGTGCGCTCCATCAACCCAGTCGATCAAGGCCTCTACTTGCTTCAAAGATGATCTTCTAGCGTTTCTATTCGCGTCGCCATCATAAAGCCTTTCTATTAACTGCTTGAGGTTATTCTGAATGTTTGCCTTGTTCAGTTGGGGCGTTTTGGGAAACATCTGTTTGTACAGATTTTCGACGGCATCAAAAGTGCTTCGTATTGCAGCTTTACCGTCTAGTGGATTAGCTAGCATCGCTTGTTCAGCTGCCTCAACGAACTGATGCACCGCTTCAAACTCAGGCGCGCCAATGTGTCTTATGGTGGACACTCGAACTCTTTCAAATTCTTCATCAAACTTGGGATGGACACCGCCTTTTTCATCCAGTTGGTAGCCAACATTGGTCTCGTCAAAGATGCGTTGGATCGAACCCAGAAAGCCCTCTTGTACGTTAGCATTTCTGTGCTGAATTTTGAGATGTCTGAACAGCAATGTGATCATGTGCAGCAAGTCGACGATTTCGGCTTCTTTTGTCACATCACCGTATGGAAAATAAGGGCGCATTCCACCGGGTCGTAGCACTTCAATGCCAAGTTCTCTCTCTACAAAATTTCCGAAATCGACTGCCTCATTGCCTTGGTGCGGAACTTTTTCTTCAAAGAGCTTAGCCAGACGAAATCTCATTCGCGGGCTGTCCCTAAGAATTTCGTCCGCTCTCAAATAATTGTGCGCGTAAAGGCCGCCTTTAACAATTTCTTCGTCTGGCAATGTGTTTCAGCCTCTGATTGAGCGTCTAAATGTCACTTGTTAACACTGCTGTTCGTCGGCGGTGAAGAAAAAAAGAGCAATTGACACCCAAATCATGCCCCTCGACCAGTTCCACATCCATCTGATCGGCCAAAAACGAATGCTCATATTACGCCGAATTGTGAATCCCGGGCGTCAGGACAGCGATCACTGGCTTGCCGGTTGCCGCAGGGGGCAGGAAATCGGAAAAAGACCACCTTAAGCGGCGAGGATAGTCGCTGACCGGTTGTACCTTGTTACGCGAGAACAACTCTGGAAACATACTGAAGCATCGTTTCGCGATTTTCCGGCATGTAAGATACATCCGACGACGTGCGGGCGTTGCCTTCCAGTACATAAAACACTTCGTCTCCGGTGTGCACCAGATCAATGTCGACGATGTGCGTATTGACATCTTCAGGAGGCGAGCCCCCCATCATCGGAGGCAAGAAGCCCGCGTTATTGTCCACCATTTCAACCAGTATGCGGCCTGCACGCAGGCCTTCTTAACGGTGATAAATGTCTTGCAAAAATGCCTTGATGGCGCGGGCGCGCTGTTCAGTGCCGCGCTCAAGCTGGGTCGATTCCCACCCCGAGATGATACGCAGGATGATGTCGAACCGGATCAGACGCTCAGCAGCTTCTTCGCGCCCATAGACGTCAAAGGTAATCCCGGTGGGGCGAAAAACATCGTCGGCCTCGCGCGCCTTTTGCGCAGGCGTGTCGGGCCTTCTCCCTAAAACCACTAATTAAATGTGTAATAATGCGCGCGCAGTCCGGCTCCTTGCCTCTGCATCTCAACGAGAAATCGCTTTCACTCATGGAATTTACCTTAGCAAAGCGGGACAGTGTTGCGAGATGGGCATGGCTTGGAATGCCGCGCTAATGGGCGTGCGCCTGTTTTTGAGCACTGTCCTAGTGGGTCTTAAAAAGTTGGTGGTGTGCAGGCACTGATGATTTTGCAGGCTTCTGTGCCAGTATTGCGAAAGCGGTGCGGCAGACGGCTGTCAAACAGATACCCCTCACCGACGCCGAGCACTTTGACCTGATCAGCAACCGTGATTTCGATCTGGCCTTGCGTCACGATCCCGGCTTCTTCGCCCGCATGGGTCAGAAGCTCTGGCCCGGTGTCGGCATTTGGAGGGTAGGACTCATCAAGAATTTGCAACGTATGGCTCATCGCATTGCCCAGCTGTCTCAGCGACACAGCAGAGTGGCCCGCTTGCGGTGCGATTTCGGTAAACTCGCTGGCGTCGTAGAAATATTTAGGCTCGGAGGGTTCTTCGATGGTCGCAAAAAACTCTGCAATACTCATCGGAATCGCATCTAGAAGGCTTTTGAGAGACGCAACCGAGGGGCTGGTCTTGTTTTGCTCGATCAGGGAAACCGTGCCGTTGGTGAGGCCCGCACGGGTTGCAAGTTCGCGCTGCGACAATCCGTGCGCCTTTCGGATCGATTGCAGCTTTTTCCCTATGTCCACTGTCACGTCCTTTTGTCTAATCTTGAGTTTATAGCGCAAGATCAGAGTTATACAGGTGGTCTGTTCTCATAAGCTACACGGACGATAATTCAACCGGCGTGAAAACCAGAGCCTTTTCCAAATAGTAAGTGCGTATTCCGTGTTGACAGATAAATTAAACCCACTATGAGAATTTTAAACACCCTCCCAAATAACTGGCCTGCGTTCAACTTGAAAAGGATATTGTCGATATGGCTACCACTGTGAAAAAGCAGCCCCGCAAAACAGCGTCAAAGAGCAAGCCAAAGATCTCGGTTGTGCCGGACGCGGTGACAGACCTCAAAAGCAATGCTGATCTGATCAAGCGCCGCGACGCTGCAGTGGCCCGAGGTGTGGCATCTGCGGCGCCGGTCTTTGCCAGCTATGCCGAGAATGCAGAGTTGTGGGATGTAGAAGGCAACCGTTATGTTGATTTTGCAGGTGGGATCGCGGTACTGAACACCGGCCACCGCCACCCCAAGGTGATTGCCGCAGCAAAAGCCCAAGAAGATCATTATACCCATACCAGTTTTCAGGTAGTCCCATACGAGCCCTATGTTGCACTGGCAGAGAAGCTGAACGCACTTGCCCCGGGCGATCAACAGAAGAAATCACTGCTGGTTACAACGGGCGCTGAAGCGGTTGAGAATGCGGTGAAAATAGCCCGTGCCGCCACGGGACGCCCGGGCGTGATCGCCTTCACTGGCGCCTATCACGGCCGCACGCTGCTGACGCTCGGCATGACCGGGAAGGTTGCGCCATACAAGAAAGACGTGGGTCCGTTTCCATCTGATATCTTCCGTGCGCCATTTCCAAGCGCTCGGGACGGCATCACGGTTCAGGATGCATTGATTGGACTTGAAAACCTCTTCCTGACGGATGCGCAACCTGAACGAGTGGCTGCGATCATCATAGAACCGGTGCTCGGTGAAGGCGGCTACACTCCGGTGCCGTTCGAGATGATGCGCGCCTTGCGCGATATTTGTGACAAGCATGGCATTCTGCTGATCTCTGACGAAATCCAGGCCGGATTTGGCCGCACTGGAACCTGGTTTGCCATCGAACATTCGGGCGTTGTGCCTGACCTGATCACCGTCGCAAAGTCAATGGCCGGGGGCTACCCGATTGCTGGCGTGATTGGTCGTGCCGATGTGATGGATGCTGTGATACCCGGCGGTTTGGGCGGCACCTATGGCGGCAACCCGGTGGCCTGCGCTGCGGCACTGGCCGCAATCGAAGCAATCGAAGAAGAAGGGTTGTTGGCTCGTTCTACCGCTTTGGGCGCGCATTTCCGCGAGCGATTTGCAGATATCGGTGCGCGCGTTGCGCCCTATAAGATGTGGGACATCCGCGGCTTGGGCGCCATGTTGGCGGTCGAGTTTGTCACCGATTTCGAAACAGCCCAACCAGACGCCGACCTCACCAAATCAGTTGTTGCGCATGCGCTGAAGCGCGGGTTGATCCTGCTGGCGTGTGGGATGCATGGCAATGCGGTGCGGATCATGGTGCCGTTGACAGCCTCTGACGCAATTATCAAAGAAGGTCTGGCAATATTCGAGGCCGCGTTGGCGGATGCCGTAGCAGAGTAGCCTGCTAACCGGCAAATAGATGGAAAAGGCGGACCATGAGTCCGCCTTTTTTGCGTTTCAATCTCTAGGAGCGAACTGATCAGCCTGGGCGCGCGCCCAGCGGGCTCGGTACCCCTCAGGATCGGGACCGCCCTTTCGCAACAGAAATCCTTCTGGCAAGTAAGGAAATGCCTCGTCGCCGGTAATCATCTGCATGTCACTCTGCCGGGTCATCAGGTGGCGCGGCAGAAAATCACCTGGATGTGAAAGGCCAGCGGCGCCTGTCATGTCGCCCAAAGCCGCAAGGGTATTCTTGTGGAACCGCGCAACTCTTTGACCTTTGCCAATCGGGTCAAGGGCGCGCTGGCGCAATGGGTCTTGTGTTGCCACACCGACCGGGCAGTGGTTGGTGTGGCAGGCTTGGGCCTGGATGCAGCCAATTGCAAACATGTAACCGCGCGCCGAATTGCACCAGTCCGCCCCCATTGCAAGTGTGCCCGGGCGATGTCAAACGCGGACACAATTTTGCCCGCTGCCCCGAGTTTGACCCGATCGCGCAAGCCGGCGCCGCGCAGCGTATTGTGCACAAAAGTCAGGCCCTCGACCATAGGCATGCCCACGTGATTGGCGAATTCAAGGGGTGCGGCACCTGTGCCACCTTCTGTCCCGTCGACCACAATAAAATCTGGCGTGATTCCTGTTTTCAGCATCGCCTTGACCATACACATGAACTCGCGCCGGTGCCCGATGCAGAGTTTGAATCCAACTGGTTTTCCAGAGGATTTTTCCCGCAGCAGCCCAAGAAAATCCATCATTTCAAGCGGCGTCGAAAACGCTGAATGTGTTGCAGGCGACACGCAATCCTGGCCCATCGGAACGCCGCGCGCTGCGGCAATTTCCGGGCTGATTTTTGCGGCTGGCAACATGCCGCCATGGCCGGGCTTAGCGCCCTGGCTCAGCTTCAACTCGATCATTTTTACTTGTGGGCTGGCGGCCTGTTCCTCAAACCTTTGTGCGCTGAATGTGCCATCATCGTTACGGCACCCGAAATAACCAGAGCCGATCTCGTAGATCAGATCTCCGCCGCCTTCACGGTGATATCGGCTGATCCCTCCTTCCCCGGTATCGTGGGCAAAGCCGCCCGTTTTGGCGCCGGTGTTCAGCGCCAGAATGGCATTGGCAGAAAGCGACCCAAAGCTCATCGCCGAAATATTGTAGAGCGAGGCATCGTAGGGTTGGGTGCAGTCCGGTCCACCGATGTGAACCCGAAAGTCCGTCTCTGTCAGGTGCTTTGGACTCACGGAATGGGTCACCCAAGAATACCCGGCATCATAGACCCGCATGCGGGTCCCGAAAGGTCGTTTATCTTCCATTCCTTTCGCACGTTGATAGACAAGAGAGCGGGCATCGCGGCTGAACGGTTCTTCGTCCTGATCGCTTTCAATCAGGTATTGGCGGATTTCGGGACGGATCCCTTCAAACAGAAATCGCATATGCCCCAGCACCGGGTAATTGCGCAAGATTGCGTGGTCGCGCTGTGTCACATCGTGCACTCCCAGTGCAGTAAGAGAGGCAAAGAACACCAGCGGAATTAGCATCCACGCTGTCCACGCAATTCCAATCAATGAGACCAGGCTGAGTAAGCCAACGATTGCGAAGGTAGCAAAGCGCCCGTTTTCATTCGAAGGTGACATGGCAAGTTCCTTATATTTCAGTGACGGCGTTTGAATTATTAAGCGCGATCGGACGCTAAGGTCTAGGAACTCATAGGTGTAAAAGTGGTCTCATGGCTAGGCAGCACTAACACCCGGATAGAAACCTGCACCATCAAAGTATAGGGCGCGCAGCGAGTTGCTGAGGTGCGAAATTTTGTCCAAAGCACGTCAATTTGTATGAGATATTAAACAATATTAGCGTCGCGCCGTGAATTGTGTTGCAGAAGTTGCGTGAGTTTTGCAGTCTTGCCGAACAAGCAATGCGCTTGCGATATCGGTAAGACGGTTTCGCCAGGGCGCTTTCGAAAGCGCTATAAGAGCCGGACCTA
>RCNE010002034.1_pt1 | contig 11116 bp, 8 predicted proteins | sample 2041361 | NCBI WGS metagenome assembly RCNE01 (sample SAMN09708229, study PRJNA481090) | Marine sediment metagenome, whole genome shotgun sequencing project.
ACGGTATCTTCCATTGGCGGTTTGGCATCATTGCCAACGGCTAACGATTGCTCTGGAAGCGCATACCAAAAATAGCTCCTGCCACGCGGATCAACCTGTTTTTTGAACCCGTCAATGGCAATCCCGCTGTTTTGACGACACCATTGAATACCATGCGTATCCTGCGGCAACCGATCGGGGAGATTGATGCTAATGGCTGTGTTCTCAGGCAAACCGCTCTCACATAACTGACCAATCAAATCGCCGGCTACCTGGGCACTTTTTTCTAAAAATGCCGGCTGATGACTATCAAGAAACCGCTATGCCCGGCAGTCCGTTTAACACAGCTTCTTTAGCAGCGGCGATTGTCCCCGAATAGTTGATATTCACACCAACATTAGACCCTGGATTGATTCCGGCAATCACCAGATCAGGCCGTTTAGGCATCAGTTCATTGAGCGCCAATTTAATGCAATCCGCCGGGGTGCCGTTGACGGCAATTCCCGGATTACCGCCATTCGATACAATCGTATGATATCGTAGGGGCACATTTAACGTAATGGCATGACCAACGGCGGTACGTTCACGCTCCGGTGCCACCACAGTCACTTGATGCTCCCTCGCCAATACATGGTATAACGCCCATAAAGGTTCGGCGGTAATCCCATCATCATTGGTCAATAAAATATGCATGCCCAATTTTCCTTAATGCACCCTATCTAGGCACTAAACGCACCAAACCGATTGATATTTTTGCGTAATTGGAAAGGCATTCGTACAACAAAACCTTGACTTTTTCAATGAAATTGAGTTTGTAGACATAGCCTACTATATTGCGATGACAATTGATGGAGCCATGTAAAATGACCTGGGAAAAAATATCCCCCGCCTTACCGAAAACAATTTTAATCCTGTTGATGGGTATCTGCACCTTTGCTTTGCTGGCCCCACAGGCTGCAATGGCCGCAGACGATGAACCCAATAAACCGTGGCAGGTTTCAGCGGATTCGCTGGAATATTTGGACGAAAAAAACACCTATGTGGCTGAAGGCAATGTCATTTTACAAAAAGGCAACCGCAAAATTACCGCCGACAAGGTTAGTTTTGATTCCCGTTATAAAAGTGCCTGGGCTGAAGGCAATGTCCTGATCGAAGACGGTGAGAACACCCTGGAGGCGGAACGAATTGAGATCGATCTCGATTCCCAAATCGGGTCGGTCCACATGGGGCATCTCTTTGCCAGAGATGGTAATTTTCATATTCGCGGCGACTGGATGGAAAAAATCGGTGCGGCCATATACAAATCCCGGCGAGCGGCATTCACCACCTGCGATAATACCGAGACGGTGCCGCCATGGCGCATCACCGGTCACAATGTAACGGTTGACCTGGAGGGCTACGCCACCGGATGGCACGGTGTTTTATGGTTATGGCGACTTCCGGTACTATACAGCCCCTATGTCACCGTCCCGGTGATGCAAAAGCGTCAAACCGGTTTTCTGCTGCCCCGAATCTCCCTTTCCGAACGGAATGGCTTTTCCTATGAACAGCCTTTCTTCTGGGCTATTAGTGACAACACCGACGCCACTTTTTATTGGGATCACATTACCGAACGGGGAGAAAAATTAGGCGCCGAGTATCGCTATGTGTTTGATCAAGATTCTTTTGGGGCGGTGATGTATGATTACTTGGACGATAAACAAGCAGAGGATGGGAATACTGAAACAACCGAAGAGTGGGGCTTTGATCATGACAACATTGAACGGACCAATACCGAACGCTATTGGTTTCGTTTTAAGCATTCTCAAGGAACATTACCACTAGGACTCACCGCCAAACTCGACTTGGATATCGTCAGCGATCAAGACTATCTGCTTGAATTTCGTCGAGGAATCAACGGTTTCAACGAAACAGATGAATATTTTGTTGAAGCATTCGGCCGTGACCTCGATGACTATGATGACCCTGTTCGCACAAACTCCTTTAATTTAAACCGGCGCTGGTCCAAACATAATTTTAATTTTTCCGCGTTTTGGGATGATGATGTGATCCGGCGGCAAAATGATGAGCTGGATTTTACGATTCAGCAGCTACCCCAGATTGAGTTTACCAGCTCCAAACAGCAAGTTGCAGAGTCGCCCCTCTACTACTCCCTCAACTCCGAGTATGCCCACTATTGGCGGCAAGATGGGGATGAGAACCATAACGCTACGGCTGTTCAACGGGTAGATGTTGCTCCCCGAATCTACTTGCCGTTGCAAGTCCGCAACTGGTTTACCGTGGAACCGGCAGCCGGCTTCCGTTACAACTACTGGGACATCAGTCAGTTGGAAGATCCATCGACGCTGGAAGAGACGTCCTTTGATCGCGACATCTACGATTTCAGCATTAAATTCGGCAGTAGCGTCTACCGTCTGTTTGATGTGGGCGGCACCGTTGTTGATAAGATCAAACACGCCATCGTGCCTGAAATCGATTACGCCTATACGCCTGACAAAGATCAGGACGAATTACCCGATGAAATGGGATTTTTCACGGTTCGGCCCAACAATTCGGTCAACTATTCGCTCACCCAGTATTTCACCTCACGATTATTGCCCACGTTAAAAAACCGTTACCAAACGCAAACCGCAGGAGAACTGCAAGCAGAAGCCACAGACCCCGATGATATCAATTACGATTACCACGAATTCTTACGCATCAAAGTCGCCCAAAATTACGACCTTGATATCGCCGATGATGATGACCCGGAGACGGAACCCTTTTCGCCTCTCTTTGGTGAAATCCGCCTCAGGCCAACCACTAATTTAAGCTTGATTGCCAGTATGAATTGGGACACCTACGAAAACCAGGAAGTAGATCATGCGGTCACCCTTTTCGCCAAAGATGAGCGTGGTGATTCGCTTTACGTACGCCACCGCTTTCGGCGCGACAGTCTGGAAACCTTAAATCTGGGCGTCAAAGTAGCCGTGACTGACAGCTTGAGCACCTATCTGAACTATGAGCAGGACCTGGAGGAAGCCGAAACGGTCTTGTTTGGCCTCGGATTCACCTATACCGCCCAATGCTGGTCCATCGGGCTGCAGTATTTAGATGAGAACGACGATCAGCGCTATACGATTGTCGTTGGGCTCTATGGCCTGGGAGAATATTCTCAGGGTGTCGATGCGAATAAATAACCCTTATCTTATGACCTTGAATGAATCATCGGACCAGCGCTTGACTGTTCATTGGTATGTGCTGCACACCAAAAGCCGCCACGAAAATGTTGTTTTTGACGGACTGGACAGAAAAAAGGTCGAAGCGTTTCTACCTAAGACCTTTAAGCGGAGTATCCGTAAAGATCGCCGGGTCGTACTGAATGTCCCCCTTTTTCCCGGCTATCTGTTTCTTAAAACCGAATTGACGCCTGAATGGCACCTTGAAATAATAAAAACCGTGGGAGCTGTTAAATTGATTGGGAACAGGCAAGGACCGATACCTGTTCCCGATACCGTCATTGAGTCACTTAAGATCATTACTGCGGCGGAAACCGAAGCCGATGTTCTCATCGGTAACCGCTTTAAAAAAGGCGACCCGGTGGTTGTCATCCGGGGGCCGTTTACCGGTGTTCAAGGTTTGTTTGCACGCTACAAAGGCACCGACAGAATTATTGTTGAAATTGATGCCTTGGGTCAATTTGCAGCGGTTGAGGTGACTATGGATGATGTGATGCCTGCCGACGGCACTCTTTTGTAGCTAAAACCAGGCATTACCGCCCGAAGACAAATGGATTGAACACAACTGTGGCATTGACCGTTGTGGTAAAATATAACATAACCACTTGACTTTTTTGACTGTTTTTTCTAAATAGAACTTAATTGTAAAATAATCGTTGCTCGAATCAGACAGGAGGAACCATGAATAAATTGGAGTTAATCTCCACTTTAAAGACCGAAGCCAATATTTCCAAAAATGAGGCGGCCAAGGTCGTCCAAATTTTTTTTGCTAAGATGGCCAACACCTTGGCCGAAGGCGATCGGGTCGAAATTCGGGGGCTATGCAGTTTTTTTGTCAAACGATATAAAAGTTACATCGGCCGAAATCCAAAAACCGGCGAAAAAGTTCAAATCGATCCTAAAAAGCTACCTTTTTTCAAATCAGGGAAAGAGCTTAAAAAAAGAGTTAACCCTTAAGACGTGATCATTTCTCTTTCGTTTCGGCGCATCATTTGCCGTAACGGCATGTCCCGATATGGCCTTGCGTACTGCTCATAATTTACTCCTGCCCCCTGTTTCAGGACGGACGGGTCGTGTTTTAACCGCACTGCTAAAAAACCGCCAAATCCCGCAGGCACTGTTATTTGCCGGAATCGATGGGATCGGCAAAAGTGTTGCGGCCTCTTTATTTGCCAAGGCCGCAAACTGTGAAATTCCACCTGAAATCCAAACAGATACTCAAGCGCTCGAAAGCTGGAGCTGCGGGGAGTGTCGTACTTGCCGCAAGATTGATTCGAACAATCACCCGGATATCCTGACCATCGACCCCAAAAAGAACCAAATTCACATTGAAACCATCCGATCTCTGATCACAACCTTAGGCTTTACCCCTTACAGCGCCGAACACCGTTTTATCTTGATCCGATCAGCAGAAAAGATGACACCGGCTGCGGGCAACGCATTATTGAAAATTCTGGAGGAACCACCCAACCAGACCCATTTTCTGTTGACCGCCGCTAAAGTTTCCGATCTGCTGCCGACCATTCTATCCCGATGTCAGATCATTCGATTCCAGCCGTGGCCTGATAATGTCATTGAATCACATTTGATTGATCAATACGCCCTGGACAAACCAACGGCCGAGACCACGGTAAGACTGGCCGCCGGTAGTCAGGTCAAGGCCATTGATCTGGCAAATAAAAACTGGGTTAACACTCAAAAATGGGCCATTGATGCCCTGGAACGAATTGATCAGTTGACAGTACGGCAACGGCTTATCTTGGCGGAACGGTTGGCGCAAAAAAAAAACGACCTGGAAACCTTGCTGATCTGGCTTAAAACTGTCATTTTAGAAAAGGTCAAAATGCAATCAGTGGCCATGGCGAGTCATCAGACCAACAGTCAAAGGCGAGCGAGCATGAAACAGCTGATCAATCGATACGAAATTGTTGAAGATGCGCTATATTTCCTATCAACCAACGTCAACAGACGCATGGTGCTGGAAAAAATGCTACTGGCGCTCGCAGCTGATTCTGCGCCCAACAAATCGTCAATCAGGGAGTTTTAGACACCCATGGGAAAAAAAGTTGGCATACGCTTTCGGCCAGCAGGAAAAATATATAATTTTGATGCCGGTGCTTTTGTTTTAAACCTTGGTGACCAAGTGATCGTCGAGACCAAGCAGGGTCTAGGCTATGGTGTTGTGGTGGAACCACCCAAGCCGCTTGTCAAAGGTGACCCAACGCTTCAAAAAGTCTACCGTTTGGCTAACGATCAGGATGTCAATAAATGCCAACAAAACCGGAAGCTTGAACAAAGAGCCCACGACTATTGCCAAGAGTGCATTGCCGAGTTAAAGCTGGAGATGAATCTTTTTCAAGTGGAGTGCTCTTTTGATCACCGCCGGCTGACCTTTTTTTTCACGGCGGACGGGCGAGTCGATTTCCGCGAGTTGATCAAGATGTTATCCAGGGAACTCAAAACCCGTATCGAAATGCGTCAGGTCGGTATTCGCAATCAGGCTAAATTATGCGGGGGAATGGGTCGGTGTGGGCGGGAGTTTTGCTGCTCGACGTATATGAGCAAATTTGAACCGGTCTCCATCCGTATGGCCAAGGAACAAGGATTGTCACTCAACCCCACAAAAATATCCGGGGTTTGCGGTCGGCTCATGTGCTGTTTAACCTATGAAAACGACACCTATCGGCAACTCAAAAAGGGCTACCCCAAGCCAGGTAAAATCATCTCCACTCCCCACGGCGATGGGAAAGTGATCCGTAACAATATTATGGGGAAACGAATTACCGTACGATTAAAAGATGGCCGTATCATTGAAACGCCATTAACAGATGTGAAAAACAAGGAGTCTTAACGCGAATATGAGCAAGCAATTCTATATTACGACCCCCATCTATTATGTAAATGCAAAGCCCCACTTGGGGCACGCCTATACCACCATTGTGGCGGATGTAGCCAGCCGTTTCGCCGCACTCCAAGGAAAAGAGACCTTTTTTTTAACGGGCACTGATGAGCATGGCGATAAAATTGTCCAGGCAGCCCAAAGAGAGGGTCAAACACCTAAAGAGTATGTGGACCACATCAGCTCACTATTTCAACGTCTCTGGCCGGAACTGCGTATCAGCAACAATGACTTCATCCGGACAACCAACCCCGCCCATATGACGGTGGTTCAATCTATCCTGCAAAAAATATACGATGATGGGCTGATCTATTTTGCCGAATACACAGGGCTTTACTGCTACGGGTGCGAACGTTTTTACAACGAGCGTGAATTGGTGGATGGCAAATGCCCGGATCATCAGAAAGCGCCGGAAGAGATTAAAGAGTCTAACTATTTTTTCAAAATGAGCCAGTATCAACAATGGCTTATCGACCACATTCACGCTAACCCGGACTTTATCCGGCCCAAACGATACAAAAATGAGGTGCTGGCCTTTTTGCGGGATCCTTTGGAGGATCTCTGCATCTCTCGTCCCAAAAAACGGCTTCAGTGGGGCATCGACCTTCCCTTTGACAAAGAATACGTCACCTACGTCTGGTTTGATGCGCTGATTAATTACATTTCCGCATTGGGTTATCCGGATGGTGAAAAGTTCAACAAGTTTTGGCCGGTTTCCCAGCATATCGTTGCCAAAGACATCTTAAAGCCCCACGGCATCTACTGGCCGATTATGCTCAAAGCTGCCGGTATTCCCATCTACCAGCACCTCAATGTGCATGGCTATTGGAATATTGAAGATAGCAAGATGTCTAAGAGCATCGGTAATGTAGTCGAACCGTTAAAAATGAAAGATGTCTACGGCCTGGATGCATTTCGTTTTTTCCTGGTCCGCGATATGGCCTTTGGACTCGACTCCAGTTTTAGCGAAAAAGCCCTGGTTCAACGGATTAACGCAGATTTGGCCAATGATCTCGGAAATCTTTTTTCACGGGTACTGGCGATGGTACACAAATATTTCGACGGTCGTGTACCCCAGCCCTGGCATGACGAGATGGGCGAGCTGAATCAAAAACTGCATACGGACGCAGTCAGCGCCATCACCAAGGTCGAGGAAGCCTTTGAACAGTTTGCCTTTCACAAGGGGTTGATGGCCACATGGGAGCTGATCAGTAAAATGAATCGTTATATTGATCTGACGGCACCCTGGGAGCTGGCCAAAAAGGATAGCGCCACCAAACAGTTGGAGACTGTCCTTTACAGCCTGCTTGAAGCGCTTCGTGTGGTGGCGGGTTTAATCTATCCGGTGATGCCCGATACCGCAGCCACCATGTCAAAGCACTTGGGTTTGCCGGAAGACCTTTCGACAGTCGAAAAATTTGCCTTTGATCGCTTACGGCAATGGAAAGTGATTGTTCCCGGAACCCAACTACCGAAATCAGTCACCTTGTTTCCCCGTGTTGAAATAATAGATCCGCCGGAAGGCGAAAAAGCGCCGGAGGCGACATCTGCATTGGCGCCCCTTAAACCGGAAATCTCTATTGATGATTTTGCCAAGGTTGATTTAAGGGTTGCCACAGTCTTAAAGGCCCAGGCGATTCCCAAAGCCAAAAAACTGCTGCAACTGGAACTGGATATGGGCGAGACCCGAACGGTGGTGGCCGGTATTGCCACCGCCTACAAGCCTGATGATCTTGTGGGCAAACAGGTGATTGTTGTGGCTAACCTGAAACCGGCCAAGTTGATGGGCGTTCTCTCACAAGGAATGATCGTTGCGGCCATCGACGATGATGCCGGAACGCTTGCCGTCACGGACCGGTCAGTCCCACCGGGCACCCAGTTACGTTAACGAATCTGAATACTGAAATTCCTTGATTGTTCATCAAAAGATCATTCAATGCCAACTCAAATGAAATACCAAGCACCCGCCGGATGGCGCGACTACCAGGAAAATTTAAAACGCGAACGTCAAAAACGACGCTGGCTTGGGCGTGGAATTAGTGTTGCGCTTATTTTGCTACTGATCCTAGGCGCAATTTTCCTTATCAACTCCTCCAGGCCCGCCCTTTCTCCGCATATTTCCATGGTCCGGGAAAATATAAAGTCACTGTTTGATCGCACCCTGGACATTGATGCACTCAAAGCCATTTTAGCCGAACAAAATCCAGCTGACTTCTGTGCATCCGACCTCTCACTTGAGACGAGTCAAGGTCCCCTTCACATTACCACCACCATTGATGCTGATCTTCAGGAGTATCTAACGAGCCAACTAATGATCAGGACCTCCGCCTACATCGGCATTGTAGTAATGGACGCGTTTACAGGTAAAGTCCTGGCCATGGTTTCCCATGATCGCGAAAATCCCAAGGCCAACACCTGCGTGAACAGCCAATTTCCGGCGGCCAGCATTTTTAAAATCGTCACTGCGGCCGCCGCCATGGAAAAGACAGGCTTAACCCCTCGGACTCCGCTCACCTTCACCGGCGGGAAACATACGCTCTACAAATCTCAAATCACCGAAAAAATCGACCGCTATACCACCACAACAACCCTACAAAAGGCTTTTGCCGGTTCAATCAACCCGGTATTCGGCAAACTCGGCGCTTTCACATTAAAGCAAGAGACCCTATTGGAATTTGCCCATCGCTTTGGGTTTCAGCAATCACAAGACTTTACACTACCGATGGAACCCAGTGCGGTTGTCATCACGGATCGGCCCTACCAATGGGCCGAACTGGCCAGTGGCTTTAATAAAACGACGACCCTCTCCCCGTTACAAGGCGCGTTGATTGCCGCTACAACAGTTAATAATGGAAAATGGGTCACTCCACGGCTGATTGCTAAAATCACCAATAACAAGGGGAAAGAGCGTTACCAACTACGGCCCCTTCAAGCGGAAACCATCGTGACCCCGCAAACCGCCCAACAATTAAAAACCGTGATGCAAGCGACTGTTTTAGAAGGGACCGGCCGAAAAGCGTTTAATGGTTGGCAATCAGACTCAGTTCTTTCGCAATTGGAAATCGGCGGAAAAACCGGCAGCTACAACACTAATCCTCGCTACGACTGGTTTGTGGGGTACGGAATGGATCCCAAAACGAAGCATGCCGTTGCTGTTTCCGTACTGGTAGGTCATCAGGATCTTATTGGGACCCGGGCGGGTGAATATGCCCGGAGAGCATTGAAGTCCCATTTCAAGACCCAATCACATCAATCTCAATAGTATGAGTCGAATAATGCCTATTCTTAATCAGCTAAAAACAACAATTCAGCGATATTGGACGTTTTGGCGTCTCCCTTCTATCTATTTGCGTACCGCACCCAAGCACCGCCGCTGTGGCACCTTTATCCTCTTTCCCCAACTGCCTGCAGCCACCTTTTATTGCGGACTGGCTGGAATTGTTGCCTACAAAGCCACCACCAAGCAGGAACCGATCGATATCACGATGCTGGAACAGATCGTGGCGGGTTTTGAGCCGGAATCAGGGGTGGAAGGAGAGACCGACCTCGATTCGCTACAAACAGCGGCAAAAGCGCTAAAACGACCGGCGGCCTTTATGGCCTTTTTTCAGGACGAAGCACTGACCCAAAAACTAGACATGCTTATACAAAGGCTTAACCAGCTGATTGTTGCAAAGAGTGGTTGGCACAAAAATAATAGGGCCCAGTTACCCGCGGATCAAAATAAAGCGATTGACCGTCAAATGGAGCAACTGCGGGATATCCATTGGTCTCTAGCCATGGAACTTAAAAACAACCTTGACCAGGTAACCGATCTAACCCGCCACCTACCCGACCCGGTTTCCTCACAAGCCATTATTGCATTGCGAAACCTGAACGCTGTTCTAAACAGCATTGATCGTCTTGAAGTGCGAGGCCGTGATTCAGCCGGTATTTCGCTCTTATTTATTATTGATAAAGCAACCCTGAACCAAATCGAAAACCAGCTCAAAGAGGAGCAACTGACCGAACAACTTGCCCAGCGTAAAAACACCCCAGTGTTAGGAAACGGTCACATTCGTTTCAATGGTGACGCTCACGACAACAAACAGGTAACCATCACCTTTACCTATAAAATCGCCTCTGAAATCGGTCGATTAGGCGATAATATTCGTTTTTTACGTGAACAGTTACAAGAAGACCGTATCTTAAAAACCCTGCTCTCCCACCCCATTTTATACCATACGGTTTTATCCCACACCCGCTGGGCATCGGTCGGTGACATCACTGAACCCAACTGCCACCCCCTTGACAATATTTCCGAGGATTCTACTCCCTCAAAAAGTATCATTCACGTCTGCTTAAATGGTGATATTGACAACTACCGCGATATTCAAAAGCGGCTCATGGACCAGGGACGTCAATTCAGTTCCATGATCACCACCGACACCAAGATTATTCCGGTTCTCATTGAACAGTACTATCGAGAAGGCATGCCGATTGACGAGGCGTTCAGGAGAGCGGTCAGTCAATTTGACGGCTCTCACGCCATCAGCATGCATACCGATTTAGCACCTGGAAAATTGTTCATTGCCCAGAAAGGGAGCGGCCAGACGGTTTTTATCGGTATGGCCGAAGACCACTATATGCCGGTCTCCGAAGTATATGGATTTGTTGAAGAGACCTCGAGGTTTATCAAGCTGGATGGCGAAAAAAAAGTCCAAGGTCGTCATGGCTTAACGCAAGGCCAGATTTTTATCCTTGATCAATCAAGTCCCGGTGGCCTTGATGGAATAACCACCTGCTATTACGACGGGACACCCCTTGAACTATCTGAAACGGATATTCAAACCACCGATATCACTTCCCGTGATATTGATCGGCAAAACTATCCGCACTATTTTCTAAAAGAGATCTCCGAGGCACCAGGTTCCATCGAAAAAACGCTCTCCGGCCGCTGGGGTGCTGGAAAAGAAAATGCGGCCCTTAAAAGTGTTCAACTCAGCCAAGAAGAGCTCCCTGATACCATTCGTGATGCCCT
>RCNE010001978.1_pt1 | contig 11107 bp, 6 predicted proteins | sample 2041361 | NCBI WGS metagenome assembly RCNE01 (sample SAMN09708229, study PRJNA481090) | Marine sediment metagenome, whole genome shotgun sequencing project.
CGGATAAATTTGTCGTGGTATATTTTTTAATCGAGAACTCATAGAACTGCTGACCATTTGGAATAGCATCTATACCGCTAGAAGTTCTTCCTGCCTTCAAGTAAGCAGAACTCACATAGCTATAAAGGCTCGCGAATGTCGGTATTAACCTTTCTTCCAACATTTTAGAATATGCTGCGGTTAATCTTTCCTTATCCTCTACACTAAACGATTTGGGAAATTGCTTCACCGGAGCATAAAACAGATGCTCATCAAGCTGCTCATTGGCCATGGCCTTAAGTTGAGGTACTACTTTAAGAATCAAGGAGCTTGGTAAAATGTATCTGATACTGGCACCTTCTTTCATTCTTTGCTCGGCAGTTGTCAACCAAATCACAAATCCATCCAGTCGCTCTAACCAATTCTCATAGTCTTCAACAGTATTAAAAGGCTGTGCGCTTGTACCGCTGGCAAATTGACCCATGATCAAATTCCTACTCCACATCTGATCGATAGGAAACAATTCAGTTCTGAATTTCAATTCCTGCAAATGGATATCGCAATCCCATAATAAAACAGCTCTACTGATCGAATCAATTCCGGACAAGTATTTGTTCTCAACCTTTTCGGCTTCGGCCTTAAACCTGGAGTAAAAAGCGATACTGCTATCTTTGTAAGTTTTTGATAAATAGTTTGGGAACACTGCGTTAAATCTTGCATCACCCGCAGAGGTAGCTATCAAAGGATCTAAGGCCATAGATCCGTCATAGTAGTCGTTGAGTAATTTAGAAAATTCATGCCTGATTTCAGCAGGGTTCTGAATGATCAATTCGGGCTTGTCTTTTTGACACCCTGCTAAAAAAAACAACACACTAAAAGCCAACCAAATAATATTTTTCATGTTAAGGTTTTTTACAATCGTTAAATATAAAAAAAAGAGCCAACATGAGATTTATCACATTGGCTCGTTTTTTTTTGACTTGAATAGATATTTCTATCTGAATTCTTCTAATATTTTGCTGATTTACCCTTAGGTAATGATCTTTTTATAAAATCTCTTAGGTCATCATTAGCAGATTCAAGATCCTCTTTCCTAAGATACATCATATGTCCACTTCTGTATCCTTTAAATGACATACGGTCTTGCAGGCTTCCACTTTGATCCATTTGCCACATGGTGTATTTGGCATTGAAGTAAGTCGTTGCCCCGTCGTAATATCCCGATTGAAATAAAACATTTAAATAAGGATTTTCAGCCATGGCTTTGCGTAAATCATCCCTGGTATTGTTATTTCTTGAATCCCAGGGGCGAACGCTTCCAAACATATTATACTTGATATCCGTCTTAAAGTTTAAATGCTCTCTGATATAATAGTTGATGGCCGGTGTAAAGGAATGCAACCATGAGGTTAATTCAGCACTGTAATCTGGTCTGACCCCGGCTACTGTCTTATCCATCCCCAAATACCTGGAATCAAGCCTTCCAATTGTTTGACCCGATTGATCTCTCAGTAATTCTTTCCAAAAAAATTGCGTGGGTACATCTAAATTGTTTTCCATAATGGCCGTAGTTGACAGACCCGAGAAATACGACATTTTTTCGGCCACTTTTTCTTTATCTTCTATCGAAAGTGACCCTCCCTTTGCTAAGGCTGGCATCAAGACATTGAGTGCATACGCTTCTGATTCTGGTAAAACCTCAAGCAGGTCTTTTTGTTGTAATGCTTGTGGTAACATTTTGTGATACCAGGCGGCCGCTGTAAAATAGGGTAAATTCAAAGCTGATGATATGGCGGGGTCAGATTCGAAAAACTTATAGTCAGCCGGCGATACCATAATGACGCCATTTAAATACATCCATTGACTTTCCTGAAGTTCCAGTGCCAAACCAGAAACTCTGGTTCCTCCGTAACTCTCGCCAATTAAAAATTTTGGTGACAACCATCTGTTGTGTCTGTTGACAAAGGTATTTAACCAACCAGCCAAATACTTGATATCAGCATTGATACCAAAAAAAGTCTCTTTTTTCACTTCCTTTCCATCGGCAACAATCGGCCTGGAATAGCCTGTATTGACCGGATTTACATATACAATATCAGCTACATCCAGTATTGAATGTTCATTATCTCTTACTCCGTATGGCTGCTGGGGATATCCCTCCTCATCTATTTTCAAAACCTTAGGTCCGGTATAGGCAACATGCATCCATACAGACGCCGAGCCCGGGCCTCCATTAAAAGAAATAACCAACGGTCTGTTAGCTAATGCTCCTGCATTACTTCTCTTATAATAGGTATAATATAAAGTAGCGATCGCCTTTCCGTCTTTATCCCATACTGGTTGCGTACCCGTGGTAGCTGTATAACTTATTTTTTGCCCCTTTATAGTGCTTGTATGATTTGTGATCACAGTTGTATCAACAGGAATATGAATATCTTGAGATGAAACAAGCAGAGAGCCAAGGAAGAAAAGCGTAAACGATAAAATGGATTTCATAAATATGGATTAATTATTGATAAAATTTAAACCTATTCCGGATATTCAATTCGGAGGTGATAGATATTGTTTAATTTCTTTTTTATCACTTTTTTAATGGTTTGAATCTCTTTGAAAGTGATGTCTGAATTCATATACTGCCCTTTGCTCATCTGCCCATTGATGATTTTTTCAACCAACTCATCGATCAACATTGCTGTAGGATCCTTAATGCTTTTGGAAGCAGCTTCACAGGCATCACACATCATCAAAATAGCGGTTTCCTTTGAGAAAGGGATAGGTCCTGGATAGGTGAAATCTTTAGGGTCCACCTGATCAGGAGTAATATCATTCTGTTTTTTGTAAAAATAATAGACCATCGTAGTGCCGTGATGGGTTCTTATAAAATCAATGATTCTGTCGGGAAGTCTGTTCTTTTTAGCAATTTCAATCCCCTTAAGCACATGATCAACAATGATAGTAGCCGAATCATGAGGTGGCAATTCATTATGTGGGTTAACACTGGTGGTCTGATTTTCAATAAAATACATAGGGTTTACCATCTTACCTATATCGTGATATAGGGCCCCGGTTCTCACCAGCATGGCATTGGCCCCTATTTCATTGGCCGAGGCTTCTGCCAGATTCGCTACCTGCATGGAATGCTGAAAAGTTCCGGGCGCCTTTTCATTGAGCTCTCTCAATAATTTAGAATTGGTATTAGACAATTCCAATAGCGAAACATCCGACACCAAATTAAAAGTCTTCTCATAAATGAGAATTAAAAACAATGAAAGAAATGATAAAACACCATTCAAAGCAAACATCACAAAATAAGACAGTTTAATCTGTTGCGCATTACCCTCCTGAATGATCGAAAAAGCCAAATATGACAGTATATAAACCCCGGTAATCTTGATGATCGAAAAGAACAAGTTCGCCCTTCTGTGCAATTCGGATACGGTCAGAATAGTTACAATACCTGCAATAATCTGCAGAAAGATAAATTCAAAACTATTCGGAACGATAAAACCAAGGATCAAGACAGTACATAAATGAGCAAATAATCCCAGACGGGCATCAAAAAACGCTTTAAATATAATGGGTAAAATAATAACCGGCACCACATATATATAATTCACCCAGTATTTCTGAACCATAGTAACCAAAAATACAATCAAGATGATATTGAAAAAGATAAAAGTAAGCTTCGTATTATTTTCCCAAATACTCTTTCGATAACGCTGCAAAAACAACATCAACATCAGCAGTACCAAAGCCACCAAAATAGTATAGCCGAATACGATCCAGTTGTAATTTGATTTGCTCCAAAGCTGAGAATCATACTCACTTTTCAGCGAAATTAGGATCTCGTATTTCTCTCCTTCCACTACGTCACCTTTGGCAATGATCCGTTCATTTTCAGTGACCAGTCCCTTGTTTACAGTAATTCCCCTGATCTCTTCATCTATGACTTTCTGAGTAAACTCCTCATCATAAAAAATATTGGGTTCCAAAATATCAAAAAACAAGGTTGTGAAATTTTGTTCCAGTCTTTGATACCTTGTTTTATCAAAATACTTCTGAATAGCCGGAACCAACATCTCTGTGGTAAATAGGTTATCAGACAGAATATCTTCTGCTTCGTTCCCTTTTCTTAAGGTTATGATCGTATTCTTTAGAACTTTTTCGTTGTCTGATTTATTGAGAAACCCGGTTTTATAAACATTCTGAAGAAATTTAAGTCCAAAGGTCTTAATCCGATTCTTTCCCATACCGGCAGCGGCTGAATCCTCCTGTATCAGCAATAATTTGGAAAGATATTGCTGCTCCACTTTTCCATATACATCTTCGCTTACCGTAAAATAGAGTTTTTTATTGGCCTCTATTTCTTCAATTTCTTTACTGACATTCTCATCTGTTTTGAGAATTGCAAAATCAAAAGGGGCATATAAATTTTCATATTGCCAAGGCTTGCCTTTTTGAATATTGTATTTGAATTGACCGCCTTTAGGAAAAAGATATACAATGGTCACGGTGATTACTATAAAAAGTATGATTTTATAGACAAGAGCGTGATTTTGATAATATTTATTCAGTAAATCCTTCATTAGATTGAATTGCGATTTCAAATGTAAAAAATAATACTTCAAAACTGCATTATTTGACGAACTTATACGGGGTACCTACCTATTAACTATATTGGAAATAAAATTACCTTGTAAGATTTAGCGTACTTCACCCAAAACAGACATGGTTACTATGCTTCTTTCTTTGACAAGGAGCAGAATAATCTCACTAAAATTATTTACTTTCGCATAGAGCCAATAAATCAATTTTATTGGAAAAATATATTGCCAAAAATAGAATATACCATGAAAGAAGTTGTCATCGTTTCTGCAGTAAGAACACCCATTGGAAGTTTTTTAGGAGGCCTGTCGGAAGTGCCGGCCACTAAATTGGGTGCAACGGCCATAAAGGCCGCCCTTGAAAAGGTATCACTCGATCCGTCATTGGTAGATGAAGTTTTTATGGGCAACGTGGTACAAGCAGGTGTTGGGCAGGCTCCGGCCAAACAAGCAGCCTTATTTGCCGGTATACCTGATAGTGTGCCTTGTACGACTGTAAATAAGGTATGTGCCTCAGGCATGAAATCGATCGCTTTAGCTGCCCAGGCCATTAAATGTGGTGATGCCGATATCGTGGTCGCAGGCGGAATGGAAAATATGAGTATGATTCCGCATTATATGCAAGGACGTAAAGGGCAAAAGTTTGGTAATATCCAAATTGAAGATGGCTTATTAAAGGATGGGCTTGTGAATGTATATGATGGAAAACATATGGGTACTTGTGGAGACGCTTGTGCAGAGAAATATGAATTCAGCAGAGAGGATCAGGATGCTTTTGCGATTAGCTCCTATGAGCGTTCTGCTGCTGCCTGGAGTGCGGGGAAATTTAAAAATGAAGTAGTTCCTGTTGAGATACCTCAAAGAAGAGGTGAGACAATTATTCTCAGGGAAGATGAAGAATATAAAAATGTAAAACTTGAAAAAATACCACAACTAAGACCGGCCTTTAGTAAAGAAGGAACCGTTACTGCTGCTAACGCTTCAACTCTGAATGACGGAGCTGCCGCACTTGTGATCATGAGCAAAGAGAAAGCCGATGAACTGGGTATAAAACCCTTAGCCATCATCAATGGTTACGCTGACGCTTCCCAGGAACCTGAATGGTTCACTACAGCGCCTGCCAAAGCATTACCAAAAGCATTGGCACATGCCAATATAAGCGCTGAAAGCGTTGATTTTTATGAATTGAATGAGGCTTTTTCTGTTGTGGGACTTGCCAATATTAAATTGCTGAATCTGGATCCTTCAAAGGTGAATGTGCATGGAGGAGCTGTATCCTTAGGTCATCCTTTGGGGTGTTCCGGGGCCAGAATCATTGTGACGCTGATCAATGTACTTCAGCAAAATCAAGGAAAAATTGGTGCTGCCGGTATTTGTAATGGAGGTGGTGGTGCAAGTGCGATGGTGATTAGTTTAGCCTAGTGAATTACGATCTAAAGTATATTTAATTCTTTTGCATGGAATTTGGAATCTGTCATTTAAATTGTATCGCGATCAGGAAGGATCCTTCAGATCAAAGTGAAATGGTTTCTCAACTTTTATTTGGAGAAACGTTTCATGTTTTGCGTGAGGATGCAGAATGGATAAAGATTCACATGGATTATGACTTTTATGAAGGATGGGTCTTAAAGCAACAAATATTGGAGCTCAGTGAAGAGGTCTATAAAAGAGTTTCGCTGAATAAGCAACATTTTTCAAATGAAATGGTCACTTTTATAGATGATAAGGATAAACATCCACAAATCTTGACTTTAGGTGCTGGCTTACCTGAGTTTAAGGATGGCTTTTTTTTATTAGATCAACTTAATTATGCTTTTGATGGCGATGTTATCAAAGGGAAACAAATAAAGACAAACCTTGTCCTTACAGCCTATAAATTTCTTAATGCACCATTTCTTTGGGGAGGCAGAACTCCTTTTGGAGTGGATTGTTCTGGGTTTACGCAAATGGTATATAAAATTAATGGTTACCAATTGTTCAGAGATGCACATCAGCAGGCTAGTCAGGGAGAAGTTTTGAGTTTTATCGAAGAATGTGAACCTGGTGATCTTGCTTTTTTTGATAATGAGGAGGGAGAGATCATTCATACAGGTATTGTTTTGGATAATAACTACATCATACACTGTCATGGAAAGGTGAGAATCGATAGAATTGACTCAAGTGGCATCTATAATGTAGATACCAAGAGGCATACTCATAAGTTAAGAGTGATGAAGCAATTGTTTTAAGGATTAATTTGTTGCCGACCGCTGGATATGAGCTATAAATTTATATGATAGAAATCAGAAAACGGTATTTGAGGTTATTTATATACCTATCCAATAGATTAATATGAGGTGGGCATTTCCCAGTCGTTACAAAAGAAAAGAGCCGATAATCATATGATTATCGGCTCTTTTTTTAGGGTTATGATTCTTATTTTAATGAATCATATTTTTCTTTCATCGTCTTGAACTTATCGTCCATTTCAGTATTTTCATATAAGCTCATCAAAGTTCTCACAGTATCAAGATCATCAGGTCTTAATTCAAAAGCTTTCTCATAGTAAGGAATTACTTCTTTGTACAAATTTGATTGTTTTACTTTGATCTCGTCATACTTATCAAAATCATTCAGGCTCTTGTTCATTTCTTCCACCAATACCTTATCATCTTCTAAGTAGGCTGATCCTAAGTTAATATAGGCATCAATATATTTAGGATCCAACGCAATACATTTTTTGTAATATTCTTTGGCTTTTTCATAATCACCTTGTTCTCCATTGATCACACCAAGGTTAAAGTATAAAGCCGGGTTTTCGGGATCTAATTCCAAGGCCTGACTCATAAGTCTAGCAAACTCATCCTTATTTCCTAATTTAATTTGAAGATTGGCTTCAGTCAATATAAGGTTTACATCATTTGGTGCTACTGTCCTTGCATCCTTAACAGCTGCAATGGCTTTTTCAGTATCACCTTTCTCAACATATACAAAGGCTATATTCTTAATAATTGCGGGTTGTTTGGTCTTCGAAGTTTCTACCTTCGGTGCACTAAAAGCACCCGTTTTCACCATCAAATCCATTTGGGCTTTAGTTGCCATAGTTTCTCTTTCCCCAGTATCTTTATTAAGCGCTGTATATTCAGTTGTGATACCTGTATACCCAAGATCTTTTAATGACATAAAATATTCAAGTGCTCTATCATAGTCCTTATCAAGGTATGCCGCGTTAGCCGCATACTCAAGAAAAACCGTATCTTTTGGGCTTAGGTTATACACCTGGAACAACTCTGTTTTTGCTGCACTATAATTTTTATCCTGGTATGATTTGATACCTACGGCCGAAATCTCTGTGATCATGGTACTCAAAGTAGGTTCAGCTAATGTTGTATACTTCGAAGACCCTAACTTTTTCTCCACTTCAAAAAGCGAATTAAAAGACTTCGCTGCGGCATCATAATTAGACACAGATGGGTCAGTTTTAGCCATTCCGGCATAGGTCTGTCCTTTCAAGTAATAAAACTTGGCTTTGGTTTTGTCGTCAGCACTGGCGATCAAAGCTTCCGCTTTATCTACTTCTGCAACGGCAGTTGCATAATCGTTCTTCTTTACCGCCTTTTCAGCAGCTTTTAATTCATCCTTTTGAGCAAATGTCGACGTGCATATTAACAATGCCACCAACAACAACAATTGATTTTTCATTCTGATATTAACTTAGGTTATATATTGATTTATTTAGCCTGCAAAATTAATCATTTTGTTCATTATTTTCATGATTTTCATCAGTTTTTATTTCATTATCAGGCAATTCTGAATCATCATCGTCTTCACTCTTAACCTTAGCCACCGCAGCAATCGAATCATTTTCCTTAATATTGATCAGTTTTACTCCCTGAGTAGCCCTTCCCATAACTCTAAGATCTGCAACACCCATTCTGATCGTGATACCGGATTTATTAATGATCATCAAATCATCCTCATCTGTCACGTTTTTAATAGCAACCAATCCACCTGTTTTTTCAGTAATGTTGATGGTCTTAACACCTTTACCTCCGCGGTTGGTAATCCTGTAGTCATCTAATTTTGATCTTTTCCCATATCCTTTTTCAGATACTACCAAAATATCACTGGCATCGTCTGCGATAGAAACCATTCCAATTACTTCATCCTTAGTGTCTCTTAGCGTAATTCCCCTAACTCCTGAAGCATTTCTACCCATTGGCCTGGTTTTAGCTTCCTCGAATCGAATAGATTTACCCGATTTGGCTGCAATCATAATCTGACTGTTACCATTGGTAAGTTTTGCTTCCAATAGTTCATCGCCTTCTTTAATGGTGATGGCATTGATACCATTAGTTCTTGGTCTCGAATATTGTTCCAGCGAAGTTTTCTTGGTTTGACCTTTTTTGGTCACCATCACAACATAATTACTATTTACATATTCCTCATCCTTCAAATCCTGAGTGACCAAAAATGCTTTTACCTTGTCATCACTTTCGATATTGACAAGGTTTTGAATCGCCCTTCCTTTCGATGTTTTGTTACCTTCCGGAATCTCGTAGACACGCATCCAGAACACTTTCCCTTTTTGTGTAAAGAAAAGCATGTATTGGTGATTCGTCGCCACAAAAAGGTGTTCAAGGAAATCTTCGGTTCGCGTAGCAACTCCTTTCTGTCCTCTACCTCCTCTGTTTTGTGTTTTGTATTCTGACAGGTCTGTACGCTTGATATAGCCCGCATGAGAGATCGTAACAACAACCTGCGAATTCGGGATCATATCCTCTATATTCAATTCTCCTCCGGCATATTCTATGACAGATCTTCTTTCATCTCCATATTTCCCTTTGATCTCTAACAATTCGTCCTTGATGATCTGCATCCTTCTTGGTTCATTGGCAAGAATATCCTTAAGATCTTCTATCAATTTCATGATATCATCATACTCTCCTCTTAATTTATCCTGCTCCAGTCCGGTCAATTGTCTTAACCTCATTTCAACAATAGCCTTGGCCTGAATTTCAGTCAATTCAAAACGTTCTATCAATTTCTCTCTGGCCTCATCTGCATTACTAGACGCACGGATCAATTTGATCACCTCATCTATATGATCACTGGCGATGATAAGTCCTTCAAGAATATGGGCCCTAGCTTCTGCTTTTGCCAATTCAAATGTTGTACGTCTAACGACTACCTCATGCCTGTGATTCACAAAGTGAACGATCAGGTCTTTAAGATTCAACATTTCCGGCTTTCCATTAACAAGTGCAATATTATTCACACTGAATGAAGTTTGAAGTGCCGTATACTTGTATAATTTGTTCAGAACGATATTTGGAATCGCATCTCTCTTCAATACATAAACCAGTCGTCTACCTTTTCTACTTGTTTCATCTCTAATCGTTGCAATACCATCAATTTTATGATCATTGATCAGATCAACAGTTTTCTTGAGAAGTTCTGATCCATTTACCTGAAACGGTAATTCAGTCACAATGATACATTCGCGGCCATTCACTTCTTCAAAGTTCGCCTTAGCGCGCATCATTACTCTTCCTCTTCCTGTTAAAAAAGCCTGCTTAACACCTTCATACCCATAAATAGTACCTCCTGTCGGAAAATCCGGTGCCTTGATATACTGGATCAATTCTTCAATCTCAATATCATTATTCTCGATATAAGCCACTGTTCCGTCGACAACTTCACTTAAATTATGAGGCGCCATGTTTGTGGCCATCCCTACTGCAATACCAGAAGCTCCGTTGACCAATAAACTTGGAATTCTTGTTGGCAGCACCGTTGGTTCCTGCAAGGTGTCATCAAAATTAAGTCTGTGATCAACTGTATCCTTGTCAATATCAGCCAGCATATCTTCAGAGATCTTTCTCATTCTCACCTCAGTATAACGCATCGCTGCCGGACTATCCCCATCGGGTGAACCGAAATTTCCTTGTCCGTCGACCAATTCATAACGCATACTCCAGTCTTGGGCCATCCTCACCATTGCATCGTATACCGAAGTATCCCCATGCGGGTGATATTTACCTAAAACCTCACCTACTACTCTAGCCGATTTCTTGTGCGCACCAGTTGCCCTGATTCCCAATTCATGCATGCCAAATAACACCCTTCTGTGAACAGGTTTTAAACCGTCCCTAACATCTGGCAAGGCTCTGGAAACAATCACAGACATTGAATAATCAATGTATGCAGATTTCATTTCCTCCTCAATATTAATTGGAATAATTTTGTCGTGTTCCGCCATCTTATCTAACCGTTTTTAATCGTTTTTTTTAGCTGGAGCAATATACAATTATTCTAATTTTTTGTGATGCCAAAGCCCATTTTTATTGAGACTAGTTATTAACAATACTATCAGATTATTTGACTGAATTTTAGTAACTTAGTGTGAAGTTAAAAGTTGATAATAACTTTTGTAAGGAATAACTTAAAAATTCCACTAAATTTACATCATAAACAACAAGCATATGGACGATAATTTTTCACCAAAAGTAAAGGATGTAATTGCCTATAGTAAAGAAGAAGCT
>RCNE010003945.1_pt1 | contig 11107 bp, 10 predicted proteins | sample 2041361 | NCBI WGS metagenome assembly RCNE01 (sample SAMN09708229, study PRJNA481090) | Marine sediment metagenome, whole genome shotgun sequencing project.
TCATGAAGTATATATTAATCTTAATAGCGTTTTTAGTTTTTTTTAATTGTGAAGATAAAAAAGAAATTCCTCAAGAAAATCCAAAAACGCCTTTTGTTTGGGAAGGTGCAAATGTATATTTCTTACTGACAGATAGATTTAATAATGGCGATACTTCAAATGATGTAAACTTTAATAGGAATTTAGAAACAGGAAAGCTTCGTGGTTTTGAAGGTGGAGATATCAAAGGAATTACTCAAAAAATAAATGAAGGCTACTTCACCAATTTAGGAATCAATGCTATTTGGATGACGCCTATAGTTGAACAAATTCATGGAGGTACAGATGAAGGTACAGGTGTTAGCTATGGTTTTCATGGCTATTGGGCAAGCGATTGGACTTCAATAGATCCAAATTTTGGAACAAAAAAGGATTTAAACGAATTAGTTGAAACCGCCCATAAACACGGTATTCGTATTTTACTGGATGCTGTGATAAATCATACAGGGCCTGTGACTAAGCGAAATCCTGTATGGCCAAAAGAATGGGTGCGTACCGAACCACAATGTGATTACCAATCTTACGATAAGACAATTACCTGTACGTTGGTTAAAAATCTTCCCGATATTAAAACTGAAAGTGATGAGGCTGTTGAGTTACCGCAACAATTAATTGAGAAATGGAAAGCTGAAGGTAGATATGAACAAGAAGTAGCAGAATTAGATGCGTTTTTTGAACGAACAGAACATCCACGGGCACCTCGTTTTTATATAATGAAATGGCTCACGGATTATATAACAGAATTTGGTATTGATGGCTACCGTGTTGATACGGTTAAGCATGTTGAAGAACATGTTTGGCAAGAATTTAAAAAAGAATGTGATTTTGTTTTCAATGAATTCAAAAAAAACAATCCTGAAAAAGTTTTGGATGACAATAACTTCTATTTAGTGGGAGAAGTTTATAACTACGGGATTTCTGCTGCCAAAGCATTCGATTTTGGAGATAAAAAAGTCAACTATTTTGATAACGCTTTTAATGGTCTATCAACTTTGAAATGAAGTGGAACGCGGCTCAAATTTCAACTGAAGAGCAGTTTAAAAAATATTCAGATATACTAAATTCAGAATTAAAAGGATATAGCGTTTTAAATTATTTAAGTTCTCATGATGATGGTCAACCTTTTGATGCTAAAAGAAAAAAACCTTTTGAAACTGCTACTAAATTATTGTTATGCCCTGGATCTTCACAAGTCTATTATGGTGACGAATCAGCACGTTCGTTAGTGATTGAAAACACTGAAGGAGATGCGACTTTACGTTCTTTTATGAATTGGGATGCCATTCAAAATAACCCTAAAACAAAGGAAGTATTAGAGCATTGGCAAAAGTTAGGTCGATTTCGAGCAAATCATCCAGCCGTTGGAGCAGGTGTTCATCAAATGATAACTGAAACACCTTATTCGTTTTATAGAAGTTTTTCAAAAGGTGATTTTAAAGATCTAGTTGTAGTTGGTTTAGATTTGTCAATTGGTGAAAAAGTGTTAGATGTTTCAAGAGTATTTGAAAATGGTGATACACTTCGTGATACATATTCGGGTATCTCAAATAAAGTAGTTGATGGTAAAATCTCAATAGATTCTAGATTCAATATTGTTCTCCTAGAAAAGATATAAGAATACTATATTTTAAGTAACAAATTTACAGTTAGGAAGTCTAATTAATATCGACTAACGCAATAATTCGTAATTTTGTTACATAAAAATTTTCTTAACATGGATATTAACGATAGTATCGAATCGCCAATGATGCTTAAAGTAGGTTTTAATAAACTACTTGAGCATTACGAAAACTTAGCCAAAAGTGATGATGAATTTTTATCAGCTAAGGCAAAGCGTGTTTTAAAAACCGCTGAAGATTTTCCAGAATTGCGAACGGGTTTTAGTGATGTTTCAATATTAAAGAAAAGAGAAAAGGAAATTAGTACTATTCTTCAAGATTCATTTAGTCCGCTTTTAACCAAAAATGAAATTAAAACGGCTTCTGTTCCTTTTCATAATCTGATTTTTAACTCTTCAGAACGTTTTGAAAAAATTATTAAAATAGCAGGAGATGATTTTGAGCTTCAAATAAAAAATATGCCAGAAGATGATACGTACATTATTGCTTGTACTATTGTTTTAAACTATTGCTATGGCTATAACTTAAATTTTAAGAGACCATTTTTTTACGAAATACCAGACGTAAATGGTGTGCTTCATTATTATAAAATATTATATAATGCTGATTTTTGTGAGATTATTCCAACGGAAAAAGCGAAAAAAATCACCCAAGGCGATTATGAGGAATTATTAGATAATTTTGATAATATAGACCTTTGGAAAGAAAAATTCCCACCAAATAGTTACATATTTAAGGGTTTTGTTATTTCTAATATTTTTGATGTAACGGACGACCAATCTATATCTAATATCAAATCCAGCCTTATAGGAGAAGATAAGCGAAAAAATAAAAGCTTTATGGAAGGCTTTTATGAAATATTCAGGTCGCTTCTTGGGATAAAAGATATTAAAGTTGGGTTTTCAATATATGATAAAGAGGAAAAAACCTTTGAACGTGTTTATGGAGCTGGGGTAAAAAGTTTCCTTCTTGGAAATCATGAAAGCGAAAAATGTTCTGATGCATTATGCAGTTGGTCTTATAACAGGTTACTAAAGGAAAATAAATATTTCTCGGTTTCTGATGTAGATAAGATGTTTGAAAAAGCAAAAGGTAAAGCACCACATATCACAAGTCTGCATGAGCAAGGTATAAAAAGTGCCATTTTTGCGCCAATTGCGAATGATGATGGTTTAATGGGGATACTGGAAATAGTGTCGAATAAACCTCAAGTGCTTAATAGTATAAATGCTAATAAGTTGGTTGATGTTATGCCTTATATTGTCTCTGAGCGTTCTAAAAATGATGAAGAAAATTTAATTGAAGCTATTATTCAAAAAGAATGTACCTCTATTCATCCTAGTGTACATTGGCAATTTGCAAAAGAGGCAAAGAATTTCATTAAGGCTGAAATGAATGGTGAACAAGCTGTTTTTCAAAAGATAGCATTCGAAAATATTTATCCGCTTTATGGTCAAATGGATATTAAAGGCTCTTCTGAAGCTAGAAATAAGGCTACAAAACTAGATTTATCACTACAATTAAGTGCTGTTAAATTGATTTTTGAAAATGCAATGAAAATTGAAAATCTGCCTATTTACGAGCAATTTATATATCAGATAAATGAATATTTAGAAGGTTTAAAAAGTCATTTTCAAGTCGATAGCGAACAGCAAATATCTGGGTTTTTCAAGAAAGATATTGAATCGGCATTCAAACACATGTATCTATTAGACGATTTAAAACCTCAAATAGACACCTATTTTGATAAGATTGATGATAAAGTAAATGTGCTTTATAATCACAGAAAAGAATACGATGATACAGTAGCTATGATTAATAAAAACATGGCGGCTTTATTAGATAAAAAGCAAGTTGAAGCACAACAAATGTACCCGCATTATTTTGAGCGTTTTAAAACAGACGGTGTTGAGCATAACATGTATATTGGTGAATCCATTACAAAAGAAGATAGCTTTAATCATATTTACCTTTATAATTTACGTTTGTGGCAGTTGCAAGTCATGTGCGAAATGGAAAATAGTTATTATCAAATGCAATCTGATTTCCCTGTATCACTTGATGTGGCATCTATGATTTTGGTATTTAGCCAGCCTCTATCTATAAGTTTTAGAATGGATGAAAAACAGTTTGATGTTGATGGCACTTATAATGCTAGATATGAGATTGTAAAAAAACGTGTAGACAAAGCTTTTATAAAAGGCACTACAGAACGTGTTACGCAAAAAGGTAAAATTAGTATTGTATATTCTCAAAAACAAGACGAACAGGAATACTTGCGTTACGTTAAATTTTTACAGTCTAAACATTATTTAGATACCGATGTTGAAATTGTTGAGCTTCAAGATTTACAGGCTGTGACAGGGTTGAAAGCCATACGAGTAAGTGTGCTTTATCATAAGGATGAAGATGACAAAGCGTTTTATACTTATGATGATTTAATGAAGGAGATTAAGGCTTAAGCTCCTGCTCCAGATGTTTGAAAAGCAATAGCAAAAGAAATAACACTCACTATAATACCTATCATAAAAACGGAATAGGTAAGTCTTAGTATTTTGTATTTTTTATCAAGTACTAAGCCTAAAAAGTATAAATCCTTTTTCATAGAAGAATACAAGTAATCGCGGTCTTGCATCATTTCTCCCATAGCCCATTCAAAATCTTTAAGGCTCATTTTATGAAAGTTTCCAAAGAACAATAAGTTGACTTTTTTGTTAGCAACATCTTCTTTGGTAAACTTTCCGCTAGTAACATTTGGTCTAGTCGCCAAAATAGATAGAATGATAGATGCAACTGTAAATAAGACAAATACAACTGTTGGAACGATCAAGTACTGATTGGAAGGATTATCCAGTTTAGAAACCAAGTTTGATAATACCAATGATACTATAATGGCATTTACAGAAAGTAAGATATTTGCTTTAGTATCGGCAATGTTACTTAAGGTAATATGATTTTTTAAGGTAACGCGAAACATGGTTTCAATACCACGTTCAGGTAATTCTACCTTGTCTTTTTTAAAGCTCAATTCGTCTTTCTTTTGTTGAAATTTTTTGTTTTCGGCATCTAACTTCTTTTTAGTTTTAAGTAATTCTGAAATATTTTTGCCTTTTCGTTTATCCCAATTTTTAGAGGCTTCATTGGTGTAAAAACGATGTTTAGTAGATAAAAAATTTATGTTTTCATCTAGCCATTCGATTTCTGTTAAAGTCTTGTTGCAAGTTAGTTGCCATTCTTTTCTGAGCAACTCAACAACTTCAAAGTAATTTTTGCTTCCTATATGGGCGCAATCTGCGTCTCTAATTATTTTCTCTAAATGATTTTTAGGGACATAATCCATTTTAGTAGCCAAAATCAAATCGCAAATAGCATCAACATCTTTATCTGAACAATTCTGTGAGCTAAGAAATTCCTTAGCAATTAAAACACTTTCATCTTCATGGCTTTTAATGTTCTTGGTATAACCAGTATCATGTAACCATGATGCGAGTGTAAGTATGCTTTTTTCTGAATCGTTTAAACCAGATTCTTCTGATAACCAATTTGCTTTTTCAACAACACGTTGCGTGTGTGTTAAATTATGATATAAAAAAGAGGTATCTAACTTTTCATTCAATAAGCTAGTGGTAAATTTTTCGGCTTCAACAATAAGCTTGTCCATAAAACAATTTCATTTATTTAGTAAAAATACTAAACTTTAAATAATATAAGATAATTGATTTGGTCGTAGATTAATTAAATACTTTCAAATATGCTTTTTAGAGTTTTAAATTTCGCTAAAAAAATGTAAGTTTACAAAATATGTTTCTTTTTTTGAACGCAATTTTGTGAAATATCTCCATAAATGAATTTTAGATACTCAAAACATCCAGAACAAGGTAGTTTAGTTTTAACAGATTTTAATTGTGCTTCTTTTGAAAAACGGTTAGGTGTTGGAGATTTTTATAAAATCATTTGGGCAAAGGATAATGATATTACAGTTGGTATTGATGGTTATTCTGTAAAGTTAGAAAAAGATGATGTTATATTTTGCACACCTTATAACATGATTCAAGTTGAGGCATTTTTAGAAGGCGTGATTTCTTTAATTTTTGATCGTGAATTTTACTGCATTAGAGATCATGATTACGAAGTATCTTGCAATGGGTTTTTGTTTATGGGTTCGTCTGCACCAACAGTAGTTAAACTAACTAAAAAAGAACGTAAGAGTTTTGAATTACACTTTATGTTTTTTGAAGAGGAATTTGAAACCGAAGATGATATTCAAGGAGAAATGTTGCGTGTATTGCTTAAACGCCTACTTATTAAATCGGTAAGACTTTTAAAGAAAACTATTGTAGACCCAACTTTAGAACAGCCGAAAATTGATATTATAAGACGGTTTAATTTATTGGTAGAAGCCCATTTTAGAGAGAAACATAAAGTCTCAGAATATGGAAATTTATTAAACAAATCGGCAAAATCGCTATCTAATCTATTTTCTAAATACAATAATAAAACACCATTGCATGTCATAAACGACCGTATTGTATTAGAAGCAAAAAAACTATTATTACTTTCTGAAAAATCTTCAAAAGAAATAGCTTTTAGTTTAGGCTTTTCAGAGGCATCACATTTTTCAAAATTCTTCAAAAATCAAGTTGGAGTTTCTCCTATTCATTTTAAAAAGAAAACTCTAAATATTCATTAGAAATCCCTTTTTATCCTTCTTAATTAAAGAAAAATAGACATCTTATTAGGTAGAATGTTTATCGCCTAAAGCTATCTGTGCATCTATTTTTGTGTCTTCAAATAGTGTTTAAGAAGATGCATACAAAAATTAGGTCATTACAAAAGTATCCTTACATATGTTATAAAGATTATAAGGCAGAAGGTTTTAAACTTGAAAGCAACAACTCTGCAGATTTAATTTGGAATGGTAAAGATGAATTGAGATGTGAAATTAATAACCAAGAAACAATTATTCCTCCTAATAGTATTGTGCTATTAAACAAAGAAAACTCCTTTAGTTGTGAGAGTAATGAATTATCTCAAATTAAAGTACTTCGATTTAATGTTGAAATTTTTTCATCATCAATTGTTTTTTTATCTGGTTTCATTAATACAGATTTCAAACTGGATATTGAGAATCATTCAATATTAGTTTTTAAGAAAGAACAAACCCCATCAATTGAAAAGGTTTTTATGCGTATTGAGGAGCTATTAAACAAAGATTTTTTAATTGATATTAACGAATTAAAACTCATCATTTCTAATTTATTGAATGTGACTCTTAAAGAGAAGTTTGTAAATGATGCCAAATACGTTAATCAGTTTGGAGAAATATTAAATGCACAATTTAGCATGTTTCATAATGTTTCAGATTATGCACTTCAATTAAATATGAAACCAAAAAATTTATCAAGAAAGTTTCAAAGCCTGGGGCTTAGTAATCCAAGTAAAATTATTAAGGAAAAATTACTGCTAGAAATTAAACAAATGATTGTGTATAGTAATAAAAGTATAAGAGAAATTTGTTTTGAAACGGGATTTTATGACCCTGCCTATTTTTCACGATTCTTTAAAAAGAATGTTGGTATTACAGCTCAATGTTATAGAAAACAATATACCAATAAGCAAGATGCTATAAAAATGGAAAAAAGTGCAACATAATCGGAATACAAAAAGATAATTTTAACATATAGTTTATGGAGTTAATAGAAAACAATGCAAGAAGAAGTAAAAATAGCAATAAGGATATTTTTTTTATACTTCTAAAGAACTCAAACATTGAAGCTGCAATAAACACTTATGTTCATAAAAATGTTTTAATAGATTACAATAATAAACAAAGGTTTATTCCTAAAAAAACATGGCTTAAATATTTAAATAGAAACCTCTTAAATAAGTTTATTGAAGTTGTGCAATTTAAAGTTGAAAAAACTTCAGAAGTAAATGAAGAGTCAGTAATTAAAATATTTATGATTTGTAAAAAATTAAATGGTACACTTGATTTTACTGAAATACGTCTAAATAACGACTGGAAAGATAACTATATAAACAAAATGCAATTAAAATTAATAAGTCACTAACCAAAAACAGATTAAAATATGCTTAAAAAAATCAACAAAATCTTTGTGCTTGCTGCATTGGTAGTATTAATTTCTACATCGTGTAATCAGACTAAAGAGAATTATCAGGACGTCTCTTATTTTACTATGAATAGCGATGGAGATTTAGAACGACCACAAGATTATAGAACATGGGTATACGTTGGTACACCAGTAACACCTAACGATATGAATAATGGAAAAGCAGCTTTTCCAGAGCTTCATAATGTATACATAGACCCTATGAGTTATAGTTTCTGGAAAAAAACGGGTACATGGAGAGACGGCACTATTTTAATAAAAGAATTGGTTAGTGTAGGAACTAAGGCAGCTGTTAGTGGTAATGGTTATTTTATGGGAGAATTTATTGGTTTAGAGGCTACCATAAAAAGTTCAAAATATTTCCCAGACGAACCAGGAAATTGGGCTTATTTTAGTTTTACAAACCCAGGAGGGGATTTAAAAAACATAGGAAAGGCTTTTAAAACCAACCAATGTAATGCTTGTCATAATGCAAGTGCAGCAGACGATTTTGTATTTACGCAATACTATCCTGTTTTAGCAGCAGCAAAAGGGGTTGGAGAAAATATAATTCCAGAAAATGCAGCTAGAAGAGTTGCAGCACAAGCAAAAGCTTTTAGCGATGCTGGTGTTTGGGATGCTATGGCACCAACTCCAGAAGGATTAACGTTAGATATTCCTTTAGGCAAAGAACAGTTGTTTGCCTATTTAAAATCTGGAAAATATAAAAGTTATTCTAATCAAGAAGCAGCTGCACATCCATCTTTAGGGCCGCACCAAAAACTTGGATTGCCAGTTCGTGTATTTATGAATGATATTATTGCAAAATCTTTAGAAGCAGGAAATGAAGAGCATCCTTTAGGCTCTGTTATAGTTAAAGAAATGTTTACGGCAGATAACACGCCAAATGGTTGGGCAGTTATGGCAAAAACGCATGATAAAGCAGATGGTGGTAATGGCTGGTTTTGGTATGAAGTAACAGATGATAATGACGCAGATAAACTTGCAGCTATAGGTAATGGTGTTGGGGGTTGTGTAAGTTGTCATACAATTGGAAAAGATATGGTAAGAACAGCGTTCCCATTGAAATAATTTAATAATTAAAAACTAATTTAAAGATGAATAAAATAAAATATATAGCGACTATATTGCTAGTGACAGCATTATTTACGTCATGTAATACCAATGATGGTAAATATCAAAAAGCAACGTATTTTACAATGGATGACAATGGAGAGTTGGTACGTCCCACAGACTATAGAACTTGGGTTTATGTAGGTACTCCATTAACACCTAATGACATGAATAATGGTAAAGCCGCTTTTCCAGAGTTTCATAATGTATATATAGATCCCGTAAGCTATAAACATTACAAAAAAACGGGTACTTGGAGAGATGGAACAATTCTTATAAAAGAACTAGTGAGCGTAGGTAGTAAGGCAGCAGTTAGTGGTAATGGTTATTTTATGGGAGATTTTATTGGTCTTGAGGCAACCATAAAGAGTAAAGAACATTTTGGAAGCGAACCAGGTAATTGGGCTTACTTTAGTTTTACAAATCCAACAGAAGGTATTTTAACAGCAACAGGTAAAGCATTTAAAACAAACCAATGTAATGCGTGTCATGCAGCAAGTGCAGGAGACGATTTTGTATTTACACAACATTACCCAGTTTTAAGAGCAGCTAAAGGTATAGGCGAGGGTGTAAATCCAGAAAATACAGCAAAACGATAATTGTTAATAGCGATTTAAACTATTATTTTCATTGATGATAGTTTTAGTGTTGCCCAAAAGCAAACCAAGCGTCTGCTTTTGGGCTTTTTTAAATATTTTAGAATGATGATAAAAAAAATAATCATTGCGTCTTTTTTTGCAATAGGATTGAGTCAATTGACGATAGCTCAAGAACATCATGAAACCGAAAAAGAGCCTGGTTTGGAGCTCGTAGTTTCAGGAGTTGTTATAACTGAAACAGAACATAATGAATCTGATTTTGCTACGGAGATACATCTTACTTATTGGACCACTCATAAATGGGCTTTTGGTGTTGGCTATACGGTTGTGTTTGAAGAATACAATAGAATTGGGCACGAAATAGCTGCATTAGTAAGTCATAAACCTTGGCCGTTTTTAACAGTTAATACTGGACCTAGTTTTTCTTTGCCAAATTCACATAAGGATACTGAAGTGTCAGGTTACTTAGAAAGCGAATTTGCCTTGCCAATTGGTAATTTTCATGTAGGACCAACAGTAGGAATATTAGTTGGTGAAGACTTTAGATGGTTTGGAGGTTTTCATATAAGCTACGAGTTCTAAAAACATAGATTGTTGGCGATAAAAACATTTTATTCGTGTTGTAAGTCCATGTTTTAAATAAGGTCTGAAGTTTAATTACGACTATATATTAGTTGAACTTATAGATATAACAATTAAAATTTATTTATTATGAAAAAGTTAAGCCTTGTATTCGTTGTTTTTCTTTTAATGGCATTTACGTCAACAAAAGTTGAAGAAAATCTAAGAAGTGATATTAATACTTCCGTAATTCAAAAAGATATTTTGGAATATGAAAATGTAATAGAACAGAAGCAGGAAAAGATTAGTAATTTAGAGATAAAAGCTGCAATCATTTTTAAAAATAATAGTGAAGAAACAGTAAGAATTTTAGAGGAGGTTAACAGGTTAAAATTTGTATGTCTTAAATATGAAGCCGCTATTGCTACAAGAAAAATGTATCTTGATGAAAAATAGTATGGTTGCTTCCAATATAAAATTGTTAATACCATTTTAATTTAAATAGGACACTTTTATCACATAATTCCTTGTTTAGGGAAAAAAGTACAATTCTGTACAATTCTTAAGGTAAAACAGATATTCAATTTTACCTATTAGGGTTGTACTTTTGTAATATTATAAATTAAAGAAAGGAATAAAATATGTTAACTTGGAAAGAAGTCATTAACTTTTCTGTAAAAGGAAATCCAACTCCTGACAGGCGCGTGGAAAAGACCGAAGCCGAATGGCAGGCTCAATTAACTCCAGAACAATTTAGAATCACAAGACTTAAAGGTACTGAAAGACCTCATAGTGGTGCGCTTTGTAGCATCCATGAAGCTGGAAAGTACAACTGTGTGTGTTGCGATACGTCATTGTTTGACTCTACTATTAAGTTTGAATCTGGTACAGGATGGCCTAGTTTTACTCAGCCTATTAAAGAAAATGCCATTAAGTACAATAGCGATTCGGCCTTTGGAATGGTACGTGTTGAGGTAATGTGTAATACTTGCGATGGACATTTGGGACATGTGTTCCCTGATGGGCCAGAACCTAGTGGATTACG
>RCNE010001981.1_pt1 | contig 11097 bp, 10 predicted proteins | sample 2041361 | NCBI WGS metagenome assembly RCNE01 (sample SAMN09708229, study PRJNA481090) | Marine sediment metagenome, whole genome shotgun sequencing project.
CGCTCATGCGCATCCCTGCGCCCGCGGCATACCGTTCATCCTGAACATAAGCGAGTCCTGAAGTAAGGTACCGCGCGACCTCGGCTCCCCCGCAAGTTAAAGGTCGGTTGGTCTACTGGTTATTTAGAATGAAACAGCAGTGACTCAGATGGTTAATGTTGTAACACTGCCATGTTTCACGTGAAACACCTTATTACTACCTTCACAAGACTTTATGGGTGGTGCAAGTACCGTACCTGTTAACAGTATTTGCGCACCCAACATCACTCCTGCTTTCAGTACTTTAGCCAGGTGTGCCTCATCCAGCTCAGAAGAAATGTCATCAAGCATCAGAATTGGAGTTTCACCGGATTCACTAATCATTTGCGCCTGCGCAATGGTCATTGCCGCTGTCAGTGCCTTTTGTTCACCTCGTGATAGCCGTTCTTTTGCAGGTATCCCATTCAATGTCAGGTATAGATCTGCTTTGTGAGGGCCCGGACCAGTTGATCCTCTTTCCATATCTCTCGTAATTGAAGTTTGAATCGCCTCTTCCAGACTATCCCCTGCCCAACCCTTTCTGTAGCTCAACTTGATGCCTTCCAAGGTCTCGCAAAATTGCGAAAATTGTTTTTCCAGCATGTTGTTGAGTATCAAGGCATGGTTTTCCCGCGCGACATGTATTTGCTCACCCAGTTGGATGAATTGTGCGTCAAGACTTTCCACCACCATCTTGTTTGCTTGCCTTAATGCGGCATTTCTTTGCCGTAAAACACGATTGTATCTACGCCAAAGCGTGAGATAGGCATGTTCCACGTGAAACACACCCCAATCCAGATATTTGCGCCGGGTGTCGGGTGGGCCACTCACAAGAGTATGGCTATTAGGCTCCAATAGAACGTAGGGCAACAGTTGAGTTAATTCGCTTAGCTGTGAAACAGTTTCACCGTTGTGACGCGCTGTCCAGGTATCTGCATCGCGCTCCATCCCCAGTTGGTGCGTGTCTCCTGTCTGGCTCTCGATTTTGCTTATGACCTGGAAGTTTTTACTTTCCGGGCCAATGAGTGAAGATATTTGTCCGGATCTGAATGACCGGCCTTTTGCTAAAACGGAGAGCGCTTCAAGAATACTGGTTTTGCCTGCGCCGTTGTCACCTATAAAACAATTCAAACACGGATCCAAATTTATCTGTGTTGATGAAATGTTTCTTAAGTTATTGATACTTAGGGATTTAACCCTCATATCTATAATATGTCTTCAGCTCAGAGCTTAAGCGGCATAACCACGTGTCGGTTAACATCAGAATCCGGCGCCGAGACCAGGCAACTGCTATTTGCATCTTTAAGTTCCAGTGATACCAATTCCGTATCAACAGCAAGTAAAGCGTCCAACAGGTAGGTCACGTTAAACCCGACGGCAAGGCGGTCGAAATTGAATTCAGCTTCAATTTCCTCCACGGCCTCTTCGTGTTGTGGGTTGTGAGCAATTATTTTTATGGTCGAACCCTCAGCTTCCAACCTTACGCCTTTGTATTTTTCATTCGACAGAATTGCCGCTCTTTGCAGGGCGTTTATAAATAGGGCCCTGTCAACAAGCATCTGTTTGTCCGCGCCAACCGGAACAACGGCCTTGTAGTCAGGAAAGCGACCATCTATTAACTTTGAAGTGAATGTCGTATCACCTTTAACCAACCTGACATGGTTCCGGCCTATCGCCAATGTGACCTCATCTGAACCATCCGACAGCATACGGGTGAGTTCCATCACACCCTTCCTGGGTACGATAAGCTGCCTGTCACTCATAATGTCAACACTGCTTTCAAGATCACAAATTGCCAATCTGTGACCGTCTGTGGCAATGGCACGTAGTTGCTGATTACCAAAATCAAATAACAGTCCATTGAGGTAATAACGCACATCCTGATTGGCCATTGCAAACGATGTTTTATCCATCATTTTTTTCAGAGCTTTTTCAGAAACCTCAATATTTTCAAGGGCTTCTACTTGATCTGTTGCTGGAAATTCGGATGCCGGCAACGTTGCAAGAGTAAACCGGCTTCGACCGGCAGACAGGGTAGCCTTGTCATCACTGACACTGAATGAAATATTGGCACCATCCGGAAGGGCTTTAACAATATCCAAAAATTTACGCGCTGGAACAGTAATTTCACCGTCCTGAGAAACATTGGCAGGTACGCTGGATATGAGTTCAACTTCCATGTCTGTACCGGTAACGGTTAAACGGTCACCGCGCGCAACCAGCATGAAGTTTGCCAATACCGGCAATGTTTGCCTGCGTTCAACTACACCAACAACCTGGCTGATTGGTTGAAGAAGCACTTCCCTGGATATAGTGAATTTCATACTTTGATCCTTGTTATTACTGTTATTTAAATAATAAGTATATAAATAGTAGTAGTTGTAGGCCCTGTTATTAAGTCTTTAAAACAAATAATATCTTTATATTACAATAATATATAGCTTCTAAAACTTGTGTACATCATACGTTCAAGCTTGTGCATAACATGTGAAGAAACAGGCTTTACCTTCATCGTTAATATTTATTAACAGCTTGTTAAGGTCTTATCCCCCTATTGTTCCACAAAACGTCATGAGGTCAACAGGCGTAACAATTTAACCTTGTCTTCCCTTAATCGTCCATCGGTTTCACACAACTCAACTATTTTGCGGCAGGCGTGCAAAACCGTCGTATGATCCCGCCCGCCGAAAGCGTCGCCAATTTCTGGCAAGCTGTGCTGAGTAAGTTCCTTACACAAAGACATCGCCATTTGCCTTGGTCGGGCAATGCTACGATTTCTACGTTTGGATAATAACTCTGATATTCGCAATTTGTAATATTCACAGACAGTTTTCTGGATATTTTCAATCGTTATCAAGCGATCGTGTACGGTCAGCAAATCACGTAATACCTCGCGGGCAAAACTTTCAGTGATTTCGCGACCGGTAAACCTCGCGTTGGCGATCAGTGTATTTAAGGCACCTTCCAGATCACGGACATGCGAGCGTAACCTTTTGGCCACCAGGAAGGCGACAGGCTCGTCGAGTTGAACGCCTTTTTCCTGGGCCTTGTTCATTAATATGGCAACCCGGGTCTCGAAATCCGGTGGCTCAATTGCCACCGTTAAACCCCATCCAAAACGTGAACGAAGCCGCGCCTCAAGCCCCTCTACCTCTTTGGGGTAGCGGTCGCAGGTTAATACAATTTGCTGCTTACTATCAAGTAAGGCATTGAAAGTATGAAAGAATTCCTCTTGAGAGCTTTTCTTACCAGCGAAAAACTGGATATCATCGATCAGCAATGCACCCGCTGTACGGTAGTGTTTTTTAAAGTCATCAATTGCACCGTGACGGAGCGCTTTTATCATGTCGCTGACGAAAAGTTCGGAATCGAGATACAGTACTTTTGTTGTGGGGCTTTGCTCCCGGATTTTGTTGCCAATAGCATGCAACAGATGCGTTTTTCCAAGCCCGGTGCTGCCGTATAACAATAATGGGTTATAGGCATCGCCTGGTTTTTGAGCGATCTGGGAGGCTGCAGCGAAACCCAATTCGTTTGATTTGCCCAGGACAAAATTATCGAAACGATAACGATTGTTGAGACCCGTCGTATGCCTTTCCACAACCGTTGAATTCGGCTGTCTTGTATTTACTTTTGTTTCTACAGGTAAACCATCTTCTATCGTGACCGACGTCCTGGGCTGATCAAGGTGTTCAAATATATCCCGGATCCGCTCCAGGTAATGAGTCGCTATATGATCCCGCACATATGAATTTGGCGCGACCAATCGCGTCCGGTTTTTACTGTTGACGACTTCGAGCGGACGAATGAAGGTATTGATGTCTTCAGCCGGTAATTCCCGTTCAAGATGTTGAAGGCAAAGTTGCCAGGTATTTTGCGTCATGCCGCGTTTAGGCCAATAGGTTTATAGTTCTCAGGCGCAATAACGAATCGGTGTTAAAGAGCCAAAACAAAATTTATATATCAATAACTTATATTGTATTTTATAGTCAGTCACCAGGTTGATGCAGTCGTGCTTGACCACCCAACCTGATTGATCTTAGTCTAACGCGCTGTGGATAACTTGGCTATAGTTGTCAACACACTGAAACATAATTCAAAATTCTCCTGCCAATTGCTTGAATAACATACCTATACGGGATACCATTCGCCTCTTGTCTCGACTGCCTGTAATAACAGTAACACAGTCTTAAAATAGAATTTATTGAGGTTTTAAAAAATGAAGCGTACTTTTCAACCAAGTCTTTTGAAGCGCGCCCGTCGACACGGTTTCCGTGCCCGTATGGCAACCCGCGGTGGTCGTGCCGTCATTAATGCACGTCGTTCCAAGGGTCGTAAGCGTTTAAGTGCATGAATGGTCTAGCCCGGAACGATAAGTAGTACCGGGGTCACAGGCCCGGGGAAACCGGACCTGGTAAATCTGGTCCAACGTTATCAGGCCAGCAAATCCACGCATAGAACAATCACAGGCCAGGAATGATGAAATTTTCCAGGCAATCGCGACTGCTTAAACCAGCACAATTCAGAATGGTATTTCAACAGCCTATCCGGACGTCTGATGACTGTTTCCGGATTTTGGCACGGGCCAATGGAATACAGCAGCACCGTCTTGGTATGGCCGTATCCAAAAAAGCCTGCGCAAAAGCCGTTGGTCGCAATCGTATCAGGCGTGTGGTCAGGGAGAATTTCCGCGCCCGTATGCTCGGATCAGCTACAGATATAGCGTTGGATATAGTTATTCTGCCGACCCCACAGGCCGCTAATCAAAGCAATAAAACACTGGATGAATCGCTCTCGGTTCATTGGCAAAACCTGACCAGGAAAGCCGGGGACCGGTTTACTGGTAGCCAGACAGATCAATTAAGGACTCAAAAATAATGGCAAACCTTCGCCCGATGTTGTTCATGGGGTTACTCGTCCTCGCTTACATGATGTATGTGGAGTGGCAAAAAGATTATGGTGTAAAACCACAATCACAACCCGTAACTCAAGCCGACAACACATCGTTTGATACACCGCCATTACCAAGCCCGGGGAGTACAACCCCACTGAGCGGTGATTTACCATCACCTGATGCAGGCATTGCGGGTTCTAATCAGGAAGTGGACTCACAACCCGTAATGATGGGTGCAAGTGGGTTATTGACCGTTACCACCGATGTGCTTGAAGTGGCCATCGACCTGACTGGTGGCACCGTGGTTTCAGCCAAGTTGTTGGATTACCCGGTTGAGTTTGATGTACCCGGAATCAAGGTTGATCTATTCAACAGCGATGGCCCCGAGATGTTCATTGCACAATCGGGTCTATTGAGCCGCTCCTCCGCTCCCAACCATACCAGCACCTATCAAGCTGACACCATGAGTTACATCCTGGCAGAGTCTGCTGACGAAATTCGTGTGCCGCTGACATGGACTGACGGCAATGGAACTCAGGTCACCAAGACACTGATTTTCACGCGCGGAATGTATGACATTGCGGTACGCCACACACTCTCCAATCAAAACGATCAAACCTGGTCCGGCAGTCGTTATGACCAGCTACAACGTTCGATAATTGCGGATAGAGATGATGGTGGATTTACCAACCCGGGCCGGTACAGCTTTTTTGGTATCGGATTTTACAGTCCGGATGAAAAATTCGAAAAAGTAGACTTTGATGAAATTGCCAGCGAACCTTACCAACGCAGCTTTGCTGATGGCTGGTTGTCCATGGTTCAGCATTACTTTTTCTCTGCGTGGATACCGCCGGCGGCGCAAGAAAACGTTTACTCGACCCAGGTCTACTCGCCAGAAGGCTTCCCGCGCTATATCGCCAGGGCTGTATCGCCCGTGGTTGAGGTGGCACCAGGTGCAAGTCATGAGTTTGAAAGCCGCTTGTACGTTGGTCCGAAACTGCAGGATGAAATTGAGGAAGTAGCGCCAGGTTTGGGCCACACAGTTAATTACGGCATATTCACAGTCTTCTCAAAACCACTGTTCTGGTTACTTTCCAATATTCATAGCGTGGTTGGTAACTGGGGTTGGGCGATCGTGCTGTTAACCGTTTTAATCAAGTTACTGTTTTTCAAATTGACGGAAGCCCAGTATCGCTCCATGGCACGGATGCGGAAACTACAGCCACGAATTGAGCAACTCAAAGAGCGTTATGGTGATGACCGTCAGCGCATGAGCCAGGCCATGATGGAAATGTACAAGACCGAAAAGGTCAATCCATTGGGAGGCTGTTTGCCCATACTGGTTCAAATACCTATTTTTATCGCACTTTACTGGGTGTTGCTCGAGTCGGTTGAGTTGCGCCAGGCGCCGTTTATTTTGTGGATTGAAAACCTGACTGCACGGGATCCTTATTTCGTTCTGCCGGTACTAAATGCTGCTTTCATGATGTTAACCCAGCGTCTGACACCGACGGCGGGCATGGATCCGTTACAACGCAAAATAATGCAGTTCATGCCGATAGGTTTCTCATTCATGTTTGCATTCTTTCCGGCCGGCCTGGTGCTGTACTGGGCAACCAATGCCGGTCTGTCGCTTGCTCAACAATGGTATATCACAAGAAAAATAGAAGCCGCTGATTAGCAGTTCATGAATAGATCAGAGGTTCCTTAACCTTAGCCGGTTTATCCATTAAGCTGTGGCCATGGAAGGCCACGGCGAACAATCGACCAATACAGACACGATCTGTGCCATCGCCACACCGCCCGGTGTGGGTGGGGTAGGTGTTATCCGTGTTTCCGGACCTTTGAGCACCGCTATAGCGGATCAAATACTGGATGTATCGCCACAACCCCGCAGGGCTCACTTTTCCCGCTTTAAAGACGACCAGGGACTAACCATTGATTCCGGGATTGCCTTGCTGTTTACAGCACCGGCATCGTTTACCGGTGAAGATGTGCTTGAGTTACAGGGGCATGGCGGTCCACAGATTCTTCAAATGCTGATGTCCCGGGTAATGGCATTGGGTGCACGACCAGCCCGGCCCGGCGAGTTTTCGGAGAGGGCATTTCTCAACAACAAACTTGACCTTGTCCAGGCTGAGGCAATTGCTGACCTGATCGAATCTGCTACCGAGGCATCCGCGCGAGCAGCGCAACGTTCGTTGGAGGGAGTATTTTCGGACCAGGTTAATCAACTGCAACAGGAACTGATTAACCTGAGGGTTTTCGTGGAAGCTGCGATGGACTTCCCGGATGAGGAAATTGATTTTCTTGCGGACAGCGATGTCCTGGAGAAACTGGGCAGTGTGGATAAGCGGCTTCAGACATTGAGAGATCAGGCCCACCAGGGTCAGTTATTGAGAGACGGTATCAATATTGCCATCTCCGGATTACCCAATGCGGGAAAATCGAGTCTTTTGAATGCACTGGCCGGGCGGGACTCTGCCATTGTGACCGATATACCCGGTACCACCCGCGATGTTTTGCGGGAGTACATATCATTGGATGGCCTGCCCGTGCACGTTGCAGATACTGCAGGTATTCGTGAATCTACCGACCTTGTAGAGGCCGAGGGTGTACGCAGAGCCCGCGCGACAATGCTTACCGCCGACCTTGTCCTGCTGGTGATCGACCCTACCGCACCATCAGGTTCGCAATTGGCGTTGAGAGCCGAGATTCCGGAGAATATCCCCTGCATTGAAGTGCACAACAAGATTGATTTAACGACCACGAAAAGCGAATCACATGAAGATTCGAGAAAAGTCTGGGTCTCTGCCAAAACAGGGCAGGGCCTCGACAGCTTGATTCACCTTGTTAAGAGTATCGTTGGCGCCACTGAAAGCTACGATGGTGTTTTTTCTGCACGTACCCGCCACCTCGACGCTTTGAAACGAACGCAGGACCACGTGCGGACCGGTCAACGACAGCTGGAACAATTTAATGCTCCGGAAACACTGGCTGAGGAGTTGCGTCTCGCACAGAAGTCTCTCGGAGAAATTACCGGGGAATATCTGCCGGATGACCTTTTGGGGGCTATTTTCTCAAGCTTTTGTATAGGAAAATAACTATCCGGAAAAGAGATTGCCAAGATAAACCAGGAATCTTTTAGAAATGATGGAATGGGAAACCATATATAAGGTAGCGGGATTAAGCTTCCTCGTTGGAATCATATTCGGCGCGGTGGTAAACAAAACCAATTTTTGCACCATGGGTGCCGTCAGTGATTGGGTAAATATGGGCAGCAAGGGCAGGTTACGTGCCTGGTTTCTGGCGATTGGCATTGCAACCCTGCTTACGCAAACACTACAGTTCAACGGCATCATTGATTTAAGCGAGGCGGTCTACCTGACACCAAATTTCGGTTGGTTGGGGTACCTTTTTGGCGGGTTTTTGTTCGGTGTTGGTATGACACTGGCCTCGGGTTGCGTCAACCGGACCCTGGTCAGGGTCGGAAACGGCAACCTGAAATCGCTGGTGGTGTTGATCATTATCGGTTTGACGGCCTATATGACCATGCGCGGTCTGCTTGCGCTGGTGAGGACCAACGTTTTCGAAGTAACCAACATCAACCTGGCTGAACATGGGATTTCCGACCAGGGTATTGCAACGCTCGTCAGCAGTGCGCTGGGTTTCACCAACACGGCACTTGCCCACAATATTGTCACGGTGCTTATCGCCGGCGGTTTGATTGTCTATGCGCTTATGGGCAGGGAGCTCAGACGCAGTTTCGACAATATCCTGGCGGGTGTTGCCATCGGTCTGATCGTCCCCGCCGGTTGGTATATTACGGGTGTTGTCGGCTTCGATGACTTTGAGCCCCTTCGTCTCGAGTCCTTCACATTTACCGGGCCGATCGGTGAAAGCCTGATGTATCTTATGACCTTCACGGGGTCGACCATCAATTTCGGAATTGCAGCCATTTTTGGAATGATTCTGGGTTCTTTCCTCTATGGCACCCTCAGCGGAAAATTCCGGGTGGAAAGTTTCTTCGATCGGGGAGATATGGTTCGGCACCTGATCGGTGGTGTATTCATGGGCTTTGGTGGTGTCCTGGCGCTGGGTTGTACCATTGGTCAGGGAATAACCGGCATGTCTACGCTCGCACTTGGCTCCCTACTGACGCTCATCAGCATTGTCTTTGGCAGCGCCCTGACCATGAAGGTTGATTATTACCGGTTGGATGAAATCGGTTTTTTCAGCGCATTACGGTGTGCCCTGGCTGATATGCACCTGTTTCCGGCTGGCAAAAAAAAGAACTGAGCCACACGGCCCAGCTCTCAGTAAAAACAGTGTTATTGCGGTACTTCTTCTGCCCGCCTGGGCGGACTAACCCTTCTTGCGAATAAGATAGGTATAAATTCCGTCTGCTTCGTTTTGCTCTACCAGTTCATTTCCGGTGGTTCTACAAAAAGCCGCGAAGTCAGCAACGGACCCCGGGTCAGTCGATACCACTTCCAGAACCTGGCCACCTTCCAGTGACTTCAGTGCTTTCTTTGCTTTAAGAATAGGCAATGGACAATTCAGGCCTTTTGCGTCAAGTACTTGGTCTGCCATGAGAATATTCCTTTGGTTAGATAATCAAAAAATCAGATAAACAGGTTGATATGGCTTTGAGTAGCCACTTCAATATAAGTTGCAGCGCCGCCAATCTCGATACCCTCGATCATGTCGTCCTTAGAATACTCGAACAAATCCATGGTCATCTGGCAAGCAATCATACGTACATCTGCTTCGACGGCCAGCTCACGAAGCTCCGGAATTGATGCGACACCTTTTTTCTTAATCAGGTTCTTCATCATCTTGGAAGCGCCGGCATCAACACCGGGAATCGCAGATACGATATTCGGCATACCCATATGCATACCCATCATCGGCATTTTCATGGCAGGGTTACCGAGCGAAGTCACCTGCAGGCTCAGGTCTTTCATTAACAGCGAAAGACCATAAAAAGTAAAAAACATGGTGACTTCCAAACCCATGGCCGCAGCCGTCGTGGACAGGATAAAAGGAGGATAAGCCCAATCAAGGCTACCTTTTGTAACAATGATAGACATGGTGTTCGGATCAATACCGGGTTTCAAATCTGTGCTGCTCATTTCAGCTACCTCGCTTGTGATAAAAACCTTCTTTTGTTAGGAGGTTAGGACTCATTAGTATATATAAACTCTGTTTATTAAGGAAATCGAATATTCCACCTCTTCTCGAACAAAACAAACGATGAACACATGGATGTGCCGCCCGAAGCGTTTCGGCGCCCACATATGTGTCTGGCACGTCCTCTACCAGGCAGAGGGTGCGCTTATGTTCATCCTGAACATAAGCGCACCCGTAGGGTGGGTAACTTGTTACCCACCAATGGTATTAACATTCGACGATGGTCCGGTGCGTAACGAGTTACGCACCCTACATTCGCTGCCTCGTACGGTCCTGAAGTAAGGTACCGCACACCCTCTGCTCTGTGCGTAAATCACACGGCAATGGTTTCGAAAAGAAATAACAGACTCATGGCTGAAGCTGGGGCGGGTATTGTCTTACCGGGACCTTACGAGGCAGGAAGCCGAGGATGAGGCTACAGGAATGTACTTGTGCCGTGTCCCGGTAAGACAATACCCGTCCCAGCGCCCCACTGCTTAGTTCAGGGCGCACCAGACACTTATGCCGGTCCCTTATGATGCAGATATTTTGAACAGCTGTGGCCTTTTTAGGTAGTATGCGATGCTATTGGTAATCTATTGATGAGAACTTTATGACAGACTTGGATCACAGTTTTATTCGCAGTCAGTTTCCGGCCTTCAGCGAGCCATCACTGCAAGGGTTTTTGCATTTCGAAAACGCCGGTGGTTCTTATGCCTGCGGGCAGGTGATTGACTCACTGGACCGATATTATCGCGAGACAAAAGTGCAGCCTTACTATGGCTTTGAGCCTTCTCATAGTGCTGGCTTGCAAATGGATCAGGCGCGCGCGCGAATGGCCGAATGGCTTAACGTGGCAACGGATGAGGTTCATTTCGGTCCATCCTCGTCACAAAACACCTATGTCGTTGCCCAGGCGTTGCGACAACACCTTGAGCCTGGTGATGAGATTATCGTTACCAACCAGGACCATGAAGCAAACGTGGGTGTATGGAGAAAACTGGAGGCGGAAG
>RCNE010001982.1_pt1 | contig 11095 bp, 11 predicted proteins | sample 2041361 | NCBI WGS metagenome assembly RCNE01 (sample SAMN09708229, study PRJNA481090) | Marine sediment metagenome, whole genome shotgun sequencing project.
ATTTATTTAAAAATATTTGTAAAAAGTTATTGTAATTCGTAATATTAGCTTAATTTTGCAGCATCTATTTAAAATATATAATAATGAATAAAGGTAAAGTAAAGTTCTTCAACGATTCAAAAGGTTTTGGATTTATTAGTGAAGAAGGAACAGGTAAAGAACATTTTGTACACATTTCTGGATTGATTGATGATATCCGTGAAGGAGATGATGTAGAATTTGAATTGGAACAAGGTAAAAAAGGATTGAATGCAGTAAACGTTAAAGTAATTTAATCTTTCGCTATAATTTTTTTTAACATGTATGCCCATCCTTTCGGATGGGTTTTTTTTGTGCTTTATTTTTTTACATAAAGAGATCAAAAGATACTATGCACTTTCATGATTTTTGAGATCTATAAGATATTTTGATTTCTATGTATTTATTTAAAAGAATGAATGCCTTTACTTACGATATGACTCCTTATTTTCTTAAGATGACGATGGGGAAAAGCTAATAGCACAACTCGTCACAGTTAATTGACAGTTCGGTAATTCAAAATTTACCAGTACGTTGATGCGACATACATTTGTTGTATAATAATTAAATATATATATCATGAAAACAATAATCGACAGTAACGTATCAAATGAAACAAGATCCAGTAATTTTTCAACTTTTAGAGATAGTAAGAGGGTGAGATGGTCAAACTATAGAAATTACGGATATTAGGTCAATGAGACAATGAGACAATGAGACAATGAAATAATGAAACAATGAAATAATGAAATAATGAAATAATGAAAAAATAAAGTATGGAACTAAAACGAATTCCACCGTAAAAAGCCTTAACAATTTTGTTAAGGTTTTTTTTTGTCTAATTGTGAGCCTCTTGCTTACCCTTTTTACTCAATTCATTATCAGTAAATATTGCTGATTTTAATTCATAGCTTCAATGAAAGTATATATTTGTATATTTAAAATTATTAAAATCAATACATAAAAATGAGTTTAGTTGAAAATTTAAAACGATTTTTCCATGCAAAAGAATCGGGTTTGCAAACGGCAAAATCACCAGAAGGAGTTTGCCCTAATTGTTGGGGTAGGCAGGAGTGGGAAGGCAATTATTACAAATTAATGAAGGCCAGAAACATCACACCTGAATCAAATACCTATAATAGTTTCATCAATGAAGTAGTGACAAAATTAGATAAAATTACGTTAAAGGAAGATTCTTATGAGTGCACTACTTGTCATTTGAAATCAAAACCAGAATTATAAATTGAAAGAAACAAGTATAGGATTAGGATTGGCGGCCATAGGCAGACCTGAATATATTAATGTCAGGCAAGATATTGATAAGGATAAATCAACAGAATACTACAGAAATAATGCTTTCAAAATGTTGGATTTCGCTTACCATCAAGGGGTTCGACATTTTGATACTGCTCCCTCATATGGAAAAGGAGAGCAATACTTGCAGCAATGGTACGAACAGAATCCCAACAAAGATTTGATATTCAGTACCAAATGGGGCTATACTTATGTGGCTAACTGGGATCTGGGATACAAAGAACCCCATGAGATCAAAGAACATTCCCTTCAGAAACTTATGGAACAGTGGACGGTTTCAAAACATCTATTACCGGCTTTGAAAGTATACCAAGTCCATTCAGCTACCTTTGACAGCGGCGTGCTGGAAAATGCTGAGGTATTGCAGAAACTATTTGAGATCAAGAATAAAACAGGTTTAAAAATAGGTATCTCTGTTAGCGGAGAACGTCAAAGTGAGCTATTAGATTATGCTTATCAAATCAAAATTAAGCAGAAACCTCTTTTTGAAAGTTTTCAAGTAACCTATAACGTTTTGGAAACCAGTACTCATAGTGTATTGAAGAAATTGATTAAAACCGGAAGAGTAGTGATAGTAAAGGAAGCTTTAGCTAACGGGAGGGTTTTTAGGAATGCCCAATACAAGCATTATGGAGGTTTATATACTTGTCTGGAAAGTTTGTCAGATAAGTATCATGTTTCGGTCGATGCTATAGCTTTAAGATTTGTTATTGATCATCTTCAACCCGAAGTTGTTCTGAGTGGCGCGTCAAATACCAGTCAACTGGCGGAAAACATGAAAGCCTTGAACTTTAGTCTTGAAAATCAAGAATTGATATCTTTGAAAGAGCATACTATAGACTCTAAATTTTACTGGAATGAAAGAAAGAAACTGCAGTGGAACTAGTAGGACTTAAATTATAAATTTATTGACATCTCTAAGTTGATATAACGTATTGATATGAAAAGAAGATCATTTTTAAAGAAAACAGGTTTGAGTACTATGGCATCCATGGCTGGTTTGCATATTGTTTTTGCCTCTAACATACCAAAGGGCTATGAAGTTCTTGCCTTTCAAGATCCTGATCCTTTTAAATTATTTGATCTCGATAGTTCAATGGTTATTTTAAATAATAGACCATATAATATTGAAGCACAAGCACATTTGTTAGATGACAATATTACCCCTAACTCAAAAATGTTCATCAGGAATAACGGCCTTATTCCTAAAGAAATTAATACGGAGCAATGGATGTTGACTATTGACGGAGAATCAGTCAGTCAGGTAAAGTCTTATTCTTTAAACGATCTCAAAACAAAATTCAAGGCCTATACCTATCAAGTGACATTGGAATGTGGCGGCAACGGAAGGAATGAGTTTGACCCTCCGGCAAAAGGGAATCAATGGACCATCGGAGCTGTTCATTGTGCTCGCTGGACAGGGCTTAGGTTGAAAGACTTGTTGGAAGATACAGGACTAAAAGATGATGCGGTTTATATAGGATACCATGCTACAGATGTACATTTGAGTGGTGATGTGAATAAGGAGCCTATTTCCAGGGGAGTTCCAATTCATAAAGCGAATCAGGATGAAACTTTAATCGCTTATCTGATGAATGATAAGCCCATACCTTTGGCTCATGGTTTCCCTTTACGTCTGATCGCTGGAGGATGGCCGGCATCGGCTTCGGGAAAATGGATCAACAGAATTAGTGTTAGAAATAAAGAACACGATGGATCAAAAATGAAAGGAACCTCATATAGAGTACCTCAATATCCTGTTGCTCCGGGGCAGGAAGTTCCCGAAAAGGATATGAAAATTATCGAATCAATGCCTGCAAAATCTTTGATTACTTTTCCTAAATCAGGTGCAGTATTTAATATGGCAAAAATTTTAAAAATCAGAGGTCATGCATGGGCAGGAGAGTTAGAAGTCACAAAAATGGAATACTCGATTGATTTTGGAGCTACCTGGCACTCTTGCACTCTTGAGGAGCCGGTAAACAGGTTGGCATGGCAACACTTTCAGGCGCAGATAACATTTCCTAAAATTGGTTATTATGAAATATGGGCAAGGGCCACTGATGCAGAAGGCACAGCCCAACCCATGTTAGTACCAGGTTGGAATCCAAAAGGGTATTTAAATAATGCTTGTCATCGAATAGCGGTTAAAGTAGTGTAGGGAGGTTATGGAGCATAGAGATAACATTCATAGTGAGGCTCAATCAAAGAAATGGAAACTCTTTGGTTTTATTTTAGCGATCATCCTGGTAATTACATATTTTATGTGGCCTACCCTGAATTCTCTTTCCAATAAAAAGCCTGAACAAGTCATAGCGGATAAGTCAGTAGCTCATGATGAAATTATAGATGGGATTCATTTGCGTACAGGATTGAAAGAGGGGGAGGGCATGATGACTGTCGTTACCCATTGCACGGCTTGCCATTCTGCCCAATTAATTATTCAAAATAGAATGAATAAAGAGCGATGGAACGCGACCATCCGATGGATGCAAGAAACCCAAAACCTATGGGATTTAGGAGATAATCAGGAAGTGATCGTTAATTATTTGGTTAAAAATTATCCGGTATATAATAAGGGGAGGCGTGAAAACATCCAAGATATTCAATGGTATGAATTATCAGATTAAGGTAGGAGTAGGTTTTTCTTATGTATAGGCTTGATTGTTATGACAATGAGTTCAATTTAAAATATCTGTGGCGGGATTTTCCGGCCAATAAAAGTGTTTAAATAGTTAAAAAATAAATAAATTATGTAGACCATTGACGTTTTACTTATTTATGAAATTACAAAAAAAACAATTTATCCTTGTTAATTACTCGCCTGAGTAGGAACATATTGCATTGTCATTAGAATTCGATTACACTGAAAAAGCTTTATTTTAATAGATAATTACTATATGCATATAAGGAAATGTGATACAATAATACTGTTTACATTAAGTTTAATAAAAAGTAAATATAAATGTTGTGTATATTAAAATAAGTATTATTTTTGCACGCTCAAATAAGATATAAATTATGAAAGTAGATATAACAAAGAAAATGGTAACTACTAAAGAAGGTGTTCAAACACTTCTCTTTAGCAATTCGAAGGCAATCAATTGGAATGTCAAACGAAGATTTAGATAATATGTAAATCATAAGGCTCCTTTTTTAAGGGGCCTTTTTTTATGCCTTAATTTCTTCATCTATCGTATTCTTTTTCTTTAGGCCTGCCATAGTTTCAAATCCTATCTATACTTGAACCAGGTTCACAAATAAATCTTTATCAAGGCTTTGTCATTCGAAGGAATATGGTGCCTATCTTTGCAGAAAATAATTATATGTCAACACAATTTTCCCAATTGGGAATCATTGCCCCACTTTTAAAGAGTCTAACTGAATCTGAAATTTCAGTTCCAACAGATATACAACAGAAAACTATTCCTTTGTTTTTAAATAATAAAGAGGACTTGGTTGGGTTAGCGAAGACTGGAACCGGTAAAACTGCAGCTTTTGGTTTACCATTGCTGCAATTAATCGATAAAGATAAAACTTATATACAAGCCTTAGTGCTGGCACCAACAAGAGAGCTGGGACAACAGATTTACAATAACCTGGTCTCTTTCGCCAAACATCTCCCAGAGATTTCAATAGCCTCTGTTTGTGGTGGGGTTCCCATTAAACCCCAAATAGAAAGACTCGCCCAGCATACACATATCGTAGTGGCAACGCCAGGTAGATTAATTGACCTGATCAAGAGAAACGCTATCAATGTGAAGCAGGCCGATTATCTGGTTTTAGATGAAGCTGATGAAATGCTGAGCGCCTTAAAAGACGGTTTGGACATCATTATAAAGGAGCTGCCAAAAAATAGAAGAACCTTTTTGTTTACGGCAACAATGCCTGGAACCATTAAACAGTTGATCCAAAATTACCTATCGAAACATGTCATCCAAATAGAGGCTGATATGGAGACTTTAGGCCATGTGGGTATCGATCATTATTTTGTTGTGGTGAAGCCCATTGAAAAACTTGATGTGTTGATGCACTTTTTGAATTCAAAATTAGGGCAAAGAGGTATCATATTTTGTAAGACCAAGGCGGCTGTCAATAAACTGGCAAAAAACCTGGCTATTCATAAATTTTCATCCGGCGCTTTACATGGTAGCCTATCTCAGGGGATTAGAGACCGTATCATGGGACAATTCAGGGAAGGGCATATCGATATACTCGTTGCCACAGATCTTGCAGCAAGGGGAATTGATGTAAAGGAAATAGCCTATGTGGTCAATTATCATTTACCCGATGTTTATGAGACCTATGTCCACAGAAGTGGAAGAACTGCCAGGGCAGGAGCCAAGGGCTTATCACTTACGGTATTACAAGAGGAAGAACTTTTTGAAATTGCCGATTTTGAAAAGGAATTAGGGATTGGCTTTAAGCGCATGGCTAAGGCAGATGCGAAAAGTCTTGAAGAGAATAATGCCTTGCTTTGGGCAAAGAAAATTTTCAAAACCAAACCTAATCATGAGTTTTCTGCAGATATCAAGGAACAAGTTCATACGATTTTTCACCATTTAACAAAAGATGAATTGGTGGAGAAAGCTTTGGCTCATTATTTGGCTCAGAGCAAAACAATACCAAGTACAGTAAAAAAAAGAAAAAAGAAAAATACCCGATAAATCAAAACAATGTCAAATACGATTAGAGAACAGGACGCCATTTTAAGTAAGTTGAATATATACCAACTGAACCCTATGCAGGAAGAGGCAATTCCTACAATTGAGCGGGTGAAAAATACAATTTTATTGTCGCCAACAGGAACTGGAAAAACCTTGGCTTTTTTGTTGCCTATTATCAATAATTTGGACGTAGAATGTAAAGAGATTCAAGCACTCATTCTTGTACCTTCCCGAGAATTGGCTATTCAAATAGAACAGGTAATCAGAAATATGGGGTCGGGATATAAGGTAAATGCCGTATACGGTGGCAGGCCCATTTCAAAAGATAAAATAGAATTAAAGCATACTCCTGCTATTCTCGTGGGAACTCCCGGAAGAATAGAGGATCATTTCAGAAGCGATCGCTTCTCAAGAGAGCATATATATACGCTTGTACTGGATGAGTTTGATAAATCGCTGGAGACTGGATTTGAATCGCAAATGAAAGCTATTGTCAAGCAACTACCCAATTTAAAGAAGCGAATTCTGACATCAGCTACCAAAGGTGTTGAAATACCTGAATTCGTAGGCCTGCATAAACCTACGGTGATTAATTATCTTAAGAACGCCTCTTCAAAACTTGTGATAAAAACAGTTTTTTCACCTTCAAAGAATAAGCTGAATAGCCTTTTATCTCTTTTAAGCTATCTTGGAAATCAGCCTGGTATTGTTTTTTGTAACCTGCGAGAGAGTATCAATGAAGTCAGTGAATTTTTAGATAAAAATAATATTAGTCACGGTTGCTTCAGTGGGGGGATGGAACAAAGGGACCGCGAAAGGACCTTGATAAAATTCAGAAACGGAACCCAGCAGGTCATTGTGGCTACAGATCTTGCCGCCAGAGGTATTGATATTCCAGAATTGAAGTATATCGTTCATTATGAGCTGCCAAGAACTAAGCAGGAATTTACACATCGAAATGGCCGTACAGCAAGAGTGAATTCAAAAGGAACCGCTTATGTGTTGAGTTGGGAGAAGGAATACCAACCGGATTTTATTCAAGATGCAGTGATTGAAACCATTGACAGTGAATCGAAACGGAAAGCTCAATTCTGGCAAACGCTTTTTATATCGGGTGGTAGAAAAGATAAGATTTCAAAAGGTGATATAGCAGGTTTGTTTTTTAAACAGGGAAACCTTACCAAAGACCAACTAGGGGTGATTGAACTAAAACAGGATTGCGCATTTGTAGCAGTACCTGTGAGTCTGGCCGAAGAGCTTGTTAGCCAACTCAACAATAGTAGACTGAAAAAGAAAAAGGTGAGGATTTCAATTGTTTGATTAGTAATCTTAATTTTTTTAAATGTTTGATTAATATCTCCTAGTACAGATAGGGAATAACCTTATATTTCACCTTTTTAGTATAGTTTTGCCATAGCGCTCCATATTTGGTGGCACATCTCTTGTCATCATCAATCTGCCTGGGTAGCAAAAGAGCAACATAATATATTGGATAAAGCCATACCCATAATACTTCGGGATAACCAACACTTAAAGCGATGGCGGTTCCCATTAGAATTTCTCCCAGATAATTAATATGCCGACTCAGTCCCCAAAAACCATTAACCAATAGTGTTTTATTTCCATCTGATATGGTTTCGGGCTTGATACCTAAAAACACCTTCAAAGGGGATGTCTTGAAAAAATATTTCTGCATGTTAGCGCCGCGTGACAGGGTCCATCCTAATAAAAAGAGAAGGGCATAACAAATGAGCATCCATAAGGGCGTTTTTGGATCAGGTAAATTCACTGTGGCCCAGATGACAATCAAATAAAAATAAGGATAAAAGGCCAGGCATCCCCAACCCAACTTGATACCAACACGTTCTGCAAAAAAATCATATGTATACAAATGTACTTTTTCAAAACTCAAATAATCAAAAATAAAATAGCTTAACATAGCTGCGCAAAGCATTAATCCAGGAGAAATGGATCCGAATGTAATCTGATGATGGGCAATAAAACTGAGTATATTTAATTCAAGCATTACAGCTCCAATCAGATACAACCACATTTTAGCATCGATGCTTCCTTTTTTGTACTGAGGGTTCTCCAGTCGACCTAAAAAAAGATCTGACAAGAATGATTTACCAGTTGAAGGATAAGGTAAAACGATCCACAAAGAAAACAGCAATCCAAAAACAAAGGCACCAGCCAGACTGTACCACCTGATTGTATAGAGCCATTCGTAGGGAACCCAGCCTAAATAACCAACTAAAAACCAAAGCATAACAGTAGTGATTAACACCAATCTGCCATTTAATCGATACTCTAATAATTCACCGGTTTTAGCATGTTTTACATAGCCTGTTACCCATCGTCCTGGCAGGAAATAATGTAAAAAAGTTATTAATGCGTAGATGATCCAGGGTGTAAAGAATCCTAGTGCTTGTGTTATCATGATAAGTCTTTAGTGTTTTGATCCATTATTGAAATGGCCCATTTTCTTGGAAATATGCGATTCATAAAAAAATGTGCCAGTTTATTTGTAAAACCAGGAATTGTAGTGGGTCCTTTCCCAAGGGCATTCAAAGTATCTTCGGCAACCTGTTCTGCAGATAGAGTGCCGGGAGCTTCTTTTGCGTTTTGGGCCTTTTTATATCCAGGGGTGGAGATAGCACCTGCGCAAGAGGCCAGGACATCTATATTATGCTGCTTTAATTCTTTCCAAAGCCCTTCGGCCAGGATCGCATTAAAAGCTTTTGAGGCCGCATAAGTGGCAATTTTCGGACTTCCCTGGCTACCCGCAAGGGATGACATTAAAACGATACCCCCTTTTCTTTTTTTGATCATTTCTGTTGAAAGTAGTTTTGAAAGCAGTAAGGGTGTTTTAATATTCACATCAACAATCTTTTCAAGACTTTCTTCAGAGATGTTTTCAAAATAAGCAATGGGTGCATAAGCAGCGTTATAAATCAGTAGGCCAATACTTTCATTAAATTGTGAAAACAAAGTTTTAGCGGCCTTAAAATCAGCTAAATCTAAGGAATACGTTTTTATCTGAATTGAATGTAGATTCCGAAGATCTTGGGCCAGATTTTCCAATTTATCCTGACGCCTTGCGATCAATACCAAGTTGAGTCCGCGACTTGACAATGCTTTAGCAAATGCTGCACCTAAGCCTTCTGATGCTCCGGCAACCAATGCCCAGGGTCCATATGTAGTCTTAAAATCAGTCATGCAAATTACTTTTGTGAATATAATTAATTTGTTATTCTAAGCGGCATAGGATGTGGCCTTTTCTAAAAGTAGTGATACTTACCTTCTTTAATATCCTTATATAGAAATTTAATAAAGGTCAATCTAGTTTGGTCATTGCCTCAACCTGCCCGGGAATCATATCATCTAAAAGGGTTGAACCGATTCTTACCCTGATCAATCTTTGTGTTGGAAAGCCTACAGCCGCTGTCATTTTTCTAACTTGTCTGAATTTACCCTCCGTGATACAAATACTGATCCAGGAAGTCGGCCTGTGTCTTGCAATGCGTAATTTGAGATCTGCAGGAGGTAATTTAGGTGTTGATGCGAGTATATGAGCCTTGCAAGTTTTGGTAAGGTAGCGTCTTCCCTTAAAACCAATTTCAACACCTTTACTCAAATTATCAATCGCCTCTTGGTCTATCAATCCGTCCAATTGCACCCAATATTCTTTTTCAATATCCGACCGATTGATGGTGTCACTCAATTTTCCATCAGTGGTCATCAACAATAAGCCTTCTGATTTTTCGTCCAAACGACCAACAGGCATAACGCCTTTAGGGAAACTATAGAGCTCAGTTAGAAAGGATTTATTTTTGACCTCTTTTGGATCATTGGAAGTCAATTGACTCAGCATCCCAAAGGGCTTGTATATTTTAAAATGAATATGTGCTATATCAGACATCTTCTTGCAAATCTTTTGCATCGATAAAATCCAGATCCAGCACATTAAAATTATTAGCGGCTTTAACCAATAGAGTAGAGCCAATGGTTTCAAAGAGATGATTCGTTCTTAATACAAATTCGGCCTGTTTTTCTATTTGAAAATTTGGGATACCGACCAATATTAGATCAGTTGTTGATGATTCTTCTTCGATAATATCATAAAAAGCCTTTTGTTCAACAGCATTATTGATGATCTTGATGACCACATTTACCCGTAAGTCATCAACAAGAGTCGAGATCTTATCTTCTATGACCGATACTTCCACATTATTGTTGTTTACAAAAAGCACCCTGATTCGTGGGTTATCCCATCTGGGAGAGGCGATGATGAATCGGGCTATATTCAGCATCATTTCAGCATTTTTACTATCCGTTTCACGCCACCAAAGATCAACGGTATTATAGTTGCCAAACTTGTTTTTCAAGTCAAAATCAAGATATAGCAAGTTGTAATCAAGATAAAGCAGGGTTTGTGTCATTTTGGAATATTCTTTAGAGTTCTCCAACCCTTTCGGCCATCCCATCATGATGGTATTCGGTTCAACTCCTGAAAACCCGAAAGTTGATGCAATATTGGTAATACCGTCATAAATATTACTTACTTTTAACTGTCTTCCAAATATACCCAGCTCTTTAAAATCTTCATTCACAACGACTTGTTCAGTTCTTTTAAGAGGCTTGTCATCATTCTTGTCAACAATCAATTTGAAATTGGTGACCATGCCTGTTCTTCCCGAAACCGTTTTACACAATTCTAACAAATAATGCTGATGATCACTTCGCCCGCTAAATAGTATAATATTAGGATTCCAATTTGAATTCTCATCCATTTGACCATCAATTTTTTTAAGACCTTTATTGACAATATTCTCCCAAACACTTCGCCATACATCATTTGACTGAAGCTGTACCTCCTTGCGTTGCAAGCCAAAATACAAGAGCCCAATCACGGCTAAAGAACCTAACATGGCTGTAGTATCTAATTTAAACATAACAGCAAAACAGGCAACAAAACCCAATAAGCCGATCCATCGTTTGATTTTAAAAGAAGGCTGGAAATCTGGATTGGCCCAGCTCTCCAAAAAGTAAGAGATGTTGATAAAGCCATAGGCCGTTAAATAGAACATAGAAAC
>RCNE010003065.1_pt1 | contig 11093 bp, 5 predicted proteins | sample 2041361 | NCBI WGS metagenome assembly RCNE01 (sample SAMN09708229, study PRJNA481090) | Marine sediment metagenome, whole genome shotgun sequencing project.
AAAAGTAAAACAAATTAACTAATAAGAAATTATGAAACAATTGATCAAAAGAACTCAGATAATTTGGCTTTTCATTTTAGCCATATCCTTTGTTGGCTGTAATGAGGATGACGATGTGAATTTACCGGAAGTTGTTGCAAGTTTTGCAAAAACTATCAATGCAGATACCGGAACGGTCTCATTTCTCAATCTGTCTGAAAATGCAGATAGTTATACCTGGGATTTTGGTGACGGAACTTCTTCTACCGAAATTAATCCGATAAAGAGCTTTGCTACTGGTACATATACCGTAGCGCTGACTGCCGAAAATGGGGCTGGAGCATCCAGTACTTTTGAGGATGAATTAGTTGTAGACATTCCTCTACCAGTCGGGTTGCCAATTACTTTTGATGACCCCAACGTAAATTATGACGTTACTACTTTTGGTGGAGTTACATTTGAAATTGTAGATAACCCTGACGCTTCAGGATCTAACACAAGTAACTCTAAAGTTGGAGCGATCACTAATGGTGGCGCTGCCTTTGAAGGTTTTTACTTTGATTTAGGAAGACCAATTGATTTGGCAACGCTTAAATCTATAAAGGTTAATTTCTGGTCTGATACACCTATTGATGTTTTATTAAAATTGGAAGAAGGTACAGCTGGCGCAGTTGAAGCGACTGCAAGTCATGGAGGATCAGGATGGGAAGAAACATTTTTTAATTTCGATTCTGATGCGAGTTACTCAAGGTTTACATTGTTTGTAGATCCTTCAGGTACTACTGCAGGCACTTTCTATATAGATGATATTGAACAAGCAGAAACGCCTGCTGCATCAAGTGGATGTATTGGCACACCAATACCTGCAGTTGCACTTCCTTTAGATTTTGAGGGATGCGAGACTTTCCCTTCGTCTGATAATTTCGGAGCTGGAATTACTTCTGAGCTTGGTCAAAACCCATCTAAAAGCGGCATCAATACCTCTGATTTTGTATTGAAAGTTGATAAACCTACAGGGTCTGACTTCTTTGCAGGAATTCAAAATACTTTTGCGAGTAATTTTGATTTGACTACCACGAACATCTTTAAAGTAAAAGTGTATTCTACAAAGGCAAACGCAGTAATACGATTTGAACTAGCGTTAAACCCTCAGAGCAATCCTGTTACTGGGAATCCTGCTCCTGTATATGTGACTGTTCCAAACGCAAATGAATGGACAGAAGTTGAGGTTATTTTTACAGGATTACCAGGTGCGCCAACGGCATATAACCAATTGGTTATAAAACCTGATAATGATCAGACTGATAGCCCAATAACCGCAGGAGGAACGTATTATTTTGATGACCTTACGCTATCTAGTGATAGCGGCTCTGGCGGCCCGGGTCAAGGAGAGATCGCAGTACCATGTGTTGGAAGCCTACTTCAAGATTATGAAGCAGCAGATAATAGTATTTTCAGTGATTTTGGAGGCGGAACTGCCGTCATTATCGACAATCCAAATACGACAGTAAATACGAGTGTTAAGGTTGGACAAATGCAGAAATTTGCTGGAGAACCTTTTGGGGGCACAACAATGTCTTTAGATACACCGGAAGATTTTGCGAATGGAGAGGTCTTTACAATGGATGTATTTTCACAAAAAGCCTCTGCTTTAACATTCAAACTAGAAGGCTTAAATATAGAAAAAGTCATTACCACAGCGGGTACAGGTTGGGAAACCATGACCTTTGATTTTACTGGAGAGACAGGAGCAGCAGCAGTACCTGCGATTACGCTTATTTTTGACAATGGAACCCCTGGAGATGCAGCAGGAGATCCAGATGCTTGGACTTTCTTATTCGATAACCTAAGACTTTGTGACAGTGGCGGCGGCGGAACTACTTGCCCTGCTCCTCCAGCTGGAGATTTAGTTTCTAATGGAGATTTTGAAGCTGGCGAAGGTTGTTGGCAATTAATTCAGAATGGAGGTACTGTTACACTTTCAACTACAGAAAGCAATGGAGGTGGAACTAATTCTGCTCAAATCCAAACAGCTCCAGGTGTAAACCCAGCTATTAAACAAGAAAGATTTGGAGTGGGGATATATTTACCAAATACAGAGTATAGAGTTACTTTTGATATTAAGGCTTCAACACCTCTTACTACTGGTGCTGTCTTTAAGGCATTTACATTTTCAGAGGGTGCTGATGGTTCAGCTACTCCTGCCACTCAACATATACTTGAAGGAGGACTTGCGACTGTTTCCAACTCGTGGGAAACAAAGACGTATACGTTTACATCGGCAGCAAATGCAGATCAAGTAGCAGGTGGAATTTCTTTTTTAGCAGAGCTAGTTTGTGGACCTGCTGGATGTGATGGTCTTATAAATATTGAAATGTTTCTATAACTCTTAACTAATTTACCTGGGAATGAGGTAATTTAATAGATAATTAAGTTTAAAGGTCGAGTATAAATACTCGACCTTTTTAAACCAAATCAATTAAAAAAAAATCATGTAGATTTAAATAACTTTTAAAACTTACTATGAAACAGCAAGACCAAGCAGTAAAGATGAACAGATCCTATACCATATTGATAAGTTTAATAGTGGCTTTAGGTGGTTTTCTGCTAGGTTTTGATAGTGCCGTAATATCTGGAGCCGTAAAAGGAATCACTGCGTATTTTGAAATGACCGATGCTATGTTAGGCTTCGCCGTTGGTTGTGTCATTTTTGGCGCTATGGCTGGTAATTTATTAGCTGGTCCAATGGCGGATAGATTCGGAAGAAAAAAAGTATTGATAATTGTTGCAGCACTTTTTTCAATTTCTGCGACATGGTCAGCGCTCGCAACAGGGTATACGGAATTTATTATTGCAAGGATAATTGGAGGTATTGGTATTGGAGGTGCTATACTAATTGCACCTATATATATTGCAGAAATTGCCCCACCAAAACTTCGAGGTAGCTTAGTTTCTTTTAATCAATTGAATATTGTGATTGGGATATCAGTTGCCTATTTTTCTAATTACTTTTTGGTAAACCATGGAGATGAAAGTTGGAGATGGATGCTAGGAGTAGAGGCGATACCGGCATTGATTTATTTTTTATCATTATTTACAGTGCCAAGAAGCCCAAGATGGCTCATATTAAAATTAAACAAAGTACAATTAGCACGTAAAACTCTAGAGAAAATTGGTGGAGAAGCCTATGCTGAGATGACAGCTGCCGAAATTCAAAGAGGGCTAGATAAAAAAGAAACAAAAGGAAAACTTGCAGATATTTTTAAAAGTAAATATGCGACTATAATGATCATCGCATTAGGTATCGCTTTTTTTCAGCAAATTACAGGTATCAATGCTATATTTTACTATGCACCAACCATTTTTGAGCAAGCAGGTGGAAGTACTGATTCCTCATTTTTACAAGCCATAGTTGTGGGTTTAACAAATCTAGTTTTTACATTAGTAGCTATTTGGTTAATTGATAGACTTGGTAGAAAACCACTACTCTTAATTGGCACAACTTTTATGACAATTGCTTTGTTAATGGCATCTTTTGCCTTTTATAATACAACGTATGATTTTAATGAAACTACGCTAGATAAGGTGAGTAATGTAGAAATTAAAACTGCTCTTATTCCACTTAAAGGGAAATCTTTTAATAGCCAAAATGCACTTTTCGAAGAAGTTAAAAGCAGTTTAAATGAAGCGCAATTCTTAAATTTTAAAAGGAATGAGATTACCAACTTTGTTCAAATCAATGCTACCTTAGTTTTGATAGCGATATTGTTGTATGTAGCAGCATTCGCTATTTCATTAGGCCCTGTTATGTGGACTTTAATTTCAGAAGTTTTTCCCAATAAAATTAAAGGAATTGCCATATCTATAGTAGGCTTTTTCAATTCTCTAATAAGTTTTTCGGTAACGCAGGTTTTTCCATGGGAGTTATCAAACTTAGGACCTACAGTAACTTTTGCGATTTATGCGTTGCTGTCTTTGTGTGCCATATTTTTTGTATATAAATTTGTAATTGAGACAAAAGGTAAAACGCTGGAAGAGATAGAAGAATTATTAATTAGATCATAAAAAATAAGAATACTATAAAGATTAAGAATGAAAGATAGTAACACCATAATAGATACCAGTACATCGATTGAATATATTCAAATAGAGAACGAAAATTATTACAAAATTTCGAATAGTGATGTAATGCGCCCATTTTTTATGAGTATCGTAAGTGATTCGAATCATTGGATGTTTATTTCAAGCAATGGAGGACTTTCCGCTGGCCGTAAAAATTCTGAATTTGCATTATTTCCTTATTATACAGACGATAAGATTACCGAATCTGCCGAAATTACAGGGAGTAAATCAATATTTTTAATTCGGGAAGAAGAAACATCCTATTTATGGGAACCATTTTCTGATAGATTTGAAGGAATGTATGATATTACCAGAAACCTATACAAGAATAGTTATGGGAATAAGATAATCTTTGAAGAAGTCAATCATGATCTAGAACTAACTTTCAGATATCAATGGAATTCAAGTAATGTCTATGGATTTGTTAAAAAATCTACGCTCATCAATAATAAGAAATCGCAAGTTGAAGTGTCTCTTTTGGATGGTATTCAAAATATAATGCCATATGGGGTTAGTTCAGATTTACAAAATCAATCTAGTAACCTTGTAGATGCTTATAAAAGAAATGAACTTGTTAAAGATACTGGCTTAGGAATTTATGCTTTAAGCGCCATTATAGTAGATAAAGCAGAACCTAGTGAGGCTTTAAAAGCAAATATAGTGTGGTCACTTGGTCTAGAAAACCCTACACATTTAGTTTCTTCATTACAGCTCAAAAATTTTAGAAAAAATGGATTTGTTGAAGAAGAGATAGATGTAAAGGCAGAAAAAGGCGCCTATTTTTTGAACGCTGATATAGTGCTTCCAGTCAACGGAGAAAAAGAATGGATGCTCATTGCGGATGTAAATCAAGATCATTCAGATATTGCTAGAACTTCACACGTTATAAAAACTGAAAAACACTTAGATAAACTAATAAAAGAAAATATAGAGGTTGGCACTAAACATTTAATTGAGATAAATGCGGCTTCCGATGGTATACAGCTAACAGCTGATAATTTAAGAGATACCCGTCATTTTTCGAATACGCTTTTCAACATAATGCGAGGTGGCATTTTTGATGACAACTATCGTATAGAGAAGTGGGATTTTAAAAACTATCTTTCAAAAGCCAATAAAAAAGTAGCAAGAACAAATGAAGATATTGTAGAAAAGCTACCTGAAATTTTCACCCTTTCAAACTTACAAGATTTAGCTTATCAAAGTGACGATAAAAATTTCAGACGCCTGTGTTTAGAGTATATGCCTTTAAAATTCAGTCGGCGCCATGGTGACCCAAGTCGCCCTTGGAATAAGTTCTCTATCAATACAGAAAGCGAAATTGATGGTTCGAAAATATTAGATTATGAAGGTAATTGGCGAGATATATTTCAAAACTGGGAAGCTTTAGCACATTCGTACCCTGAGTTTATTGAAAGTATGATTCATAAGTTTTTAAACGCAACAACCTTCGATGGTTACAATCCATATCGAGTGACGAAAGATGGTTTCGATTGGGAAGCTATAGAGCCTGATGATCCTTGGTCATATATTGGTTATTGGGGCGATCATCAAATCATATATCTACTAAAATTTTTAGAGTTTGTAGAAGACCATAAACCAGGAAAATTAGAAAGCTTTTTCAGTCAAGATTTATTTGTTTATGCCAATGTGCCTTATAAGATAAAACCATACCAAGACTTATTAAACAACCCTAAAGATACCATTGAATTTGATGAAGGATTGGATCATAAAATTCGTAAAGAGCGTGATGAAATTGGAGCAGATGGGGCATTGCTTCGTGACGAAAATCGATTTATTGTCAAAGTAAATTTCATCGAAAAAATATTAGCAACTACACTTGCTAAACTATCAAACTTTATTCCCGAAGGCGGTATTTGGATGAATACACAACGTCCGGAATGGAATGATGCTAACAATGCACTAGTCGGTAATGGCGTTTCTATGGTTACCCTATATTATTTGAGACGTTTCTTGAAGTTTTTCGATGCTATTTTTACGGAGTTTAATACAGAAACATTTGAGGTATCAAATGAATTGGCAGATTTCTTCAATAAAATTTCAGATACATTCAAAGCTAATCAACACTTATTATCTGGAGGTATTAATGATAAAGACCGTAAACAGGTTTTAGATGGATTGGGTCAGGCAGGAAGCGATTACAGAAGTCAAATTTATAGTAACGCTTTTTCAGGTCGAAAAGCAAGGATATCACTTATTGAAATAAAAAGTTTTCTTTCAATAAGTCTTCAATTTTTAGAGCATTCTATAAACGTAAATAAGCGTGTAGATAATTTATACCATGCTTATAACTTAATGACAGTTAAGAATAATAATGAAATTTCTATTTCTTATTTAGATGAAATGTTAGAAGGACAAGTTGCTGCTTTAAGTTCAAAACATCTATCATCTAAAGAAGTTTTATCGGTTTTAGATGCTATGAAGCAGAGTAAACTCTTTAGACCAGATCAATATAGCTATTTGTTATATCCGAATAAAGAATTAAAAGGTTTTATCGAACGAAATACAATACCTAAAGAAGCTGTTTCTAAATCTGATTTATTGCAGCAGTTAGTGGCAGATGGTAATGTTCAAATTATCGAAAAAGATGTTGAAGGAGAGTATCATTTTAATGGAAATTTCAAGAATGCTAGCGACCTTAAAGGTACGTTAGAAACACTTTCAGAAACATCATATGAAACGCTAATTAATGCTGAAGCAGATTTAATTCTACAAACTTTTGAAGATGTATTTAACCATAAAGAATTTACAGGGCGTTCGGGAACTTTTTATGGTTACGAAGGGTTAGGTTCTATATATTGGCATATGGTTTCTAAATTGCAATTAGCTGTGCAAGAATGTTGTGTTAAAGCGGTTGAAAATAAGGAAAGCGAAGAAGTAATAGGTCGATTGTTAGCACATTATTATGAGATAAATGAAGGTATTGGTGTTCATAAATCACCATCGCTTTATGGAGCCTTTCCTACGGATCCGTACTCGCATACACCTGCAGGTAAAGGAGCTCAACAACCAGGAATGACAGGCCAAGTGAAAGAAGATATTTTAAGCAGGTTTGGAGAATTAGGAGTTTTTGTTAGTGAAGGGAATCTTAATTTCAAACCAAGTTTATTGAGAAGAAATGAATTTCTTGAAAAGGCGAGTGTATTTGAATATGTGGATGTCAATTTAGAGGAAAAGAAAATTCAACTAGACCCTGGTTCCTTGTGTTTTACCTATTGCCAGGTGCCTATAATTTATAAACTAGCTAAAAAGGAAAATTTAAAAGTTGTATTTGATGAGGGTTCAGTGTTAGAATATGACGATTTGAAACTCGATTCGGCAACAAGTAAAAAGGTTTTCGAACGAATAGGAGAGGTTAAGGAAATTAGAATAGAAATAAATGAGCATGAATTGAGATAAGATGGGGAATAAAAGCGCACATTTTGTTATCAGCTTTTTGCTTTTAAGTGCTCTTTCATATTCTTTAAATTCATGTAACAAGTATGCAACTATAGAAAGTGAAATGAATCAAGAGGTAGCGATAGAAAAAAAGGTAGACTCCCTGCTGGCGTTAATGACCCTAGAAGAAAAAATAGGTCAGATGTCACAAGTGCGTCATTTTAATGACGCTACTCAAAAAGAGATTGCTTCTAAGTTTATTGGTTCTGTAATACATACAGAAGGTCCCTTGCCAGGAAAAAACGCTGTCGAATGGCAAGCTAAGTTTGCCAAATTTCAAAAAAAGGCATTGTCAACTAGGTTGGGCATTCCTTTGTTGTTTGGTGTTGATGCAATTCACGGACAAAATACCTACGAAGGAGCTACGATATTTCCACATAACATTGGTTTAGGAGCCACTAGAAATGCAACATTGGTTGAAGAAATTGCCTCGATAACAGCTCTCGAAGCACAGGCCACGGGATTTAATTGGGTTTTTTCACCATGTATTGCCATTCCTTATAACGAAAAATGGGGAAGAGTCTATGAGGCCTTTTCTGAAAGTACAGAGTTAACAGAAGAACTCACAAAAGCTTCCGTACGAGGTCATCAGGGTAACTTATCTGGTCAAACTACGGTAATGGCTACAGCAAAACATTTTGTTGGCGATGGTGCTACAGACTTCGGTAAAGAAGGAGGTAACACTTCGCTTAGTCAATTGGAAATTAGTGAACGCTTATTACCGCCATATAGAGCGGCAGTTAAGGAAGGTGTTGGTAGTATAATGGCGTCATTTAATACAATGGACTCTAAAGCGATGCATGCGCACAAAGGATTAATTACAGACACGTTAAAAATTGGGATGGGTTTTGACGGTATAGTCGTTTCTGATTGGAAAGCATATTCGAGATTTGGTGGGATAGATATTGTCAATGCTGGGATTGATATGATAATGGCGGTTGATGGTGACTTAGATAATTTTCAAAATGATTTAAGGAAAGCTGTTAAAAAAAATGAAGTATCTGAGCAAAGAATAGATGATGCTGTACGTCGAATTTTACGTCAAAAATTCCGCTTAGATTTATTTGAGAATCCATTTCCAGAAGCAACCTTAATTCCCGAAATAGGAAAACCAAAACATAGAGAAAAAGCAAAACAAGCAGTACGAGAATCACTAGTGTTGTTGAAGCATGAAAATGATGTGTTGCCAATTAAGAAGGATGTAAAAAAGATAGTGGTTGTTGGTGAACATGCGAATAGCTCAGGATTGCAATCTGGCGGATGGACCATAAACTGGCAAGGCACTAAAGAAAATTATAAAGGAGCGACTACCATCTTAGACGGAATAAAAAATATGGCTAAAGGTTCCGTAGTATATGACAAAGATGCAACTGGAAAGCATTTGGATGCCGATGTTGCTATCGTTGTTGTCGGTGAAACTCCCTATGCAGAATTTTTTGGAGACATTGGCGATGGTAATGGAGCCTATAAATTGACCTTGAGTGAGGACCATCAAAAATATATCGATGCTTATGCTCATGGTAAAACACAACTCATTGTTATTCTAATTTCTGGAAGACCCTTGGTAGTAACAGATCAGATACATCAATCGGACGCTTTTATTGCGGCCTGGTTACCTGGATCAGAAGGAGATGGCATTGCCGAAGTTTTATTTGGAGAATCTAATTTTAAAGGAAAATTACCCCATTCATGGCCGAAATCAGTAGCCGATTTTACCGGAAAGTACGGGCCAAATTTTTGGGATGATGCAATTGAACCATTGTTTTTATTAGGCCATGGCTTAAACTATAATTAGCACACAAAAGAGATTTTAAAAAACACGATATATAAATATGAACTTAATATTAGAATCTAATGAAAGCAATAATGAAATCAATAGTTACTGTAATGGTTTTACTTGTAATCGTTTCATGTAATAAAAAAGACACAAAAAAAGAAGATCAATCACAAATACAGAAAGAAGTGACCGCTAAAGATATACTAGGAAACCCTGATTATATAGCTATTTCATATGGTGGTTATAGAGAGAAGACAAGAGATGTTCAACCTACCATTGACGAGATAAAAGATGATATGAAAATATTGGCTGCAATGGGCATAAAAATCTTACGTACTTATAATGTCCAATTACAGCAAGCACCGAATCTTCTAAAAGCTATCAGTGAATTAAAACAAGAGAACTCCGATTTTGAAATGTACGTCATGCTAGGGGCATGGATTGATTGCAAAAATGCTTGGACAGGTGAAGAGCCTGATCACAATATTGAAAGTGAGCAGAATGAAGGCGAGATTGCTCGAGCAGTAACTTTGGCAAATCAATATCCTGATATCGTAAAAATAATAGCCGTTGGTAATGAGGCCATGGTAAAATGGGCTGCTAGTTATTATGTACAACCAAATGTCATTTTAAAATGGGTAAATCATTTACAAGACTTAAAAAAATCAGAGAAGCTACCAAAAGATGTATGGATTACCAGCTCTGACGATTTTGCTTCATGGGGCGGAGGCGATGCGAGTTATCATACTGAAGATCTTGAAAAACTAATAGAAGCGGTAGATTACGTATCTACCCATACATATCCTTATCACAACACACATTACAATCCTGAATTTTGGAAAGTTCCTCAGGAAGAAGAAAATCTATCTGATATAGAAAAAATTGACGCCGCGATGCTTCGGGCAAAAGAATTTGCAAAATCTCAATATGATAGTGTTTCTAATTATGTAAAAAGCCTAGGTCTTAATAAACCAATTCATATTGGAGAAACAGGTTGGGCCACCGTTTCAAATGGTCATTATGGCCCTACAGATTCTAAAGCAACCGACGAATACAAAGAAGACCTATACCATAGTTTGATGAGAGACTGGACAAAGGGATCAGGAATATCATGTTTTTATTTTGAAGCGTTTGATGAGCAATGGAAAGATGCTCAAAACAAACTGGGATCAGAAAATCACTTTGGACTATTTACCATTGATGGGCAAGCAAAATATGCCTTGTGGGATATGGTTGATAAAGGTGTTTTTAAAGGTTTAACCAGAAACGGAAAACCTATCACCAAGACATATAATGGAGATAAAAATGCCATGATGAAAGATGTATTAGTGCCCCCGATAGTTCAAGAAGTAGTTACTCATAATTAATTTAAAATTTAAGATTTGAAACGTTTCAAATATTCTTTATTTATATTGCTCTTTATAATAATGATCAGCTTTAACAAAAATGACCAACAATTATCTGTAGAAGTTTACGAAACTTCTGCAAACGGTAATAAATTAACTAGGATCACTGAATTTTCAGTAGGGGATACAATTAGTACAATCAATTTGCTACCCGAAGAAAAATATCAAACAATTACAGGATTTGGAGGTGCTTTTACAGAATCATCTGCCTATCTATTAAACAAATTAAGCAAAGAGAATCGACAAAAAGTCATAGATGCTTATTTTAGTAAAGATGGGGCGAATTATTCTTTAACAAGAACGCACATGAATTCTTGCGATTTTTCATTGAGTAATTACTCATATAGTCC
>RCNE010002771.1_pt1 | contig 11086 bp, 11 predicted proteins | sample 2041361 | NCBI WGS metagenome assembly RCNE01 (sample SAMN09708229, study PRJNA481090) | Marine sediment metagenome, whole genome shotgun sequencing project.
GACGCTTTACATAATGCAGTATTTCGGCGGCCTCGCCCGAAAACGGAATCAGGCCCCTCACCCGGTGAGAGGCCTGTCGTACGACTTTGCGAGTTCCCCACAGTGGGATCCTGCGGGACACACTCAACTCAGTTGTCACCATGAAGAGTCTCAGAACCACCTGAGATGGTCATCGTGGTGTGGGGTAGTGGTTTACCTCATCAGTTCGTCCGGTAGAGCCGGGTCCGCTCCACATCGAGATGCCCCGCAGCGTCAGCTCCCACCCTGTGGGTTGGCCATTGCTGGTCCCTCCGGTCACCCGGGAGGTACGCCCAACCTAGTGCACGAAGTCGCCTAGCGGAAGTGCTTCCCGAGGGTCTTGTCGGTCAAATATTCAGCCATGAGCTGTCCAGTCCACTCGACGACTTCTTCGGGGACTTCCTCACCATTCTTGGGCCGAACCGTTTTGGGGTATCGGTGGGTCTTGCCTCTGTACTTCGCAGTCCAACGACCAGTGTCTGGATCACCTGTGAGATCTACTTTTTCAGTCATACGTACAGTCTCGCGCTGGGCACTGACACTCCCCGCTGAGGGTCTCATAGTCGTCCGAAAACGACAGAACCCCGGGGGGCCGCCGAAGCGGGCCCAGACCGGGGTTGTCACTTACAACTTATCGGCGAGTCGTACCAAAATGTCAAGTAAAGATCGGCGATTGCAGAGAATCGCCGTTAGCGCAAGAAACCGCAATCACCCCGATCGGCGTTTTAGATTCAGAGGCGATGACCTCGCCAGCAGACCAGCTCGAACACTTTGTCAGCAAGCCCCGGTTCGCTAGTTACGTCGATGCCTGTGCCGGCGACAGAGAGCGGGCTGCTGAGCTGTACCACTGGACCGGCGAGGTAGCTGGCGCACTGTTGGTCGACTTCCGCCACTTTGAAGTGATCCTGCGTAACCACATCCATTGGGCCATGCGTGACCACGTTGCTGTGAACCATCCCACGATCGTGGGGGAGTGGTACGAGAATGAGAACTGGGTAAAGCACCGCTGGTGGAATCCTGATGCTCAACGAGAACTCGACAGGGCACAAGAGAAGGCAGGCGGCCCCGGTGTTCGTGTTGATCGTGTGATCGCCGAGCTGACGTTCGGATTTTGGCGGTACCTCGTGGCAAGCCGCTACGAGCAATCATTCTGGGGACCTGTACTCGACGACTCGTTCACGAACATCCCAGGCAAGACTCCAAAGGAACGACGATTCATGATCGAACAGGAGATGATTGCGCTGCACCGGCTGCGAAATCGTCTCGCTCATCACCAACCGATCTTCAAGCCACAGACACGCCGAGGTCCAGGCGGTGCCCCGATCGAAGTTCCGCTGAAACGTCAACACGACGGCCTCCTGCACGTGCTGAGCTGGATCGATCCGCACTGGTGATGAACCGATCGACTGTCAAAGCGCTCCTGGCCAAACAGCCCTGAGCGGCGGCACCGCCAACGAAACGCCTTACATAACATCCGATCCCGGCGGGTTGGCCTGAAAACGATACGACGCCGAGCGCAGGGGCTCGGCGTCGAAAATCGCAGGGCCCGACAGCAGCAGCGCCCGACGAAAGGCTTAGTGATCACCGCTGCGATCGAGTTCACTCACCTTGACGGAAAGACACGGCCCTCGTCAACCACGACGACACGAACCAAATTGGCGGTTCTGTGTTTGCTCCAGGGGGGTGACTGGCAATCGGCCCGGCGATATGCGAATCATAGAAAGGCGGGTGGTTCTTACCTAAAAGGAGAATCATGAAAATAAGAACCAGAGTCTTCCTTGTGCTAGCGATGATCGCAGCACTAGTGGCAGCGACACCAGGTGTCGGCGCTCAAGAGCCAGGTGAAGAATCAAGAGAGCAGCGGACTCTACCGGAGGAGTTCTGGGACTTGGAGCCGGGATTGAAAGTGGCCGTGGAAGAACGCCGCGAGCTAAATCTCCCACATGATCCTGAATTCGTCGCGAGTCTTGTTGGTTCAGAGGCTGACGTCGGAACAGACAAGTATGGCGTTGTCCTCACGCAGGAAGAAGTGGTCGACTATGAGAACCAACGGCAGTTCGAAGCTGCAGTTGACGATCAGATAATTCCACTGGCCACTGCGGATGCCGACGTCGTAGGGCTATGGATTGACCACTCGCGCGGAGGTGCGATAGTCCTTCAAACCTTGGAATCGAATCCAGCCCTTGAAGCGAGAATTCGAGCCGCGGAACCCGCGGACAGTCGAGGCATTATCTTCGAGACGGTGAACGACACGCGTGAAGAGTTGTGGTCGGCAGTGGACGCAGTCTGGGAGATCAAATCGACGGTCACCCCCGAACTAGAAGTCCTTTCTGTGGCTGCGGACACTCCAGCGAATGCAGTACGCATTGAAGTGGCCCCGACCGACCTCGCGTTGGGCGACGAACTTTCAGCGGCTGTCCAACGAGAAACCGGCGTAGACGTATTTTCTGTCGCGGGCGAGAGAGATGTTGAGTCCGCGTGCTACACACGGGATCACTGCACTGCACCAATGAAAGCTGGAAACCGACTCCACAAAGGAAGTAACGGTGGGTCCACATGCACTCAGGGGTTCAGGGTGACAGTGGGGACCGATGACCAGATCGTGACTGCAGGTCACTGCGGGTTCGAGGGCGCAAACAGTTGGTATCACCAGGGTTACGGAGTTGTCGGCTGGGAGAATTCGTCGCTTTACAATTGCTCGACGAACGCCTGCCAAGACATCATGAGAATCCAAATAGATAATAACCAGGACTCGGCAAAGGTCATCTTCAGGTCTGCTCAAATTACGTCGATTGGCATGACGCCGGTGGGCTATAGCGTCTGTGCTTCGTTGGGCAAGAGCGCAACTTGGGACTGCGGCGTCTTGGGGGACGACTATCTCACATGGTGGGGTTACTTAGCTCAAAAAGTCCAGAAGGGTGGCGACGTTAACGGCATGGGTATCGTTCTTGGAGATAGCGGTTCGCCAATCGTGCAAGGAGCGTCGAACAAGCAGCACATCGGGATGGGCATCGTAAGTACGCTCTCGGGCAGGTTTGCACGGATGGACTTCGCTCTCAATAGCTGGGGGATCTCGTTCTGATATCGAAACCGACTCGAAGGCTGACCATCTGGTCGATGGCAATTGGCTTCGCCTTGTATGCGGGAGGCTGTTCGTCAACGTACGGGTCGGATGACCTGTCCGAAGGCGTACCCATCCGACTAGACGAATCAGAGACGATCCTGGAATCGGCAAGCCTGGTCGCCTTTTGGGATCTCCCCGACTCGTTGCAACTATCCGTAGAACTCAGCAACGGTCCGGCTTCGTATTCGGACATCTCTGACGAGTGGGACACGGTGATTGTCTACAGGGCTGGTCCTTTTTGTGGTGTGCCCCCAGGTTTGGAGGCGTCGCGGGAAGGAACGACAGTCACCATCTCGGTCATGATCCGCGTAGAAGGCGACTGTGAGGCCTTGGAGTACGAGGAGGCAGTCGGGCTCACGTTCATCGAAGAGCCAGACGCGGTGACCGTCGTCGTGATGAGGGATGAGTAGCACGGCACATGCATACCGCTTGGCTTCTCGAAGGGGACTGTTGCACGCTTCGGTCTTCTACTCTCGGACTGCCTACGTAGCAACCACATAGGAGAGAACGCATGAGTAGCGTGAAATCACGGACGATGATTGTTGCCAGCTTTATAGCTGGTGCGCTACTCATGCTTCTGGGTATCTGGACAACGGGGTGATCGAGCTATTCGTAGGATCCTGCAATGGGGCACCAACGGCGACCATCACTGACCCCCCCTCAGGTGGAAGTCAAAGCCTTTCGGTTCAAGAGTGATCGGCGATTCGTGCCAAGACATCCTTGAGGTCTCTCTGACTCGACCGAACGGAGCCAACCCCTCCGAGCTGCTAGATACCTACACAGACGAGATTGTCGAGATCAGATCCGTCTTCCATGTCAAAACAAGCCGGTTATCGCAGTGATCCATTCGTCGCCGAACTTGATCCGGGCGATGGTGATGGCAACGGTGCCAGCCCACCACCACGGGGCCTTCGTCTTGTCATCACTGGCGGGCTGTTCGGTGTCGGTTCTAACATCCATCTTGTGCCTCCCTTCGGGGATGGTTCTGGCTGATCGACCGGGATAAGGGTCTGAATTCTTTTCCCCGGTCGATCAGCCTCATTTTTGGGTTGTTGTACATCTCAGCCTCGATCTCGCTTTCTGTAAACCAGCTGGGCTCTTCGGTCATCGTGGCACCTACAACGAGCTATCACTGGGGGCGAACAAGTCGTTCAATCCGACCATAGATCGGCGGGCAATATCGATAGTGATTCTCTAGAAACCATGGCATGAATTCGTCATCCAACTTTTTGTGCACTCGTCTGTGAATCTCACATTGTTGTGGGTAGGGTTTGTGAGGTGACGGTTCGGGTGACGACGATTTCTGGTGATGCTGGGGCTGGTGGAGCGGTTGGCCGGTATTACGGGCAGTTGATGGGGTCTCAGGTTCAGGTTGTTGTGGAGATCGATCCCGATCCGATCGGTGATGTGGTGGGGGCGTATTACGAGTCGGCTGCCGGGGCGTTTTGGATGGGCGAAACCGCAGCACGCCTGGGCCTCGAGGGTGCACCAACGGTCGCCCAGATCGCACGCCTCGTCGATGGGGTGGACACGGCCGGTGTGGTGTTGGGTCGCAAGTTCGGTGGCACCTCGGCGCGTGCATTCGACGCAACATTCTCGGTCCAAAAAGAGGTGTCGATCCTTTGGGCTGCCGCCGACCCGGAGACTCGTGAGGTGATCGAGCAGGCGGTGGTTGATGCTGCGGTGGCGGTGTTGGAGGATCAGGTCGGGGCACGTGCTGCGACGCGGATGCGCACCGGCCCCAACGGCGACTTTCTAGCCGCCGACAAGAAGCCGGTCATGGTTGACGCGGAGGGCCCGGCGGTAGCGGTGATCCCAGAGTTCACGTCACGCAAGGGTGACCCGCAGTTGCATGTGCATGGGTTGGTGTCGTCGAAGGTGTGGGAACCAACAACGCAACGTTTCTTGGCGTTGGATGCCCGCGAGTTGAAACAAGACCAGCGGGCCATGTCGGCAATGTTTCATGCCGGGCTCGAAGCCGAACTGTCCTCCAAGCTGGGTGTCACATGGGGTGCCCGGGCCTACACCTATGCCCGCACCATCAACGGCATCAATAACGACCTGATCGACGTGTTCTCGCAGCGACGTACCGACGTCGACGCCCGACTCGACAAGAAACTGGCCCGGTTCGAAACCGAACTCGGTCACGCCCCAACCCCGCAGCAACGCTGGAAGCTTGAGCGTGAAGCCGCCGTGGATAGCCGACCCGGCAAATCAACCGAGGTGTTGGACTTCGACAGCTGGCATGAGACGATCACAACCCACACCGGACAAACCCCAACCGAGCTAGTTGCCGCAGTCACCGGTAACCAGGACCTCACACACACCATCAGCCAGGCGTCCCGCGATGACATGGTCCAAGCCGCCTTAGGCGAACTATCGGATGCGAGGTCTTCGTGGACTCGTGGCGATCTCAAAACCGAACTCGCCCGAGTCCTTCCACCCAACCTCGCTGTTACACCAACCGAGTTGGTTCGGTTTGTGAACACCCAAACCGATCAGGTCCTCGACAGCCTGTTGGAAGTCACCCCGCCAACCGTCGACCGGCCGATCAAACGCTGGACCACCCCCGAAGTCCTCACCCAAGAAACCCGGATCCTCGAACACGCCGATACCGCAACCAACATCGAGATCTCACCCAACCCAACGGTTGCCGCCCACGCCCCCGAGTGGTTGGACGCAATGCAGCTCGCTGCTGCCGCCCGGGTCGCCTCCGACTCGGGGTTCGAGCTGGTGGTTGGGTTGGCCGGTACCGGCAAAACCTCGATGCTCAAAACCGCGACCGACACCCTGACCGCTGAGGGTCGTGGCGTGTTTGGGTTGGGCCCATCAGCTGTGGCCGCGCAAGTACTCGGAGACGAAACCGGGATGGCAACCGACAATGTTTCCAAGTTCCTCTGGGAACACAACCAACGCAACAGCGGCCCATCTGACAAGTTTCGACTGCCCCCTGGGGCGACGTTGATTGTTGATGAGGCCGGGATGGTCTCGACACCGCACTGGGCAGCCCTCACCAACCTCGCTAGCCAACATGATTGGCGTTTGGTTGCGGTTGGTGACGGCTACCAGTTCTCCGCTGTTGGCCGGGGCGGCATCTTCGAACACCTCACCAACACGATGCCTACCCATCGCATCTCTCGGTTGGAACAAGTCCACCGATTCGACGCACCCTGGGAAGCTGCCGCGTCCGCTGCCCTCCGCCAAGGCGACACTGCTGCCCTCGACGTGTACGAACAACACGGGCGCATCATTGCCACCGGCCCCGATCGGACGCTCGAAGACGTCGTGGTCGATCTGTACCTCGACCGGCACCAGACCGGGATCGACACCGGAATATTCGCCGCGACCAACCAACAAGTCGACCAACTCAACCATGCAATCCAACAAGCGCTCATCGACACCGGCAAGCTCGGCCGACCACTACTCGAGAACACAGACAGCCCAACAGTGTTCTATGCCGGCGACATTATTGAGACCCGCAAAAACAACCGCGACCTGGTCACTGACCGGAACCTGTTCGTCAAGAACCGCGACCGGTGGACCATCGAATCCGCCGACGACAACGGTCTGGTCGTCACCGGCAGTCAAGGCACTGTCACCTTGCCCCACAACTATGTGGCTGACCACGTGAACCTCGCCTACGCGCAAACGAGCCATGCATCCCAAGGCCGCACAATTACCGGCACCTCCATCCTGGCCTACAACCCCGAAATGTCACCGACCGACCGGGCCGGACTGTATGTCCCAATGACCCGAGGCACCCAAGAAAACCTGGTCATCGTCGAAGCCGACAATATTCCGATCGCCAAAGCACATTTAGGTGACGCAATCGAACGACGCTGGATCGATACCCCAGCCATCACCCACCTCCACCAACAACACGAACCTGTTCCCCTCGCCGAACAAACCACAGCGGCCAAACAATCCCTCGAGTACTACGAACAACAAAACCTCTTCGACCCTGCACCAGCACCGCCAGTAAACCCCGCTGCTCCGACACGGGCGGCACCAACACCACCGTCGTTGGTCGAGGCTGAGCCTCCAGCCCCAACTCCCGGACCGGCTACAGAGCAGGTCCGGGAAGAAGTTTGGGCACGCCGTAGCGAAGCGGAGGTACGCCAGCACCCTGAACCAACACCGGTTGGGTCTGTTGCGGTGTTGAGTGCTGATGAGTTGATGAACAACTTGATGGTCGTGGATGAGTTGGCGTGGCCGGTCGACAACGCGCCTGCTGAGATCGACCGGATCAAAATAGGACAAGCTGGCACCCGCGAGAAGTACAACGAGATGCTCTCAGCTTTCAGAGACCTCGCCGACAAACGAGACGAACACGCCGCGAACCCACCGTTGCTTCGAGGCATCAAAACGTGGGAAACGACCCTCGCCCAATACGACCGATCGTTGGAACGTTCCCGCAGCACCCTCGATGGTCTCAAAGACCACCTCGAGGACCTCCAAAACGACCGCACCCACTGGGCCCAATACGAGACACTGGCCACACAAACCAAACTCGGGAACGCCCGAAACACAATCATTAATGACCGTCAACATCGTGGCACCCGGCAACTCGACAACCCCGACCTGACTAGCCGGCTCGGTGCGCCCCCAACAGAACCCGACGCCTTAACAGTCTGGAAGAACGCTGCAGGTGCCATCGACCAACACAACACCATCACCGAAAACTTCGATATGCCCAGACACCACCAAATCAGCGCCAGGCTTAACAGTGTTACCCGCATGGGAATCAAAGCGTTGGGCCAACACGTCGGCACCGAACACATCCCCGAACTCCAACCTGTCACCCGCCACATCGAGGGCCCCTCACTCGGCCGGTAACCCGAACCACTTGGTGGTCAGCGCGGCGGCGAAGCCGCCTTCTTTCTTCTTGCTTGAAAAGGTTCCGTGCGATTGGTCCGAGATCAGCCAAACGGAAATCGTGCAGGGCCCCGCAAACCCCTGAGACCCCACCCGTACAGCGCTCAATCTCACAGTGTTGAGCGGCGGCGAAGCCGCCACGTTCTCTCTCGCTTCGCTCCAAATGCCTGCCGCCCCTCCGCTTCGCTACGGGTTGCCCCAAACCCACAGCCCACAGGCCGAGCCGACCTCGCCGGCGCCGCTCCACCAACCAAAATCCCTCTCCCACCAAAAACCTTGAGTCTCTGCCCTTAAGGCCGGGGATGCAAAGGGAAACCGAACAAAACCCACTCTCTTTCGTCAATGCAACCATCCTCACCACCACAGTGAGGTTCGCTACTCAAAAAGAGATGACCTCCACAACATTCCATTACGCACCAAGCACCGTCTGTAGGGCCACGTTCTGGCATCACCCCTCGACATCTCACACAACACCCCACCGGCTGCAGGGTGGTCATGTGGGCGCGCTCTAGTAACCCATCTAACGGGACTGCGGACGACGGTAAACCGTCCGACCCCAACCAACAGGTCGAGGAGCATCTGCACTCACGGTCACCTGCCTGAAGCATCAACAGAACTGAAAACAGAGCAACAAAAACTAAACCCTTTACACAGGGTTGTTGCTCTGCCCTCCCGACCGACTAACCTGAGCAGTGTTCTAAGTTGCTTGGTAGGTCGTCCCTCGGGGCGGCCTTCTCGCTTTTTCCACCCGCCCCAACTTCAGGGCAGCGTGAATCGTGGCTCTACGAAGCCGCAACCTCCTGATCGAGAAGCAACTGCATGGCTTCGCGCATCAATGACGAGCGGGTCGTACCTCGACGTACTGCAAGGTCATCAATTCCGTTCGCCAAACTCTCGTTCACGCGAACTGGGATAACCGCCGACTTTTCACCTTCGACAACTGATGCTCTGGCCATTCGTATTACGTTCGCGGGTTTTCGCGACGCGCGCGCGGACCCTAACTACATTCCTGTAATTCGACCCTTTGTCGTACTTGCGGAGCGATCATCATCCATAGATGTGGACCGTAGATTTTCAGACTGCTTCGGGTGTCCCGCCGACATGGATCGGGATGGCAGTTTCCTTCTCGCCGTCATCAAACACGGCCATGATTTGCAGGTTCGCTCCTAGGCCTTGGACGTAACCTCGCAACGTTGACACTCGAAGGTCGTCGCCTCGTTCAAGTTGAGAAACAGCTGACTGAGAGATTCCTAGCTCGGCGGCGAGCTCGCTCTGGGACTGGTCGAGGGCGCGGCGAAGTTCATAGAGCCCGATCTCGGCGAGCGTTTCGGCACGCAAAACCTCAAGACGTTCGGTGGCACCCTCTCGCCGAGAGACCTTGTTATGGAGTTCGCTGTAGCTCTTTGTTGATGGCATCGATTCAGTTCCTTTCGGTCGGTGGCTCGTCATTGCCAGCAAGCCCTTCGGCTTGGAGTTCTTTGAGGTGTGTGGTGTACAAATCGTCAGCCTCAGGAATGGCCCACTCGTACCACTGTTCCCATTGGCCAGATTTGTCGCCGCCCAGCAACAAAATGGCGTGGCGGCGAGGATCGAAAGCAAACAGCACTCTCAATGCCCCACCAGCTGATGCTCGAAGTTCTTTCATGTTCGAGTGGCGAGATGTTTTGATGTCTCCAACGACCGGGCGTTTGAGTCTTGGCCCTGACTCGGCTAGCAGCATCACTCGATCATCGAGTGCTTCTTGTTGGGCTTCGGTGAGGTCGAGCCACCATTGCTCGAAATCGTCAGTGAACTCGACTTCCCACATATTCATGATTATAAGCCTAATCTTATATAGAAGTAAAGACTTCTATATGTCGTGCAGCGGGTCGCCTGGTTGACTTCTCAGCACAAACCCAGATACTGGAACTCGCCGGAGGCCGAGGGCCAAAGGAAGTAAGTCCCGTTCGCTCGCCACCATACGAGGTGCGGGGCTCAGCGCCAGCTACTGATTCGGTCCTAGACCTGCAGAAGCAAGAACGCTCTCTGCCGCGGCAGAGGGTGCTTCTGATTTTAAGAACACGCCGATTCAATCACCGCTGATACTTGCGGCGCGTCCACCAACCCATCGAACCCTCGGCCTCCTCGAGCTTCTTAGCGAGCTCATCGCGCTCCCCCACCAGGCCCTCAGCCTCAGACTTCACTGATTCAAGATCACCAGAGAGCCCAGAGATCGATTCTGCGCTCGATTTTTGAAGTTCACGATGCTCTAGGTCCAGCGAATCGCGGTCCTGGGTGCTCTGATCGACCTGTGTTCGTAGCTCCTCAACTCGAGCTTCAGCAACCGCTTTTGCTTTGTCAGTCTCGACAAGCTCGCTGGTGACCTGCTCGAGATTCGTGCGTTCATGCTCGAGGTCGGATCGTGCCTGGTCACGTTCACGGCTGGCTCGATCGCGTTCTTTTGTCAGATTGTCGATCTGACCAGTCATCTGACCGGTCTTCTCTCGCAACTCCGCATTGTCCTGAAGCGCTTCAATTAGGTCGCTGCTTGCTCGATCAGTTGACTGGTCAGATTCGATTTCTGACCGGTCAAGGTGGATAGCCAATCCCTTCTCTTTGATCACTACGGCGAGGTCATCAGCAGGGATCGACCATTCATCACCCTTTGGGCCTGGGACTTTGCCAGCATTAGGAAGTACGCCATCTCTACACCATCGAACGAGAGTGATATCAGACTTGCCGACGAGGCCAGCGGCCTCTTTGATGCTGTAGGTCGATTGCGGCAGCGTTGTGATCGAGCTCTGATCGGTCATCTGCCCAGTCTTGTTGGTTCAGTGGGGGAGTGGTGTGATCGGTCATTGATCGGTCAGATGACCGGCCTAGTACCAACGATGACTGGTCATCATTCGCCCCTGCGAAATCCATCGAGATGTACTTCACGGTTTTGTCACACGGATTGAGATGTGCCGTGGTCACCCAGCGGGGGAGGGGAGTGCCTGACGACGCTTTACATAATGCAGTATTTCGGCGGCCTCGCCCGAAAACGGAATCAGGCCCCTCACCCGGTGAGAGGCCTGTCGTACGACTTTG
>RCNE010001986.1_pt1 | contig 11078 bp, 9 predicted proteins | sample 2041361 | NCBI WGS metagenome assembly RCNE01 (sample SAMN09708229, study PRJNA481090) | Marine sediment metagenome, whole genome shotgun sequencing project.
TTAGCGCGTGTCTTAAATTTTTCTGTTGATAGAATTTTGTCTTTCTTTTCTGGGTTTAAATTTTTAACTATTTCTTGTGCAAAACCAAACCATGTGGTACTGTCATTTGCTGAGAAATTATAGATTCCAAATGGTACCGTGTCTGTTTCAACTATATGTAAAAGAAACTCAGCCAAATCTAAACAACTTGTTGGTGTTCCCTCCTCCTCTGTTGTAATGTTTAAAACCACATTATTTTCAATTTTTCCAATAATTGTTTTTAAGAAATTTTCACCATAAAGAGAGTATAGCCAAGAGGTTCTAATAATGTAATAGTCATTTAATTGCTCTTGAATATATAACTCACCTTTTAACTTAGATTTTCCGTACTGGTTAATTGGATTAGTGTCATCAGTCGTAGTGTATGGTTTTCCTTTTTTGCCATCGAACACATAATCTGTTGATATGTGTATTAATTTAACATTATTGGAACTGCATACTTCAGCAATATTTCTTGCCCCTTCTGCATTTATAAAAAACGCAGCTTCTATGTTTTTTTCAGCACTTTCTACATTGGTATACGCAGCGCAATTTATACAGTAATCATAATTTGAGAGCTTAAATGCTGCTTTTAAACTTTTTTTGTCAGTAATATCTACATCTTGCCTTGACAGGAAACTAAACTCATGTTTTTCATTTTTAGAGATAGATTTTATCGTTTTCCCTAATTGACTATTAGCACCTAATATCGCAACCTTTTTCAAAATGTTGCTTCTTTAAATTTTGGCAGAACTAAATCTTTATCAGATATAATTAATTCATCTTTAGGAAAGTTCCATTCTATACCTAACTCTTCATCATTATATATAATCCCTGCTTCTGCTTCTTTATTATAAAAATTATCACACTTGTAGCTAAAAATTGTTTCATCTTCAAGGACTAGAAAACCATGTGCAAATCCTACAGGCACAAAAAACTGTGTTTTATTTTGTTCTGAAAGCTCAATGGATAAGTGTTCACCAAAAGTTGAAGAGTTTGGTCTTATGTCTACGACAACATCTAAAACTTTACCTTTAATAACTCTAACCAACTTTGCTTGGGCAGACTCACCAACTTGATAATGCAGTCCCCTAAGCACTCCTTTAGAGGATTGTGATTCATTATCTTGTACAAAATTTATATTTAGTCCTAGCTTGTTGTTAAAGGTTTCCTGATTATAACTCTCAACAAAATAGCCACGCTTATCACTAAAAACTTGTGGCTGAAGGATAAAACACCCTTTTAGTTTTGTTTCTTTTATTATCATATTATTCTGAGAGAATACCCATTAAATGTTTCCCATAGCCACTTTTGGTTAAGGGTTTAACCACTTTTATAAATTGTTTTTTATCAATATACCCCATTCTAAAGGCGGCTTCTTCTATGGCTCCTATTTTTAACCCTTGACGCTCTTCTATAACTTGTACAAATTGCGAGGCTTGCATCAAAGATTTAAAGGTGCCTGTGTCTAGCCAAGCCGTGCCTTTATCTAATACACTAACTTTTAGCTTCCCTTGTCTTAAAAAGGTTTTATTTACATCTGTTATTTCTAACTCGCCTCTTTTACTAGGTTTTATGTTTTTTGCGATTTCAACTACTGAGTTATCGTAAAAATAAATTCCTGGAACTGCAAAATTAGATTTTGGTTTTTTAGGTTTTTCTTCAATTGAAACCGCTACACCATCTTCATCAAACTCTACAACGCCATAGCGCTCTGGGTCTTGAACATGATACGCATAGATAATACCTCCGTCTGGATCATTATTTTGTTGAAGTAATTCTGCTAAACCTGTACCATAAAAAATATTATCACCAAGAATTAAAGCCACCTTATCATCTCCAATAAAATCTTGTCCAATTATAAAAGCTTCGGCTAGTCCATTTGGCGCTTCTTGTACAGCATATTCGAAGTTACAACCATAGCGTTTACCATCTCCCAAAAGTTTTTTGAATAGAGGTAAGTCTTGTGGTGTTGATATAATTAAAATATCCTTAATACCAGACCACATTAAAGTAGAAACAGGATAATAAATCATCGGTTTGTCGTAAATAGGCATTAGCTGCTTACTCACAGCTAATGTTAATGGATGTAATCTAGTGCCAGACCCTCCTGCTAATACAATTCCTTTCATTCTTTCTTATACTTTTTTAAATACCACTCAATAGTCTTTATTATACCAGTTTCAAAGTTTTCATTTGCTTTCCAGCCTAAATCATTTTCAATTTTTGAAGCATCAATAGCATATCTAAAATCATGACCAGGTCTATCCTTAACAAAAGTAATTTGTTTAGAATATGATATTTCTTTTGGTCTTATATCATCTAATATATCACAAATATTTTGAGCTATATATAAATTATCTCGTTCATTTTTTCCACCAATATTATAAGTTTCACCCGCTTTTCCTTTTTGAAACGCTAAGTCAATTCCCTTACAGTGATCTTCAACATATAACCAATCTCTTATATTTTTTCCGTCGCCATATATAGGAATTTCTTCATCATTAACGGCTTTTCTAATTATGGTTGGGATAAGCTTTTCATCGTGTTGCTTTGGACCAAAGTTATTACTACAATTAGTGGTAACCACATTCATTCCATAGGTATGAAAATAGCTTCTAACAATAAAATCAGAGGATGCTTTTGAAGCACTATAAGGGCTATTAGGCGCATATGGTGTTTCTTCCGTAAACAGACCTGTTTGACCTAATGTACCATAAACCTCATCCGTTGAAATATGATGAAACCTATTAGCCTCACAACCACCTTTAAAGTAAAATGGAGCATTCATCCAATGGTTTTTGGCTGCATTTAATAAATTAAAAGTTCCATAAACATTGGTATTGATAAAAGCATCTGGGTTTTTTATAGAGTTATCTACATGAGATTCTGCAGCAAAATGGATAACGGCAGAAAAATTGTAAGTTTTAAAAAGCTCACTAACAAGTTCAACATCACAAATATCACCTTTAATAAAAGTATAATTTTTATGATTTTCTATTGACTTTAAATTAGAAAGCTCACCTGCATAAGTGAGCTTATCTAAATTAACAATCTTAATGTTTTTATGATTTTCTAAAAAATAGACTATAAAATTTGAGCCAATAAAACCTGCGCCACCTGTTATTAATATTTTATTACTCATAAGTTTTGATGAACTTGAAAGCCTTTAAGGCTAAAGAGGCTATTAATAAAAATATTAATGTTAAAACAGGAAATAAAATTGAATAGCGCTGTTTAATACTATTATCCTTACTTCCATTTTTATCAAAACCTGATAAAACATCAAAGTATGTATTTTCTTTAGCGATACTTTGATTTAAATAATTCAAGGTTCTTCTAATCTCTTGCTCTTTTAGAAATAGATCATATTCCTTGGTTGCTGTTTTTTCCTCCTGAATTGGAAGCATCCCTTCTATTCCTATAGATAGTTTACTGTTTTTTGATTCATTTTTTATAACCTCCAAGTACGTTTTTTGAATACTATCTAAACGTGATAATTCCATCGTTAAAGATTGACGGTCGATATAAGCCGTTGTGTCTCTTACTCTTTTTTGATGCTTTGAAAAATCATTCTCAAAAGTCTTTCTAAATCCTTCTTGAAGACTGGAAAAAATATCTCTTTTATGCGATTTTGCATTAATAGCAAATAAACTACCAGATAGAAGGTCTCTATTTTTCGTATAATCTACATAGCTCAATTCATCAACCAAAGAGGTGTCAATTGATTTTACATAGTCATCATACTCTATAAATAAATCATTTTGTGTCTCAGGTCCAGCTTTTAAATCAAAACTCACTAACTCTTTGGCGTTAGTTGTATCTATTTCGAATATATTAGACAACTCAGTAAGGTTGCCAGATCCAATCAATGAATTGAAGTAATCAATATTGTTAGATAGCTGATATTTTGAATCAAAGTGAGGTTTAACTACCATGTCAGAATAATAAACTGGCTTTTTAACCTTTTCAAAAATATAACCAGCTAACACAGTTATTATTAAAGCTATTGAAACAAATTTAAAATTATCAACCAAGGGTTTAATGGTGTGGATAATCGCCGAAAAAATACCTTTAAAAATACTTCCTATAAAGTTAAAGAGTCTTTCAAATAATCTACCTATCGCATTAAATAATTGCCCTAAATCAACTTCTTCATTTTGAGGTTGCTGTGGTAATTTCTCACTCATATTTTATGAATTAAATATTTGTTCTAGTATTTTTTTTGTGATAACGTATGTGGGTTTAACGCCAGATGTGCCTAAGCCTCCAGAGGCTAAAGTACCTCCTGTTTCTAGTGGATTATCACTAGCATAATAAGCATATCTCACTTTCACATCTTTATTAATACTTCCTCTCACTTTAGATGCAGCTTGTATTGCTTTTTGATAGTGCGCGCCCTCCATTTCTAAACCTATCACATTCCAAGTTGATTTTTTAAAGAATTTTAAAATTTCTTTATTTTGAAGTGATGTGCCTAAAACGGTAACCATGGTGCCTTCATAGACATCTACTCCGCAATCTAATAAATCGTTTTTACTCAACTCGTTCTTAAAAGGATAATTATCAGCGGTACCCTCAAAAATATGAGCTGTTGGTAGCATCACGTCTCCCTTGCCACCTTCTAGTATACCTGCTTTTCCCATTAATGAAATTGATTTTACATCCAAATGAACTTTTTTACCACCAACTTTTATTGGTTTTAAAAACTCATCTAATGTCTCATAAGCTTGTTCTCCAAAGGCATAATCCATAACAAAGATAACGGCTTTATTCGCTATGTCTTCTTCTAAATACTTAAATTCTGATTTAGAAAAATCGATTTTATCTGTATCAAAAATTTGTACATCAATATTTGCTCCTGAGGTATCCTTAATATAGATCATTCCGTTTTGCAACGCTGATTTTTCTACTTTATTGCGTAAAGCCGCGTTTTTTGAATCACTTAGGGTTTCGTAGATTTCAAAAATATCTTTTTTAGAGTCTGATGCTTTAAGAGTTCCTTTTGCAAAAAGAGAATTCATAACGCTATGCATATTTGCACTGATAATATGAATAGGTCGTTTTAATAATCCGTTTTTATGTAATACAGACTTAATAGTATCTGCCCATATTTCTCCATGTATGTGGTGTCCCAGTTGTTCTCTTAAGACTGGGCTAAACGTTACAGTACGTTTATTGTTGTTTATTGTTTCTTCTATTGCAAGTTTACCCAACCAATACACAATATGTAACAAACGTTCTGGTTGATTTTCTGTAGCAAATTTTGGGTAAGCTTCTGTTAACTCATTAAAAGTTCTTCCTAAGATATTTGCTGTGTGTGTTATGGCAATTTCTCGCTCTTTTTGTGTGAGTTTCTTTGAAGAATTAACAGCTTTCTCTAATTTCTGCCAATCTCGTACGGTTGACCCTTCTTCATTTATAATAACACGTTTACTTATTTTGTGAGATTCCACAAAAAGAAACGTTAAGTGTGTCAATATATCGTATATCTCAGAACGACCTCTAGTAATTTCTATATTCATCTGTTCATCGTCAATACGATAACAGTTTCTTCTTCTTTTTGGTGGAATTATAGGCTTAAAATGTGAATTCGCATAGCCTTCGTCGCTTGTAAGGTTTATAAAACTGCATTCTTCTATGCCTTGTGGTAAACGATCTACAACATAGAGCAGGCCTTCTAACTCGGCCTTTTCTTCTCCAATTGAACCATAGATTTCTGGGCGAAGCAAAAGTAAAGCTTCCCTTAAGGTTTCACCTGAAACTCCCATGGGTTTATAAAACCCACGATTAAAAAGATGGCGCATCGTTATATACATGCGCTCAATTGCTCTAGAGCTTTCCTGTGCTCTTGTTCTTTCGTGTCTTTTGTTAGTTGAACTCATACTTTATTTTAACCTGCAAATATAGCTTTATTTCGTTAAATTTAGTTGATACATTATACCGGCAATTTTTCTGTCGTTAGACAATCTGGGGATTTTATTTTGTCCACCTAATTTTCCGATAGACTTCATGTAGGTTTTAAATCCGTCTTTTTTAATTTTTGTGATTTTTAGAGGTTTTAGTACTTTACCCTTAATCAAATCCAAATAATAGCTGTTTTGTTGTCGTAATGATTGTTCCAAAGCTTCAATAAAATCTTGCTCATTTTTAGGTTCATTTTCAAACTCAATAAACCATTCATGATATGGCAAACCTTCACTTGGGTTTATCTGAGGAGCCACAGTAAACTCATTTACTGAAATGGAAGTATTCTCAGTAGCTTCCTTAAGCGCTTGTTCTACCTCTTTTCCAATAATGTGTTCACCGAATGCAGAAATAAAATGCTTTATTCTGCCACTAACTATAACTCTGTATGGTTTTAATGATGTAAACTCTACGGTGTCACCAATATTATATGCCCAAAGACCTGCTGTTGTTGAAATAATCATTACATAATTGACTCCTAGGTTTACATCTACTATGGAAATTCGTTTAGGATTGTCTTCAAAGAAACGTTCAGCCTCTACAAACTCATAAAAAATCCCCGAGTTCAACTGAAGTAACATTCCTTTTTCTTCTTGTTTATCTTGAAACGCAAAAAAGCCTTCGCTGGCAGGATACAATTCGATACTATCTACTTTTCTACCTATTAAATTTTCAAATTTTGCTCGGTAAGGTTCGTAATTAACTCCCCCAAAAATGAATAGGTTGAAATTTTTAAAAATATCACCAACTTTCTTATCTGTTTTTTGAATGAGCTTTTCAAAATACATCTGTACCCAAGACGGGATCCCAGAAATGATTGTCATATCTTCATTTATCGTTTCTTCCACGATTGCTTCAACTTTAGTTTCCCAGTCTTCAATACAATTGGTTTCTAAACTTGGCATTCTGTTTTTTTGAAGATATTTCGGTACATAATGCGCTACAATTCCAGACAATCGGCCTAAATTAATTCCATTCTTTTCTTCTAGTATTGGACTACCTTGAAGAAAAATCATTTTGCCATCTACAAATTTTGAATTTCCTGTTTCGTGGATGTAAAGCAGTATTGCGTTTCTAGCGGCTTCAACATGCGTTGGCATGCTCTCTTTTGTAATAGGAATGTATTTTGCACCTGATGTAGTACCTGAAGTCTTTGCAAAGTAGATGGGCTTTCCTTTCCAAAGAATATCTTCCTCACCTGCAACAACACGTTCTACGTAAGGTTTTAAGTCTTCATAATCTCTTAAAGGAACTTTAGCTTTAAAATCTTCATAAGATTTAATTGAGCTAAAACCATGATCTTTACCAAAAGCGGTATCCTTAGCCTCAGAAATAAGATTTTCGAACACTTTTTGTTGTGTTTCAACGGGTTTAGACGACCATTTTTTAATGCGCTTAGCAATGTATTTTGCAAAGGGTTTTGAAAGTGCTGCTTTAACTGACGACATTATTGAAAATCAATAAAATTAGTTGGGTTTACTGGGTAGCCTTTACTCCAAAGTTCGAAATGCAAATGTGGTCCTGTGCTTAATTCGCCCGTATTACCAGACATAGCAATAACTTCACCTGCTTTTACCAAGTCTCCTTGGGCTTTTGTGATAGCTGAATTGTGTTTGTACACAGAAATTAATTCTTGATTATGCTCTATAATTACTACATATCCTGTTTCTACAGTCCATTCTGCAAAGATCACAGTACCATCTGCAGTTGCTTTTACTGGTGTATTAGCAGCAACAACAACATCTACAGCAAAGTGCTTTTCTTCAATATTATAACCCTCCGAAATAGTTCCATTAACTGGCGGAAACAATACATAATTAGATTGGTCTTCAGAAGATTCAAACAGATTGTATTTATCTTCCTTATCTACTTTTTCTCTGAGTAATGAATCCTGTTTGTTTGTGGTAACTTGTAGAATATCTACATCGTTATTTGCGGCTTGCAAAATAGAATCTCTGTTAAAATTTAATGTAGCTACATCTCCTGTCAATACTTTTCTTATTGAGGCATAATAGCGTTTGTTTAACTCTAATTCGTTTACAAGAGAATCTGTTTTATAATTTAATATAGTAGCTTGCTTCTTTAGCTTTGCCGAGGAATAACCTGGTATATACTCTCTTAATGGAGTAAAGGCAATGAGTAAAATTGTGAAGAATACAAGGGAGATCGCAGAAAGCGATGTAAGAATAAAAACGTTAAGACGTGTTAGTTTAATGGCAAATCGCTCCTCAAAAGTGTCTTCATTTAAAATTACTAAACGATACTTATGGAGTAGCTTTTTTGCAAATTTCTTTTCCTTCTTTTTCTTTTTTGACATTAAAACAAAATTAGTTAAAATAGTGAAATAGCACTATGATAAAGTCCTAAAGTTGTCATAACAACGCTAATATTAAACTATAATTACTAACTTTGCGGTCTAAATTAAAAGTTATGAATTTATACATTGTCCCATTAGCAATTGGTGCACCGCAGATAATTCTTATTGTGGTGGTTGTTTTACTACTTTTTGGTGGTAAGAAAATCCCTGAATTAATGAGGGGTTTGGGTAGCGGAATTAAAGAATTTAAAAACGCTAGTAAAGACGAGTCTGCCGAAAACAAAGAGAAAGAATAAACCCTTTTAAAAAAATAACAAAAAAGCCAACTTTTAAAAAGTTGGCTTTTTTGTTATTTAATTTTTATCGATTTTATAATTGACTCAAGTTCAAAAATATAGTCTCGCTTTTCTAAGGATGGTGCATAAACATAACCATCTGCAACTAAATAGCGATTATTAATTTTATCTTCAATCGCGTAGGTTATAAATGGTCCCGCCATAGTATAGCCGTTCATTTTCCATATACCTCTAACTTCATAAGCAGGTTTATTATCTATTATGGTGTTAAACATGGCTGGTGCATAATCATTTTCAACTTCCATATAAATACCATCTTCACCAGGGATTTTTGTTTTTGTAATACTATTTCTCATTTTAACGATATCTATAATAGTGCTGTCTCCTTTAGATATAGATTCTAAAGGCACTTCGTATATCATTAAGTCAATTGTCTTGGTATTACTCAGTCCTTTTCTAAGCCAGTAAAAATCTTCACTAGCCTTTACTATTTCGTATACCGAAGCAATATTGATTGTAAAACCAAGTTTCTTTTCCATCTCCTCATCAGCTAACAAAGAAAGGTTAATCCTTTTTTGCTTCTCCTTAACTTCTTCTTTATTAAAGGCGTCAATTATTTTATCTCTATTTTCTTTTAATTGATCAATAATATCTTGGTCAGTTTTACCACCAACGACAGCAACAGTTTGTGGTTTAGCGAAAGCTTCGTTTATAATTTTAGTAGAAGCCTCTATATTTCCTTTTTCAATTTTAAGAACAATTCTACTGCGTCTTACAAAACCATCAAAAACCTGTGTTGGAATTTGTCTTATGTTAAACATTGGTTCTTCAGTTGGTAATCCATTTAATGGAGCGGCAAAAATGTTTCGGATATTTTCACCAACATTGCCTTCCCATAATTGGTTGTCAACAACCACTGAAATACTATTTAGATTTCCGTTCGATGCGGGTAAGTATATTTGTTTATCACCTTCCTTTTTATCTCCACAGGCGAATAACAATGCGCAAAATAATATAGAATATAGAACTCTCATAAGTTTATGTTTTTTTGGTTTAACTATTTAGAAACGATTAATGTCATTCCTATTTTGAGTGTGTTACCACTAATATCGTTCCAATCTCTAATATTTTGTACAGAAACTCCAGAAAATTTTTGTGCAATCGTCCAAAGTGAATCTCCAGACTTTACTTTATAGGTTTGTTTTCCAGAAGCATTTACTACTTTTTTTGTTGCTTTTGGTTTTATTTTTGGTGTTCCCGACGTACCATGATTTCTAGGATAAACAGTAAGTCGCTGTCCTATTTTTAAGTTATTACTTCTTAAACCATTCCATTGTTTTAACTGGCTAACTCTAACACCATATTTTCTGGCAATTTTACCTAGATAATCGCCATTTTTTACACGATATCTAATTTTAGTATCATTTTTAAAAATTTGTGGTAATGGCTTTTCACGTTGATTAAATTCGGCATTAGCAAAGGCATAAATCCGATCTTCATTAGTTACAAATTTTCCAACAGCTTCACGAGGTAATCGTAATGTGTAGGTTTTGCCTTTAACCTTCGGAATAATATCTAATTTATAAGCCGGATTTAAAAACTGTAATTCTTCAATTTTAATACCTGTTGCTTCAGAAACATGATCTAAAGAAATCATCTGTTTTATATGAACCGTATCGGTTTGAATAAGTTGAAATGCTGGTCGTTCTGGTTTAAATCCGTGCTCTTTTGCATATTCAAAAATATACATGGTGGCTAAGAAAGCTGGTACATAACCTGCCGTTTCTCTTGGTAAATTCTTACGAATAGTCCAATAATTCTTATAACCTCCAGAACGTCTAATCGCTTTATTTACGTTTCCTGGGCCAGAATTATAAGCTGCTAAAGCCAAATCCCAATCGCCAAAAATGCGATACATTCTACCCAAATATTGTGCGGCTGCTGTTGTAGATTTTATAGGGTCGCTACGATCATCTACATAACTGCTGACTTGTAAATCGTGTTCTTTTCCGGTTCCATACATAAATTGCCAAATTCCAGTTGCGCCAACACGAGAACGCGCTCTTGGTTTTAAAGCCGATTCTACAATCGCCAAATACTTCATTTCTAAAGGAATGTCGTAATTATCGAATTCTTGTTCAAACATTGGGAAATAAAAATGACTCAACCCCATTAAACGCTCCATTGAAGAGCGTCTATGTTTAAGATACCCTTTTATTACACTTTCTAAAGATGTATTATATTCTACATTAAAAGGTGTTCTCGCATTTAGGCGTTTTAACCTTGCTTTTAAAGTATCTGTTGAAAGTTCGGGATAATAAACAGGCGCATATTCAAGTTCAGTTACCGATTTATAAATAGTGTCGAAAAGTGAATTACTATACAATTCTTCTAACCACTTCTCATCTAATTCTGCAGCTTCAGGTAAATCTTTTAGATTTTTAACTCCTGATAAATCTACTACAGCAGGAATATTTTTT
>RCNE010001987.1_pt1 | contig 11078 bp, 6 predicted proteins | sample 2041361 | NCBI WGS metagenome assembly RCNE01 (sample SAMN09708229, study PRJNA481090) | Marine sediment metagenome, whole genome shotgun sequencing project.
CTTAATGTACGCTGCGCGATTTCACGCCTCCCTTTCCTCGCATTGCATCCACCTGGAACGCGCTCAGGTTCGGTGCGGCGTCCCAGGCGGCGCACTGCTTCGTCAAGTGAGGCGGGAAATCTGCTCACGTACTCAATGTACGCTCCCCGATTTCGCGCTTTTCTTTCCTCGCATTGCATCCACCTGGAACTCGCTGAGGTTCGGTGCGGCGTCCCGGCTGGCGCACTGCTTCGTCAGGTAAGGCGGGAAATCTGCTCACGTTCTCAATGTACGCTCCGTGATTTCGGGCTTTTCTTTCCTCGCATCGCATCCAACGGGAACTCCCTCAGGACTTTGGCAGCTCTGCCATGATAAATTGCGCGTGTGACCATTCGTATTCCTGATTTTTCGCAGACCCATGTGGTAGTGGTCGGCGACGTAATGCTCGACCGTTACCTGTTCGGGTCGACACGCCGTATCTCGCCTGAGGCGCCGGTGCCAGTCGTGCACGTCAACAAGACCGACGATCGTCCCGGAGGCGCGGCCAACGTTGCCGTGAACCTCGCAAGCCTCGGTGCTACGACTCGGCTGCTCGGTCTGGTAGGCGAAGACGCAGCGGCCCAATCACTGCAGTCAATTCTGGGCGGGCTTGGGATCGTCTGCGAATTCACGCGTACCGCGGATCGTCCCACCATCACGAAGACACGCGTGCAGAGTCGCGGCCAACAACTCATTCGCCTCGATGAGGAAAACGCGGCGCATATGGCCGGTGACGCCATGGTCAGTGCGCTCAGGAAGTCGATCGACGGAGCCGGCGCCGTGGTGTTGTCAGACTACGGGAAAGGCGCACTGAGCGACGTAACGAAGCTGATCAGCGTCTGTCGCGACGCAGGGATTCCAGTACTCGTCGACCCCAAAGGCACGGACTTCGGGAAGTATCGCGGCGCGTCATTGATAACGCCAAACCAGTCGGAGTTTGAGGCTGTCGCCGGCGTCTGCGAAACGGACGATGAGCTTGTGCAGCATGCGCGCCGGATGATCGACGACCTCGATCTGTCTGCACTGCTCATAACGCGCAGCGAAAAAGGCATGTTGTTGCTGGAAGACGGTGGCGAGCCGCTGTTTCTTTCGACCCAGGCACGCGAGGTCTTTGACGTGACCGGTGCCGGTGACACGGTTATCGCGACCTTGGCAGGGGCCCTCGCCAGCGGTCAGGATCTGGCATCCGCTGCCGCGTTGGCAAATCTTGCCGCCGGGCTGGTGGTTCGCAAGATCGGTGTGGCCAGCGTGACGCCGGGCGAGCTGCGCGTCTCGTTGCACCAGCGCGGCCAGGGTGGACGCGGACTGGTGGACGCCGACGAGTTGCATACCATGGTTACGGAATCGCGCGCGCGAGACGAACGTATCATCATGACTAACGGTTGTTTTGACGTCCTGCATGCGGGACATGTCTCTTATCTCGAAGAGGCTAAGAGCCTCGGCGATCGCTTGATCGTTGCCGTCAATGATGACGACTCTGTGCGGCGCCTCAAGGGCGACTCCCGTCCCATCAACGCGCTCGAGGATCGACTGCTGGTGCTCGCGGGTTTGGCCGCGGTGGACTGGGTCGTGCCGTTTTCGGAGGATACGCCGGCTCGCCTGATCGAGAGGATTCTCCCCGACGTCCTGGTGAAGGGCGGCGACTACAGCCCTGATGACATCGTTGGTGCGAAAGAGGTTCTGAAGAATGGCGGCGAGGTGCGCGTACTGCCGTTCCGTGACGGCCATTCTTCGAGTCGTATCATCGACAGGCTACGAGAACAGAGCTGAAGCTTCTGTGCGCCTTCTTTACAACTTCCTGACCTATCTTCTACTTGTTCCGTTCGCCTGTTACTGGCTGATTCGCGGCCTGGGAAATCGTTCCTATTTCGACCGTCTCGGCCAGCGTTTCGGGTTCGGCTTTCCTCAACTGGATAGCTGTATCTGGATTCACGCGGTCTCCGTGGGCGAGGTTCAGGCGTCATTACCGCTCATTCGCGTTCTACGTGAACGCTTCCCGAATCGGACAATGCTGGTGACTACCGTGACGCCCACCGGGGCGGCGCGCGTTAAAGCTGCTTTGGGCGATTCCATCGAACATTGCTATATACCTTTCGAATTTCCGCATGCGATCAATAATTTCTACAACGCCGTTAAGCCCAGCGCGGCACTGATTATGGAAACGGAAATCTGGCCCAATCTTTATCGTGGCTGCGGCGTTCGCGACATCCCACTCATCCTCGTCAGTGCGCGTATTTCGCCACGTTCGATTTCGGGGTACCGGCAACTGCTGCCATTGATTCGGGAGACGCTGTCGCATGGGATCATCATTGCCGCCCAGAGCCAGGCTGATGCCGATCGCTTTCTTTCCCTGGGTGCCAGCGCAGTGCGTACCAAGGTCACTGGCAATATTAAGTTCGATGTGGGTCTGCCGGCCAATATCACAAGTGAAGGAGAGGCTTTTCGCAATGAGTTCATAGGCAGACGGCCGACCTGGATAGCGGCCAGCACCCACGACGGCGAAGAGGCCCAGGTCTTAACGGCACACCGGGCGTTGTTGGAGAAGTTCCCTGACCTGCTATTGATTCTCGTGCCAAGACATCCGGAGCGCTTCAGTGAGGTGCGAGAACGTGTGCAACGATCAGGATTTGATGTCGTTTCAAGAACTGAGCGCCGCGGCTGCGAGGACTCAACGTCTGTGTTACTGGGCGACACGATGGGCGAGGTACCGCTGTTCTACGCGGCCAGCGACATCGCATTTGTTGGCGGGAGCCTGGTACCCATCGGGGGCCATAATCTCCTGGAGCCCGCGGCACAGTCCTTGCCAGTGATCACCGGACCGCACCTGTTCAATGCCCAGGATATTGCCGACATGTTCGTCGACATGCATGCCTGCCGTATCGTCAACGATGCCGGGGAACTCGCCGATGCCGTCACCGACTTGCTGGAGAACCCCGATAAAGCCGCAGAAATGGGTCTGAATAGCCGTACTCTTCTCGAACGCAATAGAGGCGCATTGGCCCGTCTGCTGGTGCTTGTCGAGCCCTTACTGGACGAGCAGTCGCAGTCCTAGCTACCTGCTGCGTCCGCTGCCTCTTCCTCCGCGATTGCCTGCTCCGGCGGTTTGCGTTCTTTCAGCCAACGGTCAATTCGCTCGAGATCCTGAACCTCCAGCGTCCCAGCGGCCTGTTTCAGGCGCAGCGCATTGAGAACATAGTCATACCGACTCTGGTAGTAGTTGGTGATCGCAACGTAGAGCGAAAATTGCGAATTGAGTACGTCAACGATGGTTCGCGTTCCTACTTCGAAACCTGCCTCGGTCGCTTCCAGCGCCGTTCGACTGGAGGCAACTGCTTGTGCCAGCGCCTTGACGCGACTGCGCTCGGAAATAACGCCAAGGTAGGCGTCGCGAGCCTGTCGCTCGGTTTCTCTCGTAACGCGCTGCAGCTGTTCACGACTGGCACGGTGCAGGTAAACCGCTTCGCGGACACGAGATGACGTTATACCACCGGTGAACAATGGTACGGTCACCTGAATCCGGATGCTGTCGTCATCGCTCTCGCTGTCGAGCGGAAACACCGGGTCCGACAGCATCGGGTCGCCCAATCGAATGGTCCGATCGCCACTGCGGTCGGACGAGCCCGTACTTGCGACCAGTTCTACGGTTGGGTAGTGGCCAGTACGCTGGAATGAAATTTCGTCACGCGCCAGTCGCTCATCGAGGCGGCTGGCAACCAGGTTAAGGTTTTGACTCAACGACAGATCGACCCAACTGGCCTCATCATTGGGAGTCGGAGTTATCAGCGGGAAGTCGTCGCCAGGCGCGGACAATACCGTAACGTACTCACCGGTTATCTCCCGAAGAAATTCGCGAGCGGTCGCAAGCGATCGCTTTGCGGCGATCTCGTCGGCAATCGACTTGTCGTAAGCCGCCTGAGACTCCTGCACCGCGGTGATGGCGATCAGGCCCACTTCGAATCGCTGCTTCGCCTGTTCGAGCTGGCGCGCGATGGCTGTTCTATCTGCATGGATAGATGTCAGACGGTCTTCCGCCGCCAGTACGTCGAAGTAGCGCTGTGCGACACGCACGATGAGATCCTGCTGGGCGGCTTCACGAACGGCTTCGGCCTTGGTAACGAGCTTGTCCGCGCGTCGCAGGTTGATGATCTGATCCCAGCGAAAAATCGATTGCCTGAGCCCGACCTGCCAGCTGGTATCGTCGATATCGATTTCGGCGGTACGGCTGAGCGTGCCGCCCGCACCGTCGTCAAATATGCTCGGACCGGATGATTGGAAATTACTCCAGTCGCCTGTCGCAGAAACCTGTGGAAATAGCACACCGCGCGCCTGCGGCTTCGCCTCCAGCGCGGCGAGGCGTCGGGCCTCGGCTTCATGGATCTGCGGATCGCTTTGCAAGGCCTGCTGGTAGATCTCCAGCAACGAGGCTGCATGCGCGGCATCAGACACCGCGAAAACGCTGACGATTGCAAGTAATACCCTGATAGTTATAAGATTTTTCATTATTTTCCGTTCCGGTGCCAGGCCGCAGGGCGGCGCTAAGTGTTATAGTCTACTACATCACTAAATCAGTTGGAATGTCCGAGCTTTGCTATTAGATGCAACGAACGACGAACTGGTTTCTTTTTTTTTCGGTCATGCCGGTCGTGCCTAGAATGAAAACCGCGGCGGCAGCGCACCGTCGACCAGTGGCGCCAGCGACGTCTCGAATAGTGACACCGTTTGCCAGTCATTCTGCTCGGTTCGTTCGACCAGTTTGGCCTCCATGGCCGGCGCGTCCCCCACCACGACAAACAGCTTACCGTGCGGAGCGAGTGCATCGACGAATCGCGGATCAAAGGACTGCAGCGAGCCGGTTACGGCTATGGCGTCAAACTCCTGCTTTGGCAGCGACTCCATCGCATTCATCTGCAGTAGCTCAACGTTTGAAATCCTGGTGTCGGCAAGCCGCGTTGCAGCAGCCTCCAGGAAATCGTCGTAGATGTCGATGCTGGTGACATGGGCCGCAAGCCGCGCGAGGCAGGCGGTCAGGAACCCGCTGCCAGTGCCGATCTCGAGCACCCGTTCATCGCCGTCCAGCCCCAGTGCCTGCAATACACGACCTTCGATAGTGGGCGTCATCATGTGCTGGCCATGCCCGATCGGAATCTCTACATCGGCAAATGCCATAGTGGCGTATTCAGCCGGCACGAACGTCTCCCGAGGCAGTTCTTGAAGCACGCCGAGGACGTCTTTATCGTAAACATTCCAGCCACGAACCTGTTGATTGACCATTTGACGCCGTGCGTAATCGATGTTCATCGTCTATTTACTCGTAACATTATGATTTCAAATAATAATTTATTTATTCAAGGGCAGGGACCGAGTCTCCTGTGCATGCCTTTCGAGGATCGCTTCCTGAATTATGGTGAATCAACGCAGTGACGCCACGTTGCTGGGATATGCTTACAGATGGTTGGTTTTTTTAAACTTTTTGTGTGCCTTATCTTCGGAAACGGGATACTGATCGAGTGCTAATAATAACAAATGACCTCACCTAACTTCGCTGAATCGTAACTCGGGCGCTCAATGTCACCTACCATTATATCTGTATCACTCTCAGTGATTGCGCTGCTGGCGATCGCCGCAAGCGTGGTGCTGTGGTTCGTATGGAAGCGCCTGGAGAGCCGCGTAAAGCGCCTCAACGAAGAAATGCTTGAGGCCTCCCGGGACGCATCGGTTGGCCGGCGCATGACTGTTCCGGATGATGCAGACACGGGTCAGCTGGCGCAAACGGTCAACAAACTGTTCGACGCGCTTGGCGAGCGCGATGAAAAGCTGCAGGGCAGGGACCGGCTCTTCAAGGATTTTGCGCGAACTCTGCCCGAAATCGTCATTATTCACGACGAGCGGATCCTGCTCGCCAACGACTCGGCAGCCAGTCTCGTTGGCCTCGAGTCGGCACAGCTCGTTGGCCGTGAAATCGCTGACCTGGTCAAACCGGCGTATCGCGCGTTGTTCAGGAAGACCGTCACCAAGCGGTTGGCAGGGGAGAACGTGCCTCAGCGCATCGAAATGCAGCTGATCAACGGCAACCAGACAGGGCTTTGGGTTGAAGCGCAGAGCTCGAATATCGAGTTCAGGGGTCGCTCCGCGATATTGACCGTCGCGCGTGACGTCAGTCATCGCAAGAGTCTCGAAGTGTCGCTGTCACGTAGCAAACGGCAAGCGCAATACACGCTTGAGTCGATTTCCGAGGGCGTCATAACGACAGACAATGATGGCCGGGTTGACTACATGAACCAGGCCGCGGAATCGCTCATTGGTACCAATCGGGATGAAGCGTCGGGTCACCGGATTGGTGAGCTTTTTACGCTGGTCGACGACGCGGATCGACGTCCGCTCGGCGACCCGGTCGAGCGTTGCCTGGCCATGCGCCGACGCGTCAATATGGGTCGGCGCGCCGTCCTGGTCAGTAGCGACGGCGAACACGAACATTCGGTTGAGATTACGGCCTCGCCAGTGCGGGGGCCCAGTAACAGTATTTCGGGAACCGTCGTGGTCTTCCACGATGTCAGTGAGCTTCGTGGTTTGACGCGCAAGATGTCGTATCAGGCGACGCACGACCCATTGACCGGCCTGATTAATCGACGAGAGTTCGAGCGTCGACTTGACGAAGCGATGGACACCGCACATGCCGACGAAGCGGTGCATATTGTTTTTTACATGGATCTCGATCGTTTTAAGGCAGTCAACGATACCTGCGGCCACCTTGCAGGTGACAACATGCTGCGAGAAGTAGCCACGCTCATCAAGGATCAGGTCCGTGACTCGGACTTCGTCGGCCGTCTTGGGGGTGACGAATTCGGGGCGCTTCTCATTGGCTGCCCGCTGGAGAAAGCGCGCCAGATTGCCACGGATATCTGCAACGCCGTTGCAGATTATCGTTTTGTCTGGAAAGACAAAATCTTCAACATCGGCATTTCGGTCGGACTGATCGAAGTCAGCCACGCAAGTGGCACGTTGCAGGACGTCATGAGCGCGGCAGATTCCGCCTGCTACATGGCAAAACAGCAGGGCAGGGGCCAGGTGCATATCTATTCAGCACGCGACGAGGCTGTTGCCCGCGAGCGCGGCGATATCCAGTGGCTGCGACAGCTGCAGACCGCGTTACACGAAGATAGCTTCGAGCTTGCCGTTCAGCCGATCATCAGCATGAGCGGCCGCGCGGAATCCGGGCCGTCGGTGGAGGTACTTATTCGGCTGGACGATGGCCAGAGTCGTGCCACGAATTCTGCCGAATTCCTGCGCCCGGCGGAGCGCTACCAAATGATGCCGCAGATCGATCGATGGGTGATCAATGCCACCCTCGCAGCGATCTCCAGCGGCGAAATCAAACTTACGACACACCGCAGCTGCGCAATCAACCTGTCAAGCCAGACGCTGGGCGACGAAGCGTTCCTTGGCTTTGTCGTAGACTCGCTCGACCGGTCGGGCGTAGCACCGTCATCGATCTGCTTCGAAGTGACCGAAGCTGCCATTCTCTCGAACGTGCAACATGCACAACGCTTCATCGAAGTGCTGCACGGTATTGGCTGCGAATTCTCCCTGGACGATTTCGGCAGCGGCCTGGGATCGTTCTCGAGTCTGAAGCACTTGCCGATCGACTATTTGAAGATCGATGGCACCTACACACGCAATCTGCGTTCCGACCTGGTTAACCAGGAAATGGTTGTCGCAATGATCAAGCTGGCACGCACCATGCAGTTTCGCATTGTGGCCGAGCAGGTTGAAAACCAGGAAGACTTTGACTGGTTGCGTGATGCTGGTGTCGATTTTGTACAGGGCTACTTCGTTGAGGCGCCAGCCCTGCTGGGAACCGCGACGACCGGCACCTACCGGGTGCTGAATCCGTAACTCATGGCCGCTGGCTGGCCCGGTGGCGTCGATTGCGAGTTCTTCTCGATTGATCCCGCTCGGCGTCCTGCTTCGCTCGCATCGGGTTGCGCTTGCTTTGGAGGCCGTGCGGCGCACTCGCCGCCACAGCGACTATTCGTAGGTCAAAAAAAAGCCGCCGGACTTTCGTCCGGCGGCTTTTTTGATCATGCGTTGCCTGGTGTTGCTTACAGCAGTGGAACCATGAGAAGCGCAACGATGTTGATGATCTTGATCAACGGGTTAATGGCGGGGCCTGCCGTATCCTTGTACGGATCGCCAACCGTGTCGCCGGTGATCGCGGCTTTGTGGGCATCAGAGCCCTTGCCGCCGAAGTTGCCATCTTCAATATATTTCTTGGCGTTGTCCCAGGCGCCGCCGCCGGCGGTCATTGAGATCGCGACGAACAGGCCCGTTACGATCGTGCCAAGCAGCAGGCCACCGAGCGCTTTCGGCCCGAGTACGAGACCAACGATCAGCGGTACCGCGATTGGCAGCAGGCTGGGTACGATCATCTCCTTGATGGCCGATTTGGTCAGCAGGTCAACGGCACGGCTGTAATCCGGCTTGCCGGTGCCTTCCATGATGCCCTCGATCTCGCGGAACTGGCGGCGTACTTCCTGCACTACCGAACCCGCGGCGCGACCGACCGCTTCCATGGCCATTGAGGCAAACAGGAACGGAACGAGCCCACCGATGAACAGGCCGATGATGACCAAATGATCGTTCAGCAGGAACACCGCATCGATACCCGCCTTATCGAGCGCGTTGGTGTAGTCGGCAAACAGCACGAGAGCGGCCAGCCCTGCGGAACCGATGGCATAGCCTTTGGTTACCGCTTTGGTCGTGTTGCCGACAGCATCGAGCTGATCGGTAATTTTGCGAACTTCCGGCGGTAATTCCGCCATTTCGGCGATGCCGCCGGCGTTATCGGTGATCGGTCCGAAGGCGTCCAGCGCAACCACAACGCCGGTCATCGACAGCATGGTCGTGGCGGCAATCGCGATATTGTACAGACCGGCAAGGTTGTCGCCGTCCGGGGCAAGAGCGAACGCTCCCCAGATGCTGGCACAGACAGCAAGCACTGGCAGTGCCGTGGCTTTCATGGATATTCCGAGACCCGCGATGATATTGGTCGCGTCACCGGTCAACGAGGCTTCAGCGATCGTCTTGACGGGCTTGAAGTCGGTACCTGTGTAGTACTCGGTAATGACAACCATCGCGGCCGTCAGCGCGAGTCCGATCAGCGCCGAATAGTAAATGCCCATGGCGTTGCCGCTGCCGGCCATCATCATGTCGGTGACGAAATAGAAGGCGATCGCAGCCAGTACACCGGAGACGATCATGCCGCGGTACAACGCGCCCATGATCTTGCCGCCTTCCGAAGTTTTGACGAAGAACGTGCCGATAATTGAGGCAACAATCGAGACGGCACCCAGCACCAGCGGAAATACCACTGCTTCAGAACCGAAGTTAACGGCGACCAGGCCGCCCAGCAACATCGTCGCGATGATTGTCACGGCATAGGTTTCGAACAGATCAGCCGCCATGCCGGCACAGTCGCCGACGTTGTCGCCCACGTTATCCGCGATAACACCCGGGTTGCGCGGGTCGTCTTCCGGAATGCCGGCCTCGACCTTACCCACGAGGTCGGCGCCGACGTCAGCACCTTTCGTGAAGATGCCGCCACCAAGACGAGCGAAGATAGATATCAGGGAGCCACCAAAGGCCAGGCCAATCAGCGAATGAACCGCGTGATCGACGGTGGAGCCGGTCCGTAGCAGGATGAGGAAGTAGCCAGCGACGCCAAGGAGGCCAAGGCCGACCACGAGCATGCCGGTGATTGCGCCACCACGAAAGGCAATATTGAGCGCCGGATTGACGCCGTTCTTGGCAGCTTCTGCGGTACGTACGTTAGCGCGTACGGAAACGTACATGCCGATGTAGCCTGCCAGGGCCGAGAAGATCGCGCCGATGGCGAAACCAATGGCGGTCGCCCAGTCCAGTGCAAAGCCGAGCACCACGAATAGCACGACACCGACGCCGCCGATTGTCGCGTACTGCCGATCCATATAGGCTTTCGCGCCTTCCTGGATTGCTGCTGCAATTTCCTGCATGCGAGCATTGCCGGCGGCTTGTTTGAGAATCCAGCGTGTCGAAATTCCCCCGTATATGAGGGCTGCAACACCGGCAGCGATCGAGAGCCATAGGGCCATGTCGTTAGACATCAGATGTTCTCCTGACTTTGTAGCGAATAGATCAAACGAATCCGCCATCGCTAAGCGCACTCGCCAGCGTCAGGGCTTCGTTTGGTAAAAATCCCATTGTTCTTCTTTAAGGGCGCCGCGGGTGCTCCCTGGCTCTTGAACCGGTATCCCTTATTAGGTATCCGGTCAGAGCCCGCCCCCCGACAGGCGGCGCATCATACCATAAATTTGATGCCAGTCTTGGGCTTCACGGCGCGGCTCTTGAGCTTCGCGACCTTCGGTAAACCATTGATATATGGCGGATAATTCTCACCTTTGATCAGGGGCTCGAGGTAGCGGCGGGCTGCTTCTGTGATGCCAAAGCCGTCCTTCGTAATGTAGCGGCGCGGCAGCATCTTCTCTTTGTTGGCGATGCGGCCCAGCTGGGCGGACTCGATTTTCCAGCGATAGGGCTTGTCCGAGAGGCGTTTGATGACCGGCATTACCGCGGTCTTGCCCTGCAACGCTAATTTCACCGCCGCCTTGCCAACCGCGTAGGCCTGCTTCACGTCGACGTCGGATGCGATGTGGCGCGCAGAGCGTTGCAGGTAGTCGGCAATGGCGTAGTGGTATTTGTAACCCAGGTTCTCGCGGACCATATTGGCGACGACCGGTGCGACACCGCCAAGCTGCGCATGCCCGAACGCGTCGCGGGTACCGGCCTCCGCCAGGAACGTACCGTTCGCAAAAGAGGCACCCTCGCTGACCACGATCACGCAGTAGTCATATTTCGTAACGCACTCGCGAACGCGTTTGAGGAACTCGCGTTTCTTGAAGGGAATTTCGGGAAACAGGATGATGTGCGGAGCATCTCCCGGCTGTTTTCCAGCGAGCTCACCGGGGGCTGCAATCCAGCCCGCGTGGCGACCCATCACTTCGAGGATAAATACCTTGGTCGAGGTC
>RCNE010001989.1_pt1 | contig 11066 bp, 8 predicted proteins | sample 2041361 | NCBI WGS metagenome assembly RCNE01 (sample SAMN09708229, study PRJNA481090) | Marine sediment metagenome, whole genome shotgun sequencing project.
ATGCTTCGGCCAAGCGACGGACTACTTTTTGGCGATAATGGGCCGCCTCCAAAAAATCGACGGCCTTTAGCTCAAAAGCCTCGTCGAGCCGCTCTTTGACCATGGGGTCTATCTCATCGGCATTTTCTCTATAATAAGGCGCCAAGGCAAATCCGGCCTCGGCCTGAAGGTGCAGCAGCGCCATTGCGGCGGCCCGGTCCATGCCGGGGATTTCAATGGGCTGGACGACTGCCCCCAACTCCTCAAACACTTTTACCGCCTTTGACACCGCCGATTTGATTTCCGGATCAATGGGCTCTGTTTCCAGATTATGGGGAAGCCCGATGCGGAGGCCTTTTAAATCACCGTTAAGTGCCGCAGAGAAATCTTCCTTCGGACGATCAACGGTGGTGGCATCTTGGGGATCAAACCCAGCAATGGCCTGGAGTACCAGCGCCGCGTCGGCCACCGTGCGAACCAGCGGCCCCACATGATCCATGGAATCGGCCAAGGGGTAGACCCCAAATTTGCTAACCCGGCCATAGGTCGGTTTGAATCCCACCAAACCACACAGGGCGGCGGGGATGCGAATTGAGCCACCGGTATCGCTACCCAACGCCATGGGGACACAGCCCGCAGCTACCGCCGCGGCCGAACCGCCGCTGGAGCCACCGGTAATACGCTCTAAATCCCAGGGGTTGCAGGCCGGGCCATAATGGGCGTTGTGATTGGTAACACCAAAGGCGAATTCATGCAGATGGGTTTTGCCCACTAAAATCGCCCCGGTGGCACGCATCTTTTCAACCACCGTGGCATCCATACTGGAAATATTGTCCTGCAATATCTTTGAGCCGCAGGTGGTGTGAATCCCTTTCGTACACAAAAGATCTTTGGCGCCATAGGGAATACCGTGGAGCGGGCCGCGATAATGCCCCTTTAAAATCTCGGTTTCGGCGACGCGGGCCGCTTTCATGGCTTCGTCGGCGATCACCGTCAAAAAGGCGTTGATTTTAGGATTGACCGCTTCAATCCGCTCGAGGGCAGCCCGGGTCAATTCCACCGGAGATAGTTCTCTTTTTTCAATCCGGCGGGCCAGCCCCACAAGGTCTCCTTGGTAAAGATCGGTTGTTCCCATTTGGTTTTTCCTTAAAACCGATGTGATGGGTATAAGCCAAGGTCTTCCCGCACCGTTTAGCATAAAGTGAAACGCGGTCGAAAGATAGCATGAAAACGACGTGCGTTTCCACCCCCTTGCTTTAAAAAAAAGGGGGTATTTCCAAAACGAACCGTATGCGTCAGGTCTAACAGGTCAATCTTTTTTATGGCCCCACCGCAGGATGATCCATCGCCCAAGAGGGCAAACTGTCCGAAAGTATTTGACCTTGCACCTTCTTACAGTATAAAAACATAACTCAAAGATCGGAATTAAGCTTTTTTAAGTCGGCTTCAAACGTATGAATGGCACAGAGCCGCGCTTTTTCGCACGTATCACGGGCGATCCTTTTAACGAACCCTTTTTTGCGCTCGTGCGATATGCGTTCATCAACCTATTTGGAGAGTAAAAAAGTGTTATTAAAAGCGGAGAGAGCACAAATTATCCAATTTGGCAAGAAACTGGTGACGTCGAATCTCACCACGGGAACCGGCGGGAATTTGAGTGTTGTCAACCGGAAGGAAAATCTCGTCGCCATCAGCCCCTCGGGAATCGACTATTTTCAAATAACGCCTGAAAACGTGGTGGTGGTGGATATGGCCGGCAAGGTTCAAGAGGGAGAGAGTAAGCCCTCTTCGGAACTCGGTTTTCATCTCGCACTCTACAACACCCGCCCCGACGTTCAGGCCGTCGTGCATACCCATTCGGTCTATGCCTCCACCATCGCCTGCCTTAACTGGGAACTGCCGGCGGTACACTACCTAATCGGGTTTTCAGGAAACAAGGTACCCCTTGCACCCTACGCTACCTACGGGTCAGAAGATCTTGCCCGTAATGTCGCCAAGGGGATCGGGCCTTACAACGCGGTCCTTTTAGCCAACCACGGCCTGGTCACCGTCGGCGCGAATATGGAAGTGGCCTTTGCCACCGCTGAAGAGATTGAGCTAGTCGCCCAGATATACTACCAGGCCAAAAGTATTGGCCGGCCGGTGGTGTTACCCGATGAAGAGATGGCGATCGTTATTGAGAAGTTTAAAAATTACGGACAATGAAATCACTCATTCAAATGCTTGCCTTTGATCTGGGCAGTTCCGGCGGACGGGCCCAATGGGGACTGTTTGATGGTAAAACAGTCAAGATCGAAGAGATTCACCGCTTTCCCAATGTTCCGGTACGACTTGGCGAGCGGTGGTATTGGGATATCCTCAGGATTTTTGATGAGATCACGCACGGCCTGCGCATAGCCGCCAGCCACGCCGGGGAAGACGATTTTTCCGTGGGAATCGACACCTGGGGTGTGGACTACGGACTCCTTGACGCATCCGGCGAACTGATGTCTCACATCCACCACTACCGGGACGCTCGAACAGACGGGCTGTACGAAGAGATTTTTTGCAAAATTCCCAAGGCGGATATTTATCAACGCACCGGTGTGATGTTTATCCAGTTAAATACCCTGGTACAGCTTTACGCGGATTTACGAGATCGCCCCTGGCTTCTAGCTAACGCCTGTGACCTGCTCTTTGTTCCCGATTTGTTCAACTATCTGTTGACCGGTGAACGATTCAGCGAAATGACCATCGCCTCCACGTCACAGTTTTTCAACCCCGCTGCCAAAACCTGGGAACATTCGATTTTCAACGCACTGGAGCTACCCACCCGGCTGTTGCAGCCGATCATCGAGCCGGGAACGCCCATCAGCCCTCTTAAATCCGAGATCCGCCGCGACTTCGGCATAAAAGGTCGCGCCGATCTCATCGCCGTCGGAAGCCATGATACGGCCTCTGCCTGGGCCGCGACCCCCATCGAAAAAGAGACCTCCGCAGCTTTTATCAGTCTTGGCACATGGTCTCTTTTAGGAATGGAGCTGGACGCACCCAACTTTAGCGATGCCTCCCTGACCGCCAACTTCACCAACGAGTGCGGCGTGGATGGAACCACGGTTTACCACAAAATTCTGGGCGGTCTCTGGTTGATTCAGGAGTGCCGCCGTTACTGGCAGGAAACGGGGAACTCTCTCGCCTACACGGAAATCCACCAGGCCGCCGCCGCCGCCGCTCCACTTCAATTTCTATTGGATCCGGATGATCCCCAGTTTTTAAATCCCAGTCGAATGCCCGAAGCGATTACCACCTATTTCACGGGTCTGAAGTTACCCGCTCCGGAAAGTATCCCTCAAGTTTCACGGAGCATTTATGAAAGCTTGGCCCTGAACTACAGACATACCATCAATTTAATGGAAAAGATCACCCAACACCCCATGAAGGTCATTCATATCGTGGGGGGAGGCTCCCAGGCACAACTCCTCTGTCAATTCACCGCCAATGCCACCGGTAAAAGAGTGATCGCAGGTCCCGTGGAAGCCACCACAATTGGGAACATGCTGATGCAGTTGAAAGCGCGCGGAGCCATCGAGAACCTCTCCGAGGGGCGTCAAATTGTCCGCCGCTCCTTCGCGCTGAAAAGGTATGAACCAGAGGAGCGTACGGCCTGGGAAGATGCCTATGGCCGATTTGTCAATCTTAAAGAAGAGAGGGGATGAAAAGATGCGAAAATGGTTGAAGATCAAAAATGTCATTTTGTTAACTCTGGCGCTAATGATGGTGCTACCCGGTTTGGCGATGGCCAAAGAGGCTGAAATCGCCGTTGTGGTCAAAATCACCGGGATCCCATGGTTCAATCGCATGGAAGTGGGTGTCGATGAGGCGGGGAAAGACCTTGGCGTGAAGGCCTATCAGGTGGGACCCTCCGAAGCGGATCCAGCCCAGCAGGTGAAAATCGTTGAGGATCTGATCGCAAAAGGAGTGGACGCGATCTGCGTGGTCCCCAACGATGCCACAGCCATGGTTCCCGTGTTCAAGAAAGCCAAAAGCAAGGGAATTGTCGTACTGACCCATGAATCTCCCGAGCAGAAAGGAACCGATTGGGATATTGAGACCATTGATAATGCCAAATTCGGTGAAATGAACTTTGAAAAACTGGCTCAGCTCGTGGGGGGCAAAGGTGAATTTGCTCTTTTTGTCGGATCGCTGACCGTGCCTCTTCACAACTACTGGGCCGATGTCGGCCTGGCCTATGTCAAAGAGAAATATCCGGACATGAAGCTGGTCACCCAACGGATTCCCTGCGGGGAGAGTGCTGAGGAGGCTTACAAACAGACGCTTGGGCTTTTAAAAGCCTATCCGGATCTCAAGGGAATTGTTGGATTTGGCAGCTTGGGGCCTATTGGAGCGGCGCAGGTTCTAAAGAAAAAGAATCTCTGCGACAAGGTTCAGGTCGTTGGGACGGTAATCCCCAGCCATGCCGCTCCCTATCTCAAACAGGACTGCATGCAGCACGGTTTTTTGTGGGACCCCAAAGACGCCGGGTATGCGATGGTGGCTGTGGCCAAGAAGATGATCGATAAAGAGGAAATCAACAACTCGATAAAGGTGAAAGGGTTGGGTTCCCCCACCGTGGATCAGACCACCCGGGTCGTCAAATTTGATTCGATCCTGGATATCACCGCTGAAAACGCGGATGCGCTGGGGTTTTAATCTTCAGCGCTGAAAATGGAATGATGTGTGGGATGGCAGGCTAGCGTCCCACACCTTCTCAAGGGATCGGGTCGATGACGCGTCCATCCATCAGAGAGAACCTCTTTTTAGAGTTGCACCAGATCAGTAAGCACTTTAGTGGCGTGAAGGCACTCCAAAAGGTGGATTTCGCCTTGCAGAGGGGCGAAGTCCACTGCATCGTCGGTGAAAACGGATCCGGGAAAAGCACCCTCATTAAAGTCATCGCTGGGGTTCATTCGCCGGAGCCCGGCGGCCAGATCGTTATCAACGGGGCAGTTCAAAAAAATCTGACACCGGCACGTTCTACGCAAATGGGCATCCAGGTGATCTATCAGGATCACTCCCTCTTTCCCAATCTCTCCGTGGCTGAAAATATCGGTATCCATCAGCATCTGGAACCTGGGCGGATGCGGGTCAATTGGAATCGTATTCGCCAGACGGCCGAAACCGCCATGTCGAAAATCGGCGTCACGTTGGATCCAAATCGTCTGGTGGAAACGCTCCCCGTGGCGGATCGTCAGATTGTTGCCATTTGCCGGGCCATCGCGGCTGATGCCAGGCTGGTGATCATGGATGAACCCACGGCCTCCTTAACGCGGCAGGAGGTGGACGCGCTCTTTCGGGTCGTCAAGGATCTGCAAGATAAAGCCATCACCACGGTTTTTGTCAGCCACCGGCTTGACGAAATCATGGAAATCGCGGAAAGGGTCACCATATTGCGGGATGGAGAGAAGGTCGGAACCTATAACGGGTGTGACATGAACGATCGCAAGCTCTCCTTTCTCATGACAGGAAAGGATATTGACTTTCATCCCGTTCATCCGCCCCACAATTCGGAAAAGAGCATCCTCGAAGTGGAACATCTGAGCAAGCGGGGAAATTACTCCGATATCTCATTTGCGCTCCACAAAGGCGAACTCCTCGGTATCACCGGGCTGTTGGGATCTGGGAGAAGTGAGTTGACCCTCTCTCTGTTTGGCATGAATCCGCCGGATTCCGGTCAGGTTCGCTTGAATGGCCAAATGGTGCAGTTTTCGTCGAATTGGGAGGCAATCGCTGCGGGTATCGGCTATCTTCCCGAAGATCGAATGACGCTGGGATTGGTGATGGGCCAATCTGTGAGCAGCAACATGACCCTGGCGGTTCTGGAGACCCTCGCAAACAGATTCCATCTGATCGACCCTGTCAAAAAGCGACAGTTCATCAATCAGTGGATTACCGACTTGAATCTCAAAATGGCAAATCCGGATGCGGCGGTCGATTCGCTTTCCGGTGGCAATCAGCAACGGGTCGTCCTCGCCAAATGGATCGCCACCCAGCCAAAAGTTCTCATTCTGGACTCCCCCACGGTCGGCGTGGATATTGCGGCGAAAAAGGGTATGTATGACATCATTCACCGCCTGGTCCTTCAGGGAATGAGCATCCTCTTAATATCCGATGAAGTTGCCGAAGTATACGGTAACTGCCATCGCATTTTACTCATGCGCAAAGGCAGGCTGATGGGTGAATATCTTCCGTCCGACATTTCGGAGATTGAGCTGGGGAAAAAGATCAATGCGGACTAAAGTGACACGGTTTCTGAGAAGCGGCGAGTTTTATTTGCTCCTGATTATTCTGACTCTCGGGGCTTTATTAACCTTTTTGACCGATGGCTTTTTTACACTCGAAAACCTTTTCGACATGCTGGCCAGTTACTCTTTTTTGGGCATCATGGCCATCGGATTGATGGTGGTTCTTATTTCCGGCGGAATCGATATCTCTTTTACGGCCACCGCAACCGTCGCGCAATATGTGATGGCAACCATCATGATAGAGCATGGCGCGAACTGGCTCATCGTTTTTTCGATTCCCGTCTTGATCGGGATTACCCTGGGGGCGTTCAACGCGCTCCTGGTATATTATCTTCGCGTCCATTCGATTATTATCACCATCGCTACTTTAAATCTCTTTTACGGAGCGCTTATTTTTATAACCCGCGGGAAATGGATCTATAATTTTCCGGAGTGGTTTGCTCAAGGTTTCAATCTGCTGGAATTTAAAGCGGCAGACGGCATCGTCTACAGCTTCTCTTTACCCATTATCATGTTGTTTTTCGTTATCGTAATAGCGGGTTTTGTGATGAACAAAACCTCGGTGGGTCGGCAAATATACGCCATGGGCAGCAATATGGACGCGGCCCGGCGAATGGGGTTTCGCCTTCTCAGGCTCCACCTTTATGTCTACTGCTTCATGGGGGCGCTGGCGGGTGTCGCGGGGTTAGTTCAGGCCCAGCTGGTTCAAACCGTTGCTCCCAACAGCATTGTCGGCCGGGAGTTGGAAGTGGTGGCAGCGGTGATTCTCGGGGGAGCCAGCCTGGCGGGCGGAGCCGGGACTGTGCTGGGAACCGTACTGGGCGTTACCCTGATTGCCGTCATGCAGAACGGACTCACGTTGCTGGGTGTCTCTTCTTACTGGCACAAAATTGTGATTGGGTTGATTATCCTCGTCAGTGTCAGCATTACGGCGTACAATCAGAAGCGTGAAGAGAGGCGGCATGCGAAAATCGATGTTTGACAGAATACGCATTCTTGGACTATTGAGGGGCAAAAGGGATTCAACGACCCTATATCTGGTCATTTTGCTTCTGACACTGACAGGGGTTTTTTCGGTGGCACTACCGGGTCAGTTTTTTCGAATCGCCAATTTGCAATCCATGGCCAGCCAGATCCCAGAGCTGGGTATCCTGGCGATGGCGATGATGATCACTATGTTGAGCGGTGGCATCAACCTGGCGATCATTGCTTCCGCCAACATGGCCGGAATCATGATGGCCTTTATTCTGACGTACTTCATCGCGCCCGACGCCTCCGCGACAGTTTCGGCGCTCATGATGGCGGGCGCTGTCATTGCCGGCCTGACGATCTCCATCCTCATCGGGCTGCTCAACGGCTGGATCATTGCCTATCTTTCCGTCTCCCCGATTCTCGCCACGCTGGGAACTATGACACTCATCCAGGGATTAAATCTTTTGCTCACCAAAGGGTATGTGATCTCCGGTTTTCCGGAGCCAATTCTATTCATCGGCAACGGAGAGGTCCTGGGCATCCCAATGCCGATCCTTATTTTTATCGCGTGCGCCCTGTTTATGAGCCTCATCTTACGCAAAACCCCTTTTGGCGTCAGTGTCTACATGATGGGCTCCAATGAAAAGGCGACGCTCTTTTCAGGCATTCGGGTCAATCGGGTGACACTGAAAATCTATGCCCTCTCCGGCCTTTACTGCGGAATTGCCGCGCTGATCATGATCTCCCGGTTCAACTCGGCCAAAGCGGGCTACGCCTCCTCATATCTCCTGGTCACCATTCTGGCTGCGGTGCTGGGCGGTGTGGATCCCTTTGGCGGTTTTGGCAGGATGGTGGGGTTGGTGCTGGCGCTAATAACGCTTCAGGTCATCTCCAGCGGTCTCAATCTTCTTGGCATGAGCGCACACCTCACCATTGCGTTGTGGGGGGGAATCCTCCTTTTGATTCTCTTTCTGAACCAACTGAGAAATCGGTTAACACCTTCGAAAACATAGCGGAAGGATCCATGGACTATCTCATCGGGACGGATATCGGGACGCAAGGCACCAAAGCGCTTATGGTCGATCGAAACGGCCGTCAGATCGCTTCGAGTTATATTGCGTACGCGGTACTGCAACCGAGGCCGCTTTGGGCAGAACAGTGGCCTGATGTCTGGCTGCGGGCTGTTTATAGCGCCCTCCACGATTTGATGGAAAAGAGCCGAGTCAACGCCGACGATGTGGCCGCGATAGCCATCAGCGGCCTTTACGGCGGCTCCGGCATCCCTTTGAATAAAGATATGGAACCGCTGGCGCCCTGTCTGATCTGGATGGACCGCCGGGCGCAAAAAGAGGTTCGTCTTCTCAAAGAGACCCTCGATCTGGATCACCTCTACAAGATCACCGGCAATACCGTGGACTCCTATTACGGGTTTTCCAAGATGTTGTGGATCAAGAATCATCTACCCGACGTATGGCGGCAACTGCATTTATTCCTACCGCCCAAAGAGTACGTCGTCTACCGGTTAACCAAAGAGGTGATGATTGACTACTCATCGGCCGGGAATATCGGCGGACTTTTTGATATTAAAAAGCGTCAATGGTCAAAAGAGATGTCAAAACAGCTCGGCCTGCCCCTGAAATATCAACCCCAGAGACTGGTCGCCTCCGATGAGATTGTCGGGCAAATAACCGAGGAGGCCGCGAGACTGACCGGTTTAGCGGCGGGGACGCCGCTGGTTGCCGGCGGTATTGACGCGGCGGTCGCCAATCTGAGCGCCGGTGCCTTGGCCGAAGGAGATCATGTGGCCATGATCGGAACCTCCATGTGCTGGGGATTTATTACCGACAAGACAAATCTCTCCCCAAAGCTGATCAGTTTCCCCAATGTCATTCAGCCGCTGGATAAAACGTACACCTTTGGCGGGGCTGCCACTGCCGGGGCGGTTGCGCGCTGGTGCCGGGATATTATCGGTGAAACTGAACTGGAAGCCCAAGAAAAAGGGGGCATGGACGCCTACACCTCACTGGAACTGGCAACAAGAGATGTTCCGGCCGGATCCGAAGGATTGCTGGCGCTGCCCTACTTCATGGGAGAGAGAAGCCCGATCTGGGATGCCACTGCCAGGGGGAGCCTCCTGGGGCTCAGCCTCTATCACCGAAAAGAGCATATTTTCAAAGCGTTTATGGAAGGGGTGGCCTACGCCCTGCGTCATAATATGGAGAGCGTTGGTGAACATCTTGCTGCCCTCGATTCTGAGATGATCCTCGTCGGGGGGGTCGCCAAGTCACGGGTCTGGCCTCAAATTTTGGCCGACGTCACCGGATATCCCATCAAAATGGTGAAAAGTGCCACCGAAGCACCCCTGGGAGACGCCTTGCTTGCCGGTCTTGGGACGGGTGTCGTGGATTGCCCTGAGGTCATCAAAGACTGGCTTGAGTTTCAGGCGCCTATTCAACCGTCAAAGGAGAATAAAAAGATCTATGATCGCTATTTCTCTGAATACAAGCAGATCTATCTGAGTTTAAAAGGGTCATTCAACCGGCTTTACAGCGGCCAGGAGGAGAGCCCATCAAATTGACAAAAGAGATACAGGGGATGGTTAACCCCTCCGCTATGAGCGCACTTGGTTTGGTAAGTTTCTGAACAGAGGGAGATCCCACGCAGAAATCGCTCTATAAATCACCCCAATACCCCAGGATTTTTATGTGCTTGGACCCTATTGAAAAACTAACCCTCAAACAGATGGCCGGCCAGCGCCTGATGGTTGGTTTTGATGGTACGACCCTCAATGCCGATCTGAAATATCTCATCGACACACTCCACGTAGGCGCCCTGATCCTTTTTAGCTGTAACATCAAAAGCCCGGCCCAATTGAGCACTTTGTGTCACGATGCCCAGCAGTATGCCTTGGAGACCGGCCAGCCGCCGCTGTTGATCGCCATTGATCAGGAAGGCGGCCCGGTAGCCCGGTTAAAAGCACCTTTTACCGAATTTGCCGGAAACAAGGCCATGACGGGGATCGAAGACGCCGAGCAGTTTGCCGCCATCTCTTCGGCGGAACTTTTAGGATGCGGTATCAACATGAATTTTGCTCCGGTTTTAGATGTGGCCTTTCAGCCCAGCCGCAGTATCATGGCCGACCGCGCTTTTGGGCGCTACCCTATTGTCTGCTCCCGCATGGGTGCTGCGGTGATTGGTCGCATGCAGCAAAACGGCGTTATGGCTGTAGCCAAACATTTTCCTGGTATCGGCCGCACCAAACTGGACTCGCATATTGATCGTCCCCGTCTCAAGGTTACCCTGGATACGCTCCGCCGGACCGATCTACTGCCTTTTGAAACGGCCATCGAACACCAGGTGGCCGGAATCATGCTGGCCCATGTGGTTTATAAAGATCTTGACTCTCTCTGGCCGGCCAGTTTATCGCCACTCATTGTAATTGATCTGCTCCGCAAGGAACTCAACTATCAAGGTGTGGTGATGACCGATGATCTCGATATGGGCGCCATTGAAAAACACTACGATCTAAAAACCACCCTTGAGCAGATTTTGCTGGCCGATATCGATTTTGTGATGATCTGTCACCGCAGCGATAAATTTGAAAAGGCTTATGAACATCTTTTGGCGGCCAAAGAAGCGACGCATCACCAATCGGTTGAGCGAATTTTGCGCCTCAAAACCCAATACCTGCAAAAAGCCAACGCCCATCACTCCGCCGAAAGCTGTCGTCCAGCAAACCTTTAACCCACTTAAATATCACAATATCTGGATCCCGGCCTTCGCCGGGATGACGATTTAGGGGGTGTTTGGACTTTTTACGACGCCATCAAAGGT
>RCNE010002399.1_pt1 | contig 11064 bp, 8 predicted proteins | sample 2041361 | NCBI WGS metagenome assembly RCNE01 (sample SAMN09708229, study PRJNA481090) | Marine sediment metagenome, whole genome shotgun sequencing project.
ATCTGGGCCGCAAGAAACAGGTTCTGTCAGCGGGTGACAACTGTAATGCCTGTGGCGGCGATCTCAAAACCCTTGGCGAAGATATCACCGAGGAGCTGGAGTATGTTCCTGGCCGCTTTGTCGTAAACCAGATCATCCGGCCTCGCGCGGCCTGCACCCGCTGTGAGGCCATTCAGCAGGCTGACATGCCATCACGACCGATTGAGCGTGGCCGTCCCGGACCGGGGCTGCTGGCCCATGTTCTGGTCAGTAAATATGCGGATCATTTGCCGCTATACCGCCAGTCTCAGATTTATGGGCGCGAGGGCGTTGACCTGGATCGCTCCACCATGGCGGATTGGGTGGGCAAATCAACAGCACTGCTGGAACCACTCGCGGATGCAATTGGCAAGCAAGTCCTCCAGGGGCAGGCGCTTTTTGCTGACCACACACCGGTCAAAATGCTAGCGCCGGGAACAAAGAGAACCAAAACAGCACGTGTCTGGGCCTACGTCCGGGATGAAAGGCCATGGATCGGACAATCTCCACCCTGCGCCTGGTATCAGTTCACGGTTGATCGCAAAGGTGAACATCCTGTCAGTCATCTCTCCGGCTATAAAGGCTGGGTCCATGCGGATGGTTATGCCGGGTTCAACGGCGTATTTGGCGAGAATAAAGCCAGCGAGATGGCCTGTATGGCCCACATCCGGCGCAAGTTCGTGGATGTGTTTGCGGCGCAGGGCTCTTCTATTGCCGAAGAGGCCATAAAACGGATTGCCGAACTGTACGGAATTGAGAAACAAGCCCGGGGTAAATCCCCTGAAGACAGAGCGGCGTTGCGCAAGGAAAAATCGCAACCGATCTTTGACAATCTGGAGGCATGGCTGCACAAGCAGCTCCCCCTCATATCCGGCAAATCGCCTTTGGCAAAAGCCATTCGCTATGCGCTCAACCGAATGCCAAAAGCACGGCCCTACCTCAAAAACGGCACTCTGGAATTGGACAATAATTCCGCCGAACGCGCCGTGAAGCCTGTCGCCTTGGGTCGCAAGAATTGGATGTTTGCTGGATCACAGCGCGGTGGCAATTCCATGGCCATCGCCTTCACCCTGATTGAAACTGCCAAAAGCTGAACAAAGTCGATCCGCAGGCTTGGCTCACAGATGTTCTGAGCCGCATCGCCGATCACCGTAGAACCAAAGTTCAAAACGCCGCGGCGTCAAAGCAAGTTGGATCCGTACGCAGATCGTTTGTCTGCATGGCTTTTGGCGCAGACGCGGAAGTCTCGCAAGGAGCGGCGCAACGTTAAGCTGATGCATGAGGACTTGGTTAACGGCTATTCTAGGGCGTTTAGGAATGCTCGTATTGCACTTGCAGCTTTGTCTGCACTCTCGATGACGAACAGATGTCCTGCCTCGGGGAATTCGACAACGGTTGCTCTATCGCCCAGCCTTTCTCTCATAAGGCGTGCATTCTCGGGCGGCGACTGGCGGTCCTTAAGACCCTGCAGGATCAAATACGGCGCCTTACCCGGCTTAGCCCACCAATCCTCAAGCGGCTCGTTAACTGTGGTTTCGGCCCTCAAAGTGGCCGGATCAGTGATTTTCGATGCGCTGACAATATCCCAGATCCATTCGCTGTTTGCAGGATCACCGACCATCAATTCCATACCGGCGGCAATATCTTCATCCGAAGCTTTGGGCGCGAACATTTTGTTGGTGACAGCATCATCCGCAGGATCACCCTGAACAGGGCCAGCAGCGGGAGAAAGGATAACGCTTGTGGTCATGTCTGGATGACCATCAGCGAATGCCTGTGCAACACGGTTGCCCAAAGCGTGCCCAAACAAGCTAGCTTTTTCGACTCCTAGGGCGGTCAGGACACCAGCAACGTCGTCGGCATGAATATGATAATCAAGATCGTCCAGATTTCCGGTCGATTTTCCAGCTCCCCTTCGGTTAATGCGGATTGCACGGTATCCCGAAACGGAAAGTTCATGGCTTAAAGATGAAAGATACCCAACATCAAGACCTCGTCCTGAAAGCATTACAACAGCAGGACCGTTACCCTCTGAAAAGTATTCAATAGTTGCACTGGTCAGCTGGGCCAGCCCGTTCGCCTCGTCGGCGACACTTGGTCCGCTCGCAATGATAGTAGATAATCCCAGTATAGCCAGTGTTCGAATTTCTCGCTTCATATTAGCTTGCTCCTCATGCCTTTACTTTCGAAACCATAGTTTAGATGTCAACTTTGCCTTGTGTGAAGTATATGGACTTCGTCTGAATGCACGTTCTTGTTAGGTCTGGTTCAGAAGTCACGATTGCTGACGCAACATATCCGGCTTCTGTTAGTGGCCTAATACAATCGTCACTGCGGGCCCAATGGATTTCGGCTTGTTTGTTCCTCATTGGCATTTCCTTCGAAACTTCAGAAGGCCACGAGGCGCTCCAGGGTCCAGAAACTGGCAATGCCACCTATGGAATATGCTACAAGTTTTGTTCCGGGTGAGCTGGATGCCTAAAACAGCGCAGGGCTGGCGGGCCATAGCCGTCTGCCAGCCATGGCGATTAGTAGAATTGACCCAATGAACAGAATTTGACCTGCTTCAACGCCGAGATTAAAACTGACCAGCGCGGTGGGGATATCGGTTTGCGGTAGACCAATTTCACGCAAAGCGCCAGCAAAGCCCAGCCCGTGCAACAGGCCAAAAATAAAAGCAACACTCCATGGGTTTTTTTGGGTCAGGGTAGGAGATTTTCCGTGGCTGCGCGTCATCTCCGCAGCAAGAAAGACGATAGAGAGCGCGATAGTTGCTTCAACGGGTGGTGGCGGGAGGGTGATCCAACCAAAGCTGGCGCAGGCCAGTGTCAGGCTGTGTGCAATTGTGAACGAGGTCACAGCCCCAATAATGCCCCGGGGTTTCCGGATCAGAAAAATCAGAGCAAATACAAACAAAAGATGATCGAACCCGCTCAGAATATGCTCAAGACCCAATGTGAAATAGTCCCTAACGGCGAACCACAGGTTTGGGCTTCCGGGTACAACAAAACTGGTTTCTCCGGGTGTCAGGCGGGCGACACCTGAGACACCATTGTGAAGTTCATACCGAAAAAGGACGTCGGTTGACGTTCTGTCCAACCCGCCAATTGTCAAAGTTTGCCCGACAATAGTTTCCGTGCACTGCGCCACCCAGGTTGCCACCCATGCACGCCCATCAGACTGAACCTCCGTCTGTTGATTTGGAGAACATACGTCAGGCAGAATGGCATTGATGCCCATGGGTTGCCCGTTAACGTCTGGTTTTCTCCAGGTCACACGATAAATGAGTTCCCCAACTGCCTGCAGTTCAAGATAACCGGGTTCCAACGCATGAGCACTGGTCTGATCGGGGCCACACAAAGAGGTCACAGACAACAGAATTATTAGGCATCTTTTGACCATCTGGACGATCATTTCGACAACATCCCGGAAATGTCAGGCGTTATGATCGAGTACTGGTCCTGCAACACAAAATAACGCTCGACACGCAGATTTTCCAGAAACTTGGTGCGCCAGTCCACCTCGACAGCAGCGCGCACCTGTTCAAACGGCAACAGACTTGTGGGTTCATAATCGGTTTTCGACACCAGATGTTGTCCAAAAGTTGATCTGACCGGACCATACCAGGTATCTGCAGGGCCTTCCTGGATCTGCTCAAAGAGACCCTTGCCAAACACCCCTTCAACGGCGGCTAAACCGTAATCAACGACCGACTCCGGCAACATGCTGCGATTACCTAACGTGTTCACAGGAATCCCATTTTTGGCATTTATTAGTGTGTCCTCTACAAATGGTTTGCTCGGGGACTCACCCAAGAATATCTGGGTAAAGGATATCCGTGCCGGTTTGGTAAATTTGTCCGGGTTGGCCTGATAGTACGCTACAAGGGTCTTATCATCGGGGTTGATGGCGTCGGAACTGGCTTCGGTCAAAAACACCATCTTTTGCCGCAATCGTTGGCGAACCACTGGGTCATTTTTGTCCAGCCCCAAGCCGATGGCCTCTCGGACATAGACCTCTTCCTGTACAAAACTGTCGACCAACGCAGTGAGTTCGTCCTCGTTCGGCGGCCTGTTCCAGGTTGCTGAAAATGTCTGCGCCATACGTTGAATATCGGCTTCAGTGACAACCAGCTGCTCTTTTCCAGTATATTCAGGAACCGGGTTTATTCCATAATACACGGCGAAAATAAGCCCGCCGATCAATGCGAAATGCAGCAGAGGCTCCCTCAAGACAGCTCGGATTTTCCGAAAGAGTGTTGGCAATTTTTTCTCACGGTTTTGATGGCGCTGGGTTGGAGCGCTGGAGGCTGGTTGTGTTGGCAAGGTTCGTTCTGGTCTCCTCGCAACGGCGCCAAGGGGGTTAACCCTCGGATGCCATCATCATGTTTGGCATTACCCTTCGGGTGTATACCAGATCGGCGACCCCCAGGCACGTTCCTGAATAACGGCCGGGACTTCTTTTAACAGCGGCAAATCGTTGCGCACGGCGTCATAGGTGCTCCAGCGTGGTGTTGGGATTTCAAGCGCCCGAGAATAGTAGAACGCGTTTTGGGCCGGGTTGAAATTGTCATCCGTCCAACTGCCCATCAGAACCGGCGATCCGATGTCATTGGTATAGAGCGCCGTTTTCAGGTCCACCGTATTGCCAACCGGGGGAAGTCGGCCGTCTTGGTTGGGGGTGCGATCTCCGGACCAGACCACATTGATAATCTTTTCGTGGATGTCGCCATCCGTATCGGTCCAACCTTTGATGATCTGAATTCGGTCCAGATTGGCACCAATCGGGTCTTTTTCGGCGTATACGGTAAAACTGGGCGCACCGGACAGCGCTGGCAAATCACCCCCCATCGGAACACCTTTTGCATAGCCCTCTTCAACCATGGCAATCGGGTCTTGGTTCGCGACACTCAGCCCGTCACCCCCGAACATGCGCACCTTGATACGCGGTCCGGATGTGGCAAATGTCTCACGCCGTTTCATTGCGTCCCAGATAGAGCCACGGGTGTTTTCCTCGGCCCAAACAGCGGCAATCGAGCCGATCGACAGATCAGGCCCGTCAATCCAACCACCAACCCCGGCGGTGCGGCGGCGCTCCACTGTGCCATCCTCAGGTCCATGACCCCCGATGAAGTCATCTTCCGCTACATCAGCGGTCACGCCGTTATGACTGTCTGTGCCGCCGATGAAGCCGTATTTGAAGGGATTGACTCCAAGTTCTTGTTCAAGGGCTACACCCATTTTCAGACCTTCACGGACAAAGTCATATTTGTGAAAATACCGGTTCGAGTTCTTCTGGATCGAGTTGCCGTTCTCAAAACCAGCGAATTCGTCTGCCTGCCAAAAGGCCTCATGTACTTCCGAATTGCCTTTGATCTGCATCATCTCGATCAACGGCTCCCATTCCTGACGCGCTATGGCCCATTCCATATCCAGCGGGTCGCCGTAACTGTCGACCTTTGGGAACATCCGTCCCTTTGAAGCGTTCGAATTATGCGGGATCGCCAGCACGGTCGATCCATTGTCCTTGGCATTTTGCAACCACTCCCAAAGCTCCTCGACCACATTTGTCTGGTAACTGTCGAGGGGAAGCTCCGGAACGATGTTGTCGCGGAAAAGCACGTTGCGATGCATGTTGCCACCACCGGGTGCAGCGCTCCACTCAAACCCAATCAGGGCCGTGAAATTACCGGGGTCGTTATGCTCCTCGGCGGCGTCAATAGTCTGCTGCCAGCCCGATTTTGTAGTTTCCGGCCCTTGATAAAATGGGGGATGTTTTGGATCTGCCCCACGGTTATTTGAAAGCACGTATTTGTAGAACCACTCCTGCTTGTCCTTGAGAGATTGAAGATTGCGCAGGGCAACCAAATTCTCATCAAGAAATCCGGGAGCGTCCGAGTTCATTGCAGAATACATTTCGCCGAGATATTCTGCGTGATCGCTGACGGCGGTAAAATCCAACGGTCGGTCAAGTTGTTTGACCCTGCCATTCACAACAACCGACTGCCCTTTGGCAAAGCGGTAACTGTCAGATGGTAAAAGCCGCGTTCCGCCGATATAGGCATCCAGCGACAAAGCAGTATGCACATGGGTTTCACCGAAATAGGCGTTTCGCAGCGGATTTGGGTCTGCCAGCGCGGTTGTGGCCATCAGGCCCATAACAAGTGTTGATATTATGCGTCTCATAATAGAGTCCTTTCGGTAAAAGGCCCCAATTCTCATTTGATTGGGGCCCGGAATGTGGCGTGTTGGTTCTTGCGCAAAAACCGCGCGGACTATCGTTTTTGTATATTCAGAACGTGAGAGAGGCCGTGAACCAGAGCGTGTCACTTTCAAATCTGCGCTTTGCACCGAATTCCGCGTAGTACTTAATCTGCATATTGACGTCTTGGCCAAGAATACTGGCGCCACTGTATGTCACAATTGGCCCCAGACCAAAGACTTGCGCGCTCAGGCTGTCTAAACCCAGAAACGCTTTTGTGGTCTCTGCACCCGCTCCACTGTCATCTCCTATTTGTTTGTATACGTAACCCGATGCGCCAAACGCCCATCCGTTTTTAGTGTGTTTCAAAACAGCCGCTTCCAGGTTCAATGTTGGTGCGTTCTGGTAGTCCGTAGCAGTGTTGCGGGTGCTGAACAGCAAACTGGCTGCGCCCGAGTATTCCATTCCTGTTGATGGATCAAAATGTGTAGCGGCGACAACCGGCTGAAAGGACCAGATATTTTTCCCGGTATTCAGTGCATCAATGGTTCGGTCTGGGACATTGATAACCGCCGTATGATAACTCCCCGTAGGGGCAAATACAGACATGCCAACGCTGTAATGCAAATTGCCTCTGTGCCAACCAACAAGACTGGTTAGAGTGACGTCTCCAATTCCAGACGTCGTATCGTCAATCGGTACGCCAACAAAAGGTGGAGTTTGACCGGTAAAAGACAGATTGGCATCAAAAACAAACGGGATATTGATGTTCAGCGCAGGTGTACCACCCCAAAGCTGGGTGTCGAGAACCTGGGTAACGCTGAGTTTGGCAAAGGCGACTTTCAATTTTGCATCTGCCCGAATGGGAAGCCCAGCAAGAGAAACCCCCTCAACCGTTCCTTCAGAGAATACGAAGTCCATAGATGCGTATGTTCCGGGGCCTGGTACGATGCCCGCAAAACTGGCTCTGGAACCAGGTAAATACGCGCCTACGCCGCCCTCAACTGCGTAAGATGGGGTTGATGATGCGACAAGTAACAGTGCCGCCAGCGAATTTCTACTGGGTCGGTTCATGAGTAATTTCCATTTGAGGGAATGTTTAATGAGCATCGGCGACTTTGATTGCGCAGATGCTCAAATGGAACAGCTGGGCGTGTACCAGATCGGTGATAGGTATCATCAAAGAAAGCTTGACTTGGGAAATCCTGATCCGGAAACGGAGAAAAGCCGTGCGCTCCGGGGACAATCCCCAGAGCGCCTTCCTGCGCGATAACTGACGAGGGAATTGACAGTACCAGCGCAATCGCGATTGTGGCTCGGATCATTTTTATCCTCCTTGATTACTCTGGAGCGTACCAGATTGGTGATGAATAGGCGCGTTCCTGCGCAATCATTGGAACGTCATCTGGCAACTCCAGATTGAACTTCACCGCATCATAGGCAGTCCAGCGTGGTGTGGGAATTTCAATAACGCGGCTATAATAAAACGCCTTAAGCGATGGATCAAAATCGGGATCCTGCCAAACCGTGCCAAGTTCAGACGCGCCAATCGTATTGGTCCAACTTGGGATCGACAAATCGACCGTGTTCCCAACAGCTGGCAGTTTGCCGTCGCTGCCGACAACACGCTCATCAGACCAGGCAATATCATAAACTTTCTCACGCGGGGTGCCATCAGCATCCAACCAACCTTTGACCATTTGAACTCGGTCAAGGTTCGCCCCCATCGGATCACGTAAGGCAAAAACAAGGAACGAAGGTGCGCCAACGCCGGGGTGCAGGTCGGCGCCCATCGGAACACCTTTGTTGTAGCCAACCAACGCAAGATCACGGCGATTTGCATCCTCGGACACGAAATTCCAACCACCAAACATTCGCACCCGAATACGAGGACCGGTAGTCGCATAAACTTCGCGCCGCTCCATCGCATCAAAAATGGCACCCCGAGTGTTGTCAGTGGCCCAAACGGCGGTCAAACCACCAGTGATATAACGCCAGGATTTGTAGCTAATTCCTACTTCTTTGTTCTCCTTTGACACATGATTGGCGCGCTTTTTGTTTGGTTCGTAGGCGGTGAATTTCCCAAAGAAGTTATCATTGTCAGGTGTAGACAGGCCAGTATGGGTATCTGACGCACCCACCAAGCCAAATTTGAAAGGGTTTGTGCCCAGTTTGCTTTCCAATTGTAGCCCGCGTTGCAACCCAGAACGAACATACTCACCGGGCAACATTTCCGGTGTTTTCGCCTCTGACGCGTCCAGATTTCCCCAATCCCAGTTCTCAAAATCTGCAAACTCGTCATCCGGCGACAACAGCGGGTGCGCTTCACCGTCACCTTTGATTTGTGTGGCCTCGTACAAACGTTCCCATTTATTGCGTTGTTCGGCATATTCGGGTGTCAGGGCCGCGCCATTGTCAAAATCATCCTGCAAGGCGAACATCATACCGTTTGACAAGTTGCCATTGTGAGGAATGGAGGTGACATCTCCTCCGGTTTGGGTTTCATAGTTTTCCAACCATTTCCACAGATCCTTAGGATCCCGACTGCCAATAGGGGGGGTGGTTGTGTACGGCACAATCTGCCCAGCTCGTTCTGGGCCATCGCGGTAAATTATATTGCGATGCAGATTGTTACCTTTTTCCAGAGAGGTCCATTCATAGGCAATGAACGCAGTGAATTTTCCGGGGTCGTTGAATTCCTCAGCTGCTTGTATGATGTCATCCCAGACCCGTTTATAGGCCGGATTTCCGGGTTGGTAGTTTAAGGCTTCTGATAGCTCACCTTGTGAAAACTGACGAACCAACTCCAACGCTGCCTGCTGAGCTTCTGCGCCGCCTGCATTGAAGGCTTCATGAAATTTTTTGCCGTCAGGGTCGGCCAACACATTCGGGGTGCCTGCAATCATGTCCGTAATAGCCCCCATACCGTCGGAGTGATCCGTGATCATGAAAAAATCAAACGGGGTGCGCAGTTTTACTGGTTGCCCGGTATTGGATGTCACCTCCTCGCCACGTGCGAACCGATAAGCGTCCCGCGGCATCAGTCGCGTGCCACCACCACCCGCATCACCGGACAGACCGGTGTGCACATGGGTATCGCCGAAATACACGTTCTCAGGGAATGCTCGGGCGGCATAAGGCGAATAGGGGCGTTCAGGGAAAACCGGGTCAAGACCTTCTGTATTGATCGACTCCTGCGCAAAACCGCCTGTCCCCGCGATCGACGCCGTCAACAATAGAATTAATGAGAAATGTAACATTTTCATGGATGAATTCCTTCTAATTTCTAACTATCTTAACCAGGTTTTTGACGGTGACATATATTGCATCCTCGAGCTTTCCATCAGCGCCAACGCCGGATTTTGCTCTTGCCGCAGCGCCGTTGCCTTGTAGTTGACACAGATACTCGCAGGAACCAATCTGTCATCTCCTACCTGGGCACCAGCAACTTGGCAGTTAGGCCAACGGTATCTTTCGGGCCGGTGCCTGTGTCATAAAAGTTGCGTTCATAGCTCAGGGACCATTGAACCGGGCGGCCGCCTATTTTGGTCATCTTGGCAACTTTTGCGCCCAAGGGGATCGAGGTGAATTCGCCCTGATCCCAGTCGTAGACAAACGTCATTTCTGACACTCCGACGGACCAACCATCGTTCAGTGGAATACTTAGGATAGGTTGCAATGTGGACAGGGCCACATCGGGCCGACTGTCATCTCCGGCAAAAGAAAACAGATTTTGATTGAAAGCACCAAGCAACCCCCATGGGCGTTGCGCGACAAACCCAGCGGCAGGTCCAACGGCCCATTTCTCAGCGCTGATCCCATTCGCACCCGTTGGCAAAAGAGCCACAGCGCCCACACCAAATCGCCCCCAGGATCGATTGAATGTGACCAGATCAAATAACGTTGCATCGCCCAACCCTGTGGCGCCGCTGGCCGTTTCAGTCGCATACGGCAGGGTCAATCGCGCGATATGGTTCAGATCCCACAATCTGAAGGGAATTGCTGCGCGGAACTGAACCGAGTTTGAAGTCGCATTGCTGTTATGGATGTCGCTAGTATAATAATCCTGCAATTGGAAAGACATGATCGAAGCGGTTGGGTCATTCGCTGCACTGTCCAGCGACTGGTCTTCGTTTTGAGCGCCCTGAGCAAACGCGGATGTACCGAGCAGCACGGCTGATGCGGCAATTGAAACCGCTATTTTTTCAAAGAACCCGGGACTTTTCTTTGTGTTACGGTGTGCCATGTTTAGATAAATACCCGGACCTCTAAAATGCTTAAGTAAAGCAACATAACAGCGTTGCCTGAAAAACGTTGTACAAGAATCAACAATTGTCAAAATATCGGTAAAATATGCATAAGAAAAGAAACTGAGATCGGGATGGTTGGGAGTCCTTCCTGTCGTGGTTGCTGAACGCTTTTTGTCTCTTGGGGATTGGGTCCGCTTAGAAACCAGTGAAATCGTTTTCGGACTTGGCTCCGAAGAGGCTGACCGGTACATATTTGTGGCCCCGGGTTTTGGTTAGGCGAGTTCGAATTTATTGGGATCGAGTCCGGCTGGGGGCGAAATTGTAACATAACGGTTTTCCGACCTTTTAACCCGTTGAATTATAACGTTAATGTTTCTGAAGGGCTCGGTCGCCCTGCTTTCTCTTGTTCGTGAACAAAGGGGTATTAAAACAACAAGTTAAGACCCGCATGATACCATCATGCCCCCAGCCGGAATCGACCCCTATTGGAAAGTTCTCCGGGGCGTAAAAGCGATCCTACGTCATTGAAACAATGCGCCTTCAATGTTCTCTTCGTCTGTCATTCTCTGGTACAGGTGCTGGTTCCAATAGGGCG
>RCNE010001990.1_pt1 | contig 11057 bp, 9 predicted proteins | sample 2041361 | NCBI WGS metagenome assembly RCNE01 (sample SAMN09708229, study PRJNA481090) | Marine sediment metagenome, whole genome shotgun sequencing project.
TTCAAAAATTTAACAGCAATATTTTAATAAAAAAAGGCTCAATATATCACGTATGGCAAGATTTACTGGCCGAATATAATATCAAAAAAGTCTTTTTTAATAAAGATTATGAGCCTTATGCTACGGATCGCGATCAAAAAATCAAAACTTTATTAGAAAGTAATAAAGTAGGAGTTCATTCCTATAAAGACGACGTTATTTTTGAAGAAAAAGAAGTCCTAAAGGATGACGGTAAACCATATACGGTTTTCACACCTTATAAAAACAAGTGGTTAAAAACATTTCAAGCAACGAATTTTAAATCTATTGCTTACAAAGAAGCTTTGTTAAAAAATTGTCTTCCGATTACTATTGATTTTCCTAATCTCAATGCTATTGGTTTTAGAGAAAGTACTATAAAAGTGAAACCGTATAATTTAGAAGCGATGGATGACTATGAAAATCATCGTAATTTTCCTTCAGAAGACAGAACTTCTTATTTATCGCCGCATGTTCGCTTTGGTACGGTAAGCATACGGAAATTGGTAGCCATGGCTTTGCAACGCAATGAAACATTTTTAAGTGAGCTCATTTGGCGTGAATTTTTTAAAGTCATTCTATTTCATTTCCCTAAGGTAGTAACGCATAATTTTCGTGCCGCTTATGATGGGATACAATGGCGTAGGGCCCCTGAAGACTATAAAAAATGGTGCGAAGGTAAGACAGGCTATCCGATAGTTGACGCAGGTATGCGTGAACTCAATGCAACGGGTTATATGCATAATCGTACTAGGATGGTTGTTGCTAGTTTTTTATGCAAACATTTATTATTAGACTGGCGCTTGGGTGAAGCCTATTTTGCAGAAAAATTACTCGATTACGAATTGTCTTCGAACAATGGTAATTGGCAATGGGCTGCGGGTACTGGTTGTGATGCCTCACCATATTTTAGAGTTTTTAATCCAGAAGCACAACAAAAAAAGTTTGACAAAGATCATATCTATATCAGAAAATGGGTGAAAGATTTTGATGAATTGACATATCCTGAACCAATGGTTGAACATAAATTTGCAAGAGAACGTGCCATCGCCACCTATAAAGCTGGCATTTTACGATAACTCTTTGCATCGCGTTTACGCTCTTTTTTATAGCTACTTTTTTTAACTTATTCCGTTAAATTATTTTAGTTTAAAATAATATTAAAATCAATGCTGCTTTAGTATTAAAAAATGAGCATCCATAACATTACCCGTTAGAATCAAATTTTTATACGGAGCCGCTACCGTCGATGCTGACATTTCAACTCCTTCATTGATATAAACCTTTTCAATCGTATAATCGTTTTTATCTTTATAATTGATTTTAATGATTTCTGATGGGGATGTTTCTTGCTTACCTTTGGCATAGGCTGCAAATCGTAAAAGATTTGGATGCGCTCCAACCCATAAATTACCATCAGCGTCAAATTCAATATTGTCAACACCAGTGCCACATGCAATATCTTCAATAAATCTTAATGATCCATCGTCATTTCTTTCATATACCTTTATTAAAAAATTTCGAGGTGATGCTACAAATAGTAGATTTCGTTTAGCATCATAATTTATACCATTCGCATAGGCAATACCGTTGGCTACTTCTATATAATTATTTCCATCATAATACATGATATTTGAAATTGAAAGACCACCATAATCTTCCATAAGTCTCCCAAACCCTTTCGTATATTTATGATCGTTAGTGAAATAAAATCGATTTTCATCAATCATGACCACGTCGTTAGGACTTATCATACTTTGGTCAGTTAGTGTCTTTTCAAAAATTATAGAATCACCAAACAATCGAAATACTTCTAATGAATGCCCTTTGACAGTGTGGTTTACAGCCATTATTTTATACGTACTATCTAGTTTAAACATAGAAATTCCGTGTGGTGCAAATGATTTATTAAAATTGGTCGTTAAATTTTTAATTTCATAAGTTCCTGTTTTAAGGTCCAAGAAATATAAAGCACCAAATTCTTCTTCGGTATTCGGTAAGCCTTTGCGAGCTGTTGCCGAAACGAGTGCAAAATCATCTTCAATACTTACCGTAATGTCCTCCGCTCCAGCGAGGGTAATTTTTCTAACTATGGTGCCATCAAAAGTATTCTCAATAGTTCTAAAATAACCGGTTGAGACAAACGTATAGATAATAAAGGCGACGATAATACCGAAAAATAAAAATAATATCTTTTTTAAATGCTTCATAATAGTTGATTTTGATGCGTATAATTCGCATCAGTATATTACAAGTTAACCATTCATCCATAAAAAAATGCACTTCGGTAGTTCTTTTTAGTCTTTGCGTCTGATCTAATGAATATTTGTGGTAGCAATACTTCATACAAATGAGAATTATTATAAGCCTGATAATGCTAGTACTAACGTGTCAACTAGCAGCACAAACAATGGTCTCTGGTGTTGTACTTAATAAAAATAAAGAAGCCGTTGTCGGAGCTAATGTCTATTTAGAAAACACCTATGATGGAGCCACAACAGGTGCAGAAGGAAAATTTTCTTTTAAAACTGATGAAGTTGGTACAGTTACTTTAGTCATTTCAAATTTGGCCTATAAAACCCATAATCAACTCGCTAATGTTACTACCCTAAATAATATTCAAGTTACATTAATTGCCTCCGTAAATACTTTAGATGCTGTTGTGCTTTCAGCTGGTTCTTTTCAGGCAGGCGATAATACGAAAGTGTCTGTGATGAGTGCGTTAGATGTTGTAACAACTGCTGGAGTTGCAGGAGACTTTATAGGAGCCTTACAAACATTACCAGGTACAACAACAGTGGGTGAAGATGGTCGATTGTTTGTGCGCGGTGGAACCGCCGAAGAAACACAAGTATTTATTGACGGCTTACAAGTCTTTAAGCCATATACACCAACAGCGAACAATATACCAACACGTGGACGTTATTCACCATTCCTATTTGATGGTATAACATTTAGTACTGGAGGCTATTCTGCAGAATATGGCAATGCTTTATCAAGTGTACTCTTATTAAATACCATAGACGAACCCAAGCAGAGCGAGACAAATTTTTCTTTTATGTCACTAGGCGCAGGGGTAGGGCATACAAAAAAATGGAAAAAAGACGCACTTTCAATTAATACTTCCTACATAAATTTAGCACCTTATAATGAATTAGTGCCTGACGGAAACAAATGGAATAAATTACCGGAAACTATTGCTGGTGAAGCTGTATACAGACATAATACTAAAAATGGACTTTTCAAATTATATACTGCTTTTGATAGAACTCGTTTTGATGTAGAGCAGCAAGATATCAATTTTGAAGATTTGGTTCGGTTTGACTTAACGAATAGTAATTGGTATTCGAATGCTTCATATAATGGATTTATTAGTGATAGAACAAAAATAACTACAGGTATCAGTTATAGTAAAAGCAATACAAAAGTGAATGTAAGTACTGTAGATGTAACAAGTAAAGAAACATCTTTTCATATAAAGGCTAAACTGAAACATACATTCAATAACCAATTCAAATTAAGTTACGGAGTAGAGACGATGTCCACTAAGCTTGATGAAAATGGTATAGCGAATCAAGTCAGCCAGTTTAAGTATAATTTCATAAATACGATGAGTGCTGCTTTTGTGGAGTCCGATATTTTTTTATCTACTAATTTTGTGGGTAAATTTGGGGTGAGAACTGATTACAATACTGTTTTTAAGCAATATACTTTTTCACCGAGAATTTCATTGGCTTATAAATTCAATAAGCAAGCTCAGGTATCTTTAGCTTACGGTAATTTTTACCAAGCACCTCAAAATGATGAATTAAAAATAGATCAAAACCTCGATCTACAAATGGCTACACATTATATAGTAAATTATCAATATGAAAAGAATAATCGGCTTTTTAGAGCAGAAGCATTTTTTAAAAAGTATAATCATCTCGTTCAATATGATAGCGACTTTAATCAACCTATCAGTAATTTAAATAATAATGGCTTTGGTTATGCAAGCGGGATCGATCTGTTTTGGCGTGATACTCGAACTGTAAAAAATCTACAATACTGGATGTCATATTCATATTTAGATACCAAACGGAAATTTCAAAATTATGAAGCTGAAGTAATGCCGAGTTATGCTACAAAACATAATGCTTCATTGGTCACTAAATATTGGATTGGCAGTTTACGCTCTCAAGTAGGGATGACCTATAGTTTTGCAAGTGGTAGACCTTATAACGATCCAAACACTAATGATTTTATGTCTGGAAGAACCAAGAGCTATAATAATGTGAGCTTTAATTGGAGCTATTTAATCTCACAGCAAAAAATATTATTTATCTCTCTTTCAAATTTATTCGGATTTAAAAACACCTTTGGATATGATTATGCAAATGTACCCGATGCTAATGGAATGTTTAATAGACAGGCTATTGTGCCAACTTCAGATCGATTCTTTTTTGTAGGGTTTTTCTGGACGATTAGTGATGATAAAACGAAAAATCAATTGGATAATTTATAGCTCTAAATACGCTCACCTTAAAGGACTAAAAGCAATCTCACGAAATTAACCACGCTTTTATTTTAGCATAAATTTTAGGGTTACTTAATAAATCTAAATGGCTATTTTCATAAACAATTAACGTATTCTTCTTTTTGAAGTGTAAATTTTTATCAGATTTTTTATGTTCCCCTAGAGCACTTTTCACATTAACTAAACCATCGCCTAACATTCTTGAAGATATCGGATCTGTTGCCTTTCCAACAGCTGTTGCTATACTATAACACTCGGTAGACATAGGTAATGGAATATGTTGTCTTTTGTCTCCTACAATTTCAAAGCGGTCGTGGTCTAACCAGTCTGCATCAATAAGATTTCCGTATCTTAAATCTGTGACGCCAGCACTTCTAATTTTTCCCAATCTAGCAAAGGGCTTCGCATAAGGGATAGCTTCAAGAATAACATCTAAATAATTGCCTCCTCGCTCTAATAGTGCTCCATGGTGTGGAGTTCCTAAAAAAACAATTTTTTTAAGATATTTTGGCCAATTTTTTTCTTGTTGTTGACCATAATGTAGAGCACTTCGAGTCACTAAGCCGCCCATACTGTGTGCGATAATAACAACTTCTTCAATGGGTACTGGCCAATTCAAGACTAACTCTTCTAATAAATCATTAAAATCTTGTCCGTTGAATGAAATATGGCGACCACTATTGTAATTTAGGTAAATAAGTGTTTTATCTAATTCTTTTGCTAATGCTATTCCGTGGTTATGTTCTTTACGAGTCCATTGAATATCATTCATACATGACCCATGAACCATCAATAAAATGTTGCCATTAATATTGGGGTACGTCTCATTAAGATATTTGCTATTGAGTTGTAGTTCCTTTGAATGATACCTGAACTGCATGGGTATCGTTAAAGGATTCTTTTTTTCTTCCAAATAATCTCCGATGACTCCATTTAAAGCAGCGCGTATTGCTTCCTTTTCATCAGTGGCCTTTATCTCTCCGATTAAAGGAACTAATTGTCCTAAAGCTTTATCTAAACCTCCACCGATCAGTCGAGTACTCCATCGAATAACTTTATATGTAACGCCGGCAATACTGGTGATTAAATGTTGAATGGGCGTTGATGGTAAGAACGGCGGGTGAACAATTCGTCTATGCATGGCTTCAACCAAGTCTGTAACGCCAATAGTTGCATCCGTAACTAAACGAGTGACACCTTGTAAATCAGAATCTTTCTTTATTTTATTCGACATTTAACGGGTGTCTTTAAAAATGATGATTATTGGTTTTCAAAATCAATAGTAACGACCTACTCAACGTAGGTCTATTTTTTCGAACGAAAAGATAATAAATATACTTCAATGACGGATGCTCTCTGGTAAAAGAATAGAATTAAAATTTTGTCTAGCTCAAGATTATTACTTCCATATAGAAGCTAAATTTTTCAAAATACAATAGTTCTGAGTATTACGATTAAATTGTATACATTAGATCGTAAATAAATTAAGAATAATAATGTCACAGAAAGAAAGCAACGCTTATATTTTAGGTACAGAAACTGCTGAGTTACATCGTTTAGGCTTACAACATCAAGTTTGGGCTGGTGAAGCGATTAGAGGGTGGGAATTGGCAGGGTTTACTGCCGGACAAACGTTGTTAGATTTAGGGTGCGGCCCAGGATTTTGCACTACAGAATTGGCTTATATCGCCGGTGAAAGCGGAAGCGTAATTGGTGTAGATAAGTCTGAATTATACATCGATTTTTTAGATCAAGTTGTACGTCAATTTAGTCTCAATATAGAAACACAATGTGCCGACTTTAATGATATGCAATTGCAAAATGATAGTCTTGATGGAGTATATTCACGATGGGCATTTGCTTGGGTAACAAACCCAAGAGAAATTGTATCAAAACTTTATAAAGCGTTGAAGATAGGTGGGGTAGTAGTTACGCATGAATATTTTGACTGGTCAACATTACAAACTGAACCACATATGCCAGCCTTAGCGAAAGGAATTGCAGCGGCCTTGCAAAGTTTACGAGATCAAAATGGGATAATTGATATTGGAAGAAATTTACCCGTTTATTTCAAGGAAGCTGGATTTGAAATTGTAAGTACGCGGCCGATGACAAAAATGGCCACACCAAAACAGTTTACATGGCAATGGCCTAAGAGTTTTTTTAATATCTATTTACCAAAACTAGTGGAAGCAGGTTATTTATCATATCAAGAAGTCGCAGATGCTTTACGGGAGTTTAATGAATTAGATGATAAACCGGGAGCGACAATTTTTACTCCAACAATGCGTGAAGTCATTGCTAGAAAGGTTTAATAACTATTTAGTAATGATTTTGTATGACGATCAGTATGATGGGCTGTCCACATAAGAAGCTCTCGAACAGGCATTTTTCCCATTAATGGATGTGGTAAAACTAGGGTATCTAACTTCGAATCTTTCCATTTTCTTGTTTTATATTGTAGTTTTTTTTGTTGAATTTTCAGGGTGTTAAGTAGTGTTCTTTTTTGGACTAGTGTAGGTGTTTTGAGATGTTGATTGAATTTTTGTGCCCGTTCTTCATACTGCACTAACTTCTCTTGATAGCGCTCTGCAACTTCCTTATAATTTCTTAAGGCACGATTGGAGGTGCCATATTTATATTTCAATAAAAAACCAGGAAAACTCATTGCATGATTAAGTAACTTGATGCTATTGACAAGATGCAGCACATGTTGTCCGGTTGTCCATTTGTTTTCCGGTCCTTGAGTCCATTTTTCATTAGGTTGTTCTTCTAACCAACTGAATAGCTCTTGGTGTTTTTGTTCCAGTAAATCAATAAGCTCTTCTTTATTCATAAAATCTAACTATTAACGAAAATCATCTGTAAAATGACCTTTGTGTTTCCCCTTTCCAAACTTCTTTTTGTTGTAGCTATTTGATTGCCCTTTGGGTATTGACAAACTTTTCCAATCATCTCCTTTAATCAAGGTGCCTAAATAGACAATTTGACCAATATGATACGGGTAATGAGCAAGCTGTCTGTTTATAGCCTCGATTACAGTTTGGCTTTGATTTCTTATAAAAATGATTCGTTCAAGATCGTCCACTTTAAGAGGTTTAATTGCATCAAATAAGCATTTCCAACCTTTTTCCCAAGCGACTAACATTTCTTTTTTGTCGCAGTAAGAATCTTCAAATTCACCATCGCGTTCTCGCCATTCTTTTTCACCATCTTCTATCAAGAAATTGGTCCATCGCGACAACATATTACCAACTATATGTTTTACAATAATAGCTATATTATTACTATATTCATTCGGTTGATAATGAATTTGTGCATCATTTAATTGCTCAAAGGTTTTATCGCCTAAACTTTTGTAGTAATTATATTGTTTAATAACGCCATCAAGATAATTTACAGCCATAATTCAAAAAAAAGAGTTCCCTATTAAGAGAACTCTAAATTTAACGAATATAATTGAATTAATTATTTTGATTTAACAAACTTGATAGAGCTAGTATTTACACAATAACGTTTACCAGTTGTTTCCTTTGGGCCGTCATCAAAAATATGCCCTATATGACCATCACATTTTGTACAAGTGATCTCTGTTCTAGTCATTCCCAAAGTACTATCCTTGGTAAACTCTATGGTGCCTGCTAAAGCATCGTCAAAAGAAGGCCACCCACAATCTGATTCATATTTGCTACCTGATTCAAAAAGTTGGGCATCACAAGCTCTGCAATGATATGTGCCTTTTTCGAAGTGTTTGGTGTAACCGCCATCACCAGGTCTATCAGTGCCTTTTTCGCGTAAAACATAATATTCCTGCGGAGAGAGCGCTGTTTGCCACTCAGCTTCTGTCTTTACTACTTTATCAGCTTTTTTTGTCATTTCTTTTGTAGGATTTTTCTGTTTTTTCTCTTGCGCGACACTCGTGCAACTCACTGAAAAAACGAGGATTAAAATAAAAAATATAGTTCTCATTCGTTTATTTGTGTTTAATAAATTCAACAATTCTATTTATAATAGTAGCTTCACGTAAAATTTTACGATGCCCTAAGCCGTTCGAAACCAATAACTCACCATTCGCTAGGTTTTGACGTAATTTATAAGCACTACTTACATCTACATCATTATCTTTTGTGTCATGAATAACTAGGGTAGGGATAGTCACTTTTTTGGCGGATTCAGCAGCTGAAAAAACTTCTATGTCATCTTTAAATTCAGAGTCGAGATGTTTTTTTAATTGGAAGACCATACTCGATTTAAGTTGTAGGCTTTTTATAAGGTTTTCTAAAATATTTGTGATGCTAAATTCTGTCCCAATAACAACTAATTTATCAATTTTTAGACCTTTAGATATAGACTTTAACAGCGATATGGAGCCGAATGAATGTCCAATAGCGGCTTCAAAGGGACCGTATGTTTCATGAATGAATTCAATGGTCTTCACGAATTCTATGAGTGTTGTTGTCTTACCTTTAGATAAACCGTGTGCGGGCCCATCGAAAGAGATGACCATCATACCGTTTTCTAGTAATTTATCTGCGATCGCATACATTTGTGTTCCTCTACCTGACCATCCATGTGCTAGTAGCACTTTTGATTTAGAGTAGCCGTAGGTATATATCATTACTTCATAACCCAAAGATGGTATATGAACAAGGCTTTTTTTAGCACTCTCACCCATCATCACTTCACGTTCTGGTATGCTATGTTTTACAGGTGTAACAAACATTTTTGCAATAAATGAGGCAGCTAGGCTCTTAGAGAAAAACTGTAGTATCTTTACAGTTCTTATGACAGATGCTGGAACTCCAAAACTGTTTTGTTGTACTGCTACAGAAGTGTTTTTCATAACTACGAATTTATGCAAAATTTGTATATTTACATATAAATCAATTAACGAATAATCTGATGAACAAAAATATATCTATAATAGTAATTTTACTGTTTGTAGCGAGTTGTAGTACAGTGCCCATTACAGGAAGAAAGAGGGTGAATTTAGTGAGTGACGCTCAAATATTGCCATCAAGTTTTGCTCAGTATTCAGGTTTTTTAGAGAAAAATAAAATTTCTTCAAATGTTGCCAAAACTAATGAAGTAAAACAAGTAGGAGCAAGAATATCTAAAGCAGTTGATAAGTATATGCGGGCGAATAATATGAAAGCTGAAGCTGATGCTTATCGATGGGAATTTAATTTGATAGAAGATAATACAGTAAATGCTTGGTGTATGCCTGGTGGTAAAGTAGTTTTTTATACCGGAATTTTACCCATTTGTGATAATACTGATGGTATAGCGGCAGTGATGGGGCACGAAGTTGCTCACGCTTTTGCTAAACATGGTCAAGAAAGAATGACAAGTTCTTATGGGCAACAGTTAGGTGGGCTTGCTGTGGCGTTAAGCACAAATAATGAGGATCCGGAAACACAACAATTATGGAATACTGTTTATGGAGTTGGCTCGCAGGTAGGGATGTTGGCTTATAGTAGAACGCACGAAACAGAAGCTGATAAATTAGGGGTGGTATTTATGATTATGGCGGGCTATAATCCTGAAGAGTCAGTGAATGTTTGGATTCGTATGGGGCAACAGGCAAGGGCTCAAAGTGCTCCTCCCGAATTTTTAAGTACACACCCATCAAATGAAACTAGAATTAAAGAATTGACAGCATGGATACCTCAAGCCAAAGTCATCGCGAAAAAGCTAAGTGCGACAGCCATTACAAATTAATTATTAGAAAAATGAGTACATTGTAAGCCGTTCATTATTGAACGGCTTTTAATTTAAAACAACCCTACATGTTGAAACGTGGTGATAAAAAATTGATCAATGCTTGGGCATTTTATGATTGGGCAAATTCAGTTTATTCTTTAGTAATATCAACAGCAGTTTTTCCTATTTACTATGCAACCGTCACCGAAAGCTTCGATAGCTATAATGCAGTGGCTGAAAATATTGAGTTCTTAGGATCAAAATGGAATCCAACTACATTATATAATTATACGATAGCCTTTTTTATGATAATAGTGGCATTTATCTCCCCAATTCTATCAGGTATAGCTGATTATACAGGAAATAAACTCAAGTTTTTAAAGTTTTTCTGCCTTTTAGGTTCCTTGTCTATCATGGGACTTTATTTTTTTAAAGATGAGGCTACTTTGTGGGTAGGCCTAGTGCTTACTGTAACGAGCGGAATTGGTTTTTGGGGAAGTATTGTTTTTTATAATTCGTATTTACCTGAAGTGGCGTATCCAGAGCAACAAGATCAAGTGAGTGCGAAAGGCTTTATTTACGGATATGTAGGATCTATCTTGTTATTGCTATTGTGTTTAGTATTGATAGAAGGTCATGAAATGTTTGGTTTAACAAAGGGCCTTGCGACTCGAGTTTCTTTTGTCCTTGTTGGACTTTGGTGGCTTGGTTTTGCACAAATAACGTATCGACGTTTACCAAACAACGTATATAATCGTAAGCCAGAGAAAGATTATCTTTGGAAAGGGTTTAAAGAGTTGAAAATTGTTGCTAAAGATCT
>RCNE010001991.1_pt1 | contig 11055 bp, 10 predicted proteins | sample 2041361 | NCBI WGS metagenome assembly RCNE01 (sample SAMN09708229, study PRJNA481090) | Marine sediment metagenome, whole genome shotgun sequencing project.
TGACGCCAACACCGATCACGGTTTTCGCATTTTCACGGAGCTTGCTGACGAGCGGCGAAAAGTCCGAGTCGCCGCTGATAATGACGAACGTGTTGACGTGTGATTTCGTGTAACAAAGATCCAGTGCATCCACGACCATACGGATATCAGCTGAGTTCTTGCCGGACATCCGAACGTGCGGAATATCGATCAGCTCGAACGCCGCCTCATGCATCGTTGCTTTAAACTCTTTGTATCGCCCCCAATCGCAGTACGCTTTCTTTACGACGATGCTGCCCTTGACCAGCAATCGCTCGAGAACCCAGTTAATGTCGAATTTCGCCTGTTTCTCATCGCGAACGCCGAGCGCGATGTTCTCAAAATCACAAAATAGCGCGAGGTTATTGTCGTTTGAACTGGACATGATGTCAGGGGGACTCCGTTGCTGAGAATCGATTGGAACTATTCTGAGCGCATCTTAGTCCACTTGTACGGCAAAAGCGCGCCGAAACTCAAGATTACAGAACCTGTTAGGCTTCGCGTCACGATAATTCGGAGAGGTCCAAAATGAAAATACTGTTAGCCCTGTTGCTGGTCAGTCTGACCGGCATAGTCCAGGCGTCCAATGCGATCGATGAAAAAGTTACCACCGCCCTCGCCGCTGAATCTCGCCCGGAATCCGACCGCGAGAGGGATCGCAACCGTCGTCCGCTGGAGACGCTGAACTTCTTTGGCCTGAAAGATGACATGCGCGTACTCGAGCTATTACCGGGCGGCGGCTGGTACACCCGACTGCTCGCGCCCGTGCTCGCAGACAACGGCAAGCTCTATGTTGCGATCGGCGCCGGTCGCGTCAAAGAGCGGCTCCTTGGCGAGCCCGGTTTCGAGCAGGTCGAGGCGTTGGCAACCAGCGACAATCTGCGTCGGTCACCGGATCGTCCCGTCTACCTCGTTGACGACTTCGAGTTCGGTGTCAGCAACATCGATATCGCAGTGACGTTCAGGAACTTGCACAATTTTGATGCCGACTCGCGTGCTCGCGTCAACAAGGCGGTGCTCGATGCTCTCAAGCCCGGTGGATTGTATGGCGTCGTCGACCACACGCAACGGCATATGGAAGCCGACGACCCTGAGAATCGACGCCGGATCGACCCGGTGCTGGTTATCAAGGAAATGCTCGAGCAAGGATTCGAGTTCGTCGACTACTCGAACTTGCACTTCCGCGCGGATGATGAACTGGAGTACGAAGTCGGGCGCCGTTCGGTGAGCGGCAATACCGATCGCTTTACGTTCCTCTTCAGAAAGCCGCTCTAGTAGCGGTTACTTCAGAGACAATAAGCCGGGGCGCGGCGCGTCCCGGCTTATTTGTTGGTAAAGATCGCGTCGATGGCCTGTATGACGTCCGGCGTGAATTTATCGACAAAATCCAGCGCTTTCATATTCTCTTGCAGCTGCGCAACACGGCTCGCACCGGTAATAACGGAACTCACTGACGGGTTCTGCAGGCACCAGGCGATCGAGAATTGCGCGAGCGTCGCGCCCATCGCTTCTGCCAGCGGCTGTAACGCAACCACCTGAGCAAGCCGCTTTTCGTTCGTAAGTTGATCCTGCAGCCAGTCCAGACCCTCCACGGCGCCGCGGCTGTTGGCCGGGATGCCGTCATTGTATTTGCCGGTCAGCAAGCCGGAGGCCAGCGGGCTCCAGGTCGTGGAGCCGTAGCGATGTTCTTTGTACACCGCGTCGTACTCCGGCCCAAAACGATGCTGCTCGAACAGGTTGTAAACCGGCTGCTCGACAATGGGCTTGTGCAGGTGATGACGCTCGGCAATCTCGATCGCGCTCAGTATCTCCGCGGCCTCCCACTCGGATGTACCCCAGTAAAGCGCCTTGCCGCGTTCGATGATGTTATGCATTGCCCAGACCGTTTCCTCGATCGGCGTATCGGGGTCGGCACGATGGCAATACAACAGATCGACATACTCCAGATCGAAGCGCTTTAGCGATGCATCGATGCTCTCGAGCAGGTATTTTCGATTCAGGGTATTGCGTTCGTTGGGGCCATCATTGAGCCCCCAGAAGAGTTTCGTGGAGACGAGGTAACTGCCGCGCCGCCACCCGAGCTTCTTCAGTGCCGCGCCCATGATTTCCTCAGACTTGCCTCCGGCGTAACCCTCGGCGTTGTCAAAGAAATTGACGCCGGCATCGTACGCCGCAGACATCATCTCTACCACGGCATCGAGGCCCGACTGCGTATGAAAAGTCACCCACGATCCGAACGACAGCTCGCTAACCTGGATGCCCGCTTTGCCCAAATGCCGATACTTCATGGATTATCCTTCATCACGCGCGTAGGCCCTTACAACGAAACTATTGATAACGTCGACCATTGTGCTCCACCCAGCCATCGACGTGCGAGCCGCGCGGGTCGTCATGTGTCCAGTGAATGACACCACCACGATCGTTCCACTCATACTCGCCGTTAAAAGACACCGTATCCCCCGCCTGCAGCCCCGTCACCCGCGGTGCGAGATCGATATTGTGAGCGACTAGCAGCGATTCGCCGGATGGAAGTCGCAGAATGAAACGCTGATGACGGCTGCCATCATTGTCATCTGACAAGACGCGCGTCACGATGCCACTGCCCTGCACCTGCGTGGACGATCGTCTTGTCGCGATGACGTCTTGCAGTTCGCTGACGGTCGTCGTGGCTGCCTCGTTCTGCCATTGCACCGAACCCGACAAGTCGTAGCCGAACCAGGCGCCAACCAGCAGTACTACCGTGATCAAGATCTTTCTGGCCATTTAGACGCCTATATCCTCGTGCCAAAGCTCAGGCCTCTCGGCGATGAACTCGCGCATGATGCGCTTGCAGTCCTCATCGTCAATGATATCGAGCTGCACGCCCCGCGAGCGAAGATACTCCTCCGGTCCTTTGAAGGTCGTGTTCTCGCCAATAACGACGGTGGGAATTCCGTACAGCAAAATCGCGCCGCTGCACATGTCGCACGGCGACAACGTCGAGTAGAGCACCGTGTCCTTATAGTCCGCCGCCGTCAGTCGACCGGCATTCTCGAGACAGTCCATTTCTGCATGCAGGATCGAACTGCCCTCCTGAACGCGCCGGTTATGCCCGCGGCCGATGATCTGGCCGTCGCGAACCAGAACGGAACCGATTGGTATACCGCCAGACTGGCGTCCTTTTTCTGCCTGGGCAACGGCTGCTTTTAAAAATAGGTCCAAGGTAGTGTCCGATCCCGGTGGGTATAATTTGGAGCCTCGCAGTATAGGGGGCGCCAATCAGAGCTTTCAACTGTAACCTCCGGCTGGGCACGCGGATACCAGCGCCGGGTCCGTAGAAACCGAGTTGAGACCGTCGCCCGATACACCTACTATTGAGGTATCGAAAAAAGGAGAAGCCAATGCGACAGCAACTTATAGAAGCGCTCACTTTCCCCAAGATTCTCGTCCGCCAGCTCATCGAAGGCGGTAATTTCGAGCACAAAAACCTGTTTGAGGCGACCGGTGACCGCTGTAGTCACTGCGATCCGACCAATGGCTGTGGTTGGGAGAACTGCCTGCAGGATTTCAGAAAACTCGATGAAGAAACCACCGAATCACTCAGCGGTTTTCTTCGTGAAGGCATCAAGCTTGTCGAGAGCCTGCACCGCAAGCTGCGCCATGACGAAACGACTTGTACCTGCGAAACCTGCAGGTGGATCAGGAACGCAGAGCACCTGACCGAAGAATGCGAGCACCATTTGCCGCACGTTGATCCGGCCGTAGCTGCACAGGCAACTTGATTGCCTGGCGAGATCCGCTGCAAAACAAAGCACAAATTTGACCATCGCTTCGGTGTCGAATTCGTAGGTCATTGCAGGAATAGTAGCAGCGATAACGAGATTCCCTGACATTATGTCAATGTCGCTTTTTCAGGACAGTTGCGGCAGATTCCGCTGGTTGTAAGATAGCCGCAACCAAATGAATTCAGGGAATTATTCATGACGTTTGCAAAACGCACTTTGTCTGCCCGATTGCTGCTCACGGCACTGGCGACGGCCTTGTTCCTCGCGGCCTGCGGCGGCGGCTCATCCGGTGGCTCACCAGCGGTTGAAACGCCAGCTCCAACGACCGGCACGTTCGGGCTGTTCATTACGGACAAACCGTCCGAGGATTTCGCCGAGATCAACCTCGATGTCGTCAAGGCCGTTCTGATCGGTGGCGATGACTCTCAGCAGGTTTTGTTCGACGTGGCCGACGGTGCTGATCCCAGAAGGATTGACTTGCTCGACCTGACCAACTTCAATGAGCCTGTTGTTTTCGGTGACGTTGCGGTCGGCACATACACGAAGTTGAGGCTCTTCATCGACAACCTGGAACTGGTGCCCTACGATTCCGAGGCTGATCCGATAGTCATCGACCGCCTGCCGGCTAACGGCAAGATCGATCTGCTCGATCAGGATGGTTTTGACATACTGCCCGGTGGAACGCTGCTTGCCGAAGTCGATATCGATGCCAACAAATCCATCAAAGTCACCGGTGCGGGCAACAGCGGCAAGTACAAATTCCGGCCCGTTGTAAAAGTGCAGTTCAGCAACGATGGCGCGCAGGAGAAGCTGGCACGTTTCGATGGCTTTGTCAGCGACCCGCTGGATCCGGCGGGCAGCTTCGCGCTCTGCAAGACTGAAGCGGCAGAGAATTGCGTCGATGTGATGACCGGTATTGATACGAGCTTCTTTGACATCGAAGGGGCGCCTACCGACTTTACGGGTGTGGCACTGGCGTCGCCGGTCGTGGTTTTCGGTCGTTACCAGGTTGATCCCGATGTGTTGCTTAACGCGAGCGTCGTCGAAATTGGTGGCACCACCGAGCAGGTCACGGGTCAGGTCGTCAGCAACCCGGTGGACGCGAAGTTCCTGTTACTCGCCGATGACAACTCTGACATCACCGTCGAGCTTCAGGCCAACACGAAATATTTCGATGCCACCGGTGAGCTCGGTGCCGGCGCGATCGTTCTGGGCGCGGCTGTCGAAGTCGAGGGCGTAAAGCCCGCGAAAGCCGATCCTGCCGATCCAGATGTGATCCGCGCGGCGCTGGTGTTTGTCGAGGCGGAAGAAGACGATCAGATCAGTGGCACGATATCAGGTGACGTTAATATGACTGCCAGGAGTTTCGACCTGGAACTCTCCGACATGAGTATTGTTCCGATCCTGGTACCGGAGGGCGCCGACATCCTGTTGGTCGATGAGGACGCATCGGAAGTCACAACTGGTTCGATAGCGGATCTCGCCGACGGCCAGCCCGTCGACCTTTTCGGTACAATGCAGGTCGACTCCTCGTTCGAGGCCAACGAAATCATCGTCGATGTGACGCCCTGATTTACGGTCGCAAGCGTACGTTCTAAACAGAAAAACCCCGCCTTGAGCGGGGTTTTTCTTATGATCTGCTAATATCCTTCTCACTAACCGACCGAGGATATTAGAAATGAAAAAAATACTCGTACTTGTTCCCTTTCTACTCACGATCGTCGCCTGCGGCCAAGACGCACCGGCGGCGGACCCGTCGGTAATCACGTCGCGCTCCGAGATCTGGGAGACCGCACTGAATGCCGGAGACATCGAAACGCTCGTAGCAAATTACACGAGTGATGCACGCATACTCGCGCCGAATGAAGAAGCTGCCACCGGCACCGAAGCCGTTCGCGCGGCCTTCGGCTCGATGATTGATGCCGGCCTCAACGGCAACCTCACCAGTATGGATGCGGCCGTGTCAGGCGATATCGGCTACAACGTCGGCAACTACACGCTGACAGCCGGCGGCGAAGTCGTCGACACCGGCAAGTACCTCGAAACATGGCAGCGTGGTGCGGATGGCCAATGGCGTATTTCCAACGACATCTGGAACAGTGATATGCCCGCTGCGCCGGCAGCAAGGCCAATGGGCGGTGGTCCTCCGAAGACGCACCTGATGATCACACACGAAGTCGATGACGCTGAGCGCTGGCTCGCCGCATGGCGAGGTGAGGACAGCCGCCAAGACCTGTTCAAAGCAAACGGTGCCAAACACGTTCATACGTTCAGGAACGCAGACAACCCGAACCTGATGGGCCTGATTATCGCAGTCAATGATCTGGATGCTCTTAACGCAATGCTGGGTTCAGAGGAAGGCATCGCCGCCGCGGCCGAAGATGGCGTTCGGCAAGATACAATGACGGTGCTCACACAAGCGGACTAACGCTCCCACCAGATTGCTACACCGATGCCGGCCGAATCCATTGACGATTCGGCCGGCACGCATTTAGGAAAAACTCCATGTATTTACAAAGCCTCGATTACATGGTCGTCGCTATTTACGCTGTTGTCCTGTTGGTGCTTGCACAGTGGGTCTCACGGGAAAAAGCAGGACACGAAAAGAACTCGAGCGACTATTTTCTAGCCGGGCGCAACTTACCCTGGTGGGCGATCGGCGCTTCGCTGATTGCGGCCAACATTTCAGCCGAGCAGATCATCGGCATGTCAGGTTCGGCATTTGTGCTGGGAATTGCTATTGGCGTGTATGAATGGACAGCGGCGATCGCGCTGATCATTGTCGCCAAGTGGTTGCTGCCGGTTTTCCTGAAGCACAATATTTATACGATGCCGCAGTTCCTGGAACAGCGCTTTGACCATCGCGTCAGGAACGTCATGGCAATGTTCTGGCTGGGTATTTATGTGTTCGTTAACCTGACTTCCATACTCTGGCTCGGCGCACTGGCTGTAAATACCGTCACTGGTCTCGATATTACCTATGGAATGATTGCACTCGGTGGATTTGCCGTCGCCTACTCACTCTACGGCGGGCTGAAAGCCGTTGCGCTTACGGACATTATTCAGGTCACGCTGCTCATACTCGGTGGCATTTTGATTGCCATTATTTCCCTGAATGAAGTGTCCGGCGGACAAGGGACGATAGCGGGCTTCAACATCCTGATGGAAAAACTTCCAGGCCATTTCGACCTGATCTTCACCAAGGACTCGCCGCACTACATGGACCTGCCGGGTGTTTCGGTTCTGGTTGGCGGCATGTGGGTCATGCACCTGTCTTACTGGGGCTTTAATCAGTACATTATCCAGCGAGGGTTGGCTGCCAAGAGCACACGTGAGGCGCAGAAAGGACTGATATTTGCCGCCTTTCTGAAAATGGTCATGCCACTCATTATTGTATTGCCGGGTGTCGCCGCCGTTGTTTTAGCACCGGACCTTCACCCTACCGATAAAGCCTATCCGACGGTGATGAACCTGCTGCCCGTTGGCATACTTGGCCTGGTATTCGCAGCCCTGATTGCTGCGATCATCTCGTCGCTCGCATCGATGATGAACTCGATATCGACGATTTTCACGATGGATTTATATCGCCACTTCAGCAAGGGCGATAAGTCGGAGAAACAGCTGGTCACTGTCGGTCGAACCGTCAGTCTTGCCGCGATGATAACGGCCTTAATCGTCGCGAAACCGCTGCTCGGTAATTTTACGCAGGCGTTTCAGTACATCCAGGAGTTCACCGGCTTCTTCACGCCCGGCGTCTGCGCCTTGTTCCTACTCGGTTTCTTCTGGCGTAAGACAACGTCGAACGGCGCACTAGCGACAGCTATTGGGTCGGCCGTATTCTCAGTGGCCTTCAAACTCTGGTGGCCTGAACTGCCGTTCATCGATCGCGTTGGCATAGTGTTCTTGTTGTGCATGGCAGTGGGCATCGGTGTCTCGGCGATCCAGGGGGCTGAGCCTCATCCGGATGCCATCAACTACAAAGATGTCGATACCTCGACAACGAGGGGCTTCAATGTTGCCGCACTGGTTATCGCGTTAATGCTGGCAGCGCTTTACGCTACCTGGTGGTAGAACAAAAAAGGGGACAGACCCCTAAAAAAGGGTCTGTCCCCATCCTTTGTTCTAAACGCTGACGAACTACTCTTCGGTGCTCGGCGTTGATATCTCCGTGTCGTGCATCCAGACGGTGTAATCAGAACTCGCGAAGCCCGAACCGAATTGTTCAAAAATCTCCATGGCGTCTTCCGCGGATCCCATCTTCTCAGTGAGAAACTCAAAGAAAGTGTTCTCTTCGGGCGCCAAATCGGCAAGACTTTCCATGCTGATCACAAGGGCTAACTTATCCGCCCCGCCAATCGGTGACAGCCAAAGCCAATTATGGCCCTCAGCCCAACCTTCTTTTATGGCCAGCTGACTGAACTTCTTGCGGGCTTCACCCGAACCCGGACCCGCATTTTCTTTCAGTTTCCAGCTCGTCACACCATAGTACGGACCGTTTGAACCATCCGGCCAATGGCTGTTCTCCCAGTCGTTGGAATCGATGTAATGATGGTAATGGTCTACGTACGGGTCGACATTGGCGTTCCAGTTGTCATTCAAGCCTAACTTCACGTCCGCGGCCATGTTGGCATCCAAATCTGCGTAGTCAAAACAGCAGGATCGAAACTGGACAACTGCCATTTTCTCGCCAATGACCGGTCGGAATCCACTCCAAGACCGAGTCTCGCCGGCCTTCGCTCGAAATGCCATGTGCTTGGCGGCGGCTTTCGTGAATTCTGCTTCCATGCCGCGTTTCGGTATTAACACCCAGACATCCGTGAGCGGTGGCTGTTCTTCAGCCGCTTCAGCCGCTTTATGATGGTCTGCAACTGCCCCCAATGGTAAAACCAGTGCCGCAATAACGGCGATCCAAAAGCTCTTTTTCATTAGTATTGCTCCAAGATTTAGACTCTGTAAGTATAGATCAACAAGGCTGCACCGCAGCTCTGATGGCAGAACAAATTTTTGCGCATTCCTGACTGCTACTAACTCATTGAAATAAAGGCAATAATGCGAACACATCTTCTTGTAGTCGCCACGCTCGGACTTCTGGCTGCTTGCCAACCACAACAATCAGGAGCCGAATTGCGCTCTCCAACAACAGACATTGACCACCGTCTATCAGAAACGCTGGAAATACTTGTGACCAGCGAAGCCGGTGACAAAATAGCGGTGAAAGAGAATCAGCGCTTTCGCGAAGGCTTTCCCGAAGGAACCACGGTCATCGTCAGACCGGATATCGTCAAGCAGACGATTACAGGAATTGGGTCTTCATTCACCGAGTCCTCTGCCTTTGTCCTCGCACACCTTGATAAAAAACAGCGCCTGGAAGTGATGGACAAGGTGTTCAGCGAGCGCGGAGCCAATTTCTCGTTGACCAGAACGCCCATAGGCGCCACGGACTTCTCGGTCGATGGCAAGTATTCCTACGCCGAAGTCATTGACGATAAAACTCTCGAACACTTCAGTATTGCTCCGGATCTGGATGGCTTCACTGCTACTGAATACCCCGGCATCAAGGACGAGCGTTTTGATCTGTTGCCGATGATCAAAGAGGCCCTCGCGATCAAGAGCGCTCAGGATGATAAAAACCTGCGGATCATCGCGTCCGCATGGACTGCGCCACCGTGGATGAAAGACATCGAGGACTGGTACCTGCCACCCACGCCGGAAAATGACTACCAAGGCACCGGTGGTGACCTGAAACCGCAGTACGTGCAGACCTACGCGGACTACATTGCTCTGTATCTCGACGCGTACCGCGCCGAAGGCGTAGACATCTGGGGCCTGACGCCCGTCAATGAGCCGCACGGCAATAGCGGCCAGTGGGAAAGCATGCACTTCACGCCGGAGTCCCAGAACGACTTCATCAAGAACCACCTCGGGCCAACATTGCAGGCTCGCAACTACGGTGACACCAAGCTACTGATCTATGACCAGAATCGCGACGGGCTCGAGGACTGGACGGACGTGATTTTTGGTGACCCGGAAACCGCACCTTTTGTTCATGGTGCAGCCGTGCACTGGTACGAAAGCACGTACAAGGTTAACGAGGAAGTCCTCGACCGCGTCCACGAGAAGTTTCCTGCGTTCTCGATTATCCATACCGAGGGCACCATCGATGACCTGGGCAAGGACGCGCCGGGCGGCGTGCTCGATCCCGTGCGCTTCAAGGAATCCGGCTGGTTTGATAACGACGATTTCTGGTGGAATGCCAACGCCACGGACTGGGCATACACCGCCACCTGGGCACCAAACAACGTGGACCATCCGATTTATACGCCGGTGCACCGGTATGCCCGGAATATCATCGTCAGCCTCAATCACTGGATGGAAGGCTGGATTGACTGGAACATCGTCCTCGACCGTAACGGCGGACCTAACCACGTCGGCAATTTCTGCGGCGCGCCCATTATGATTGACGTGGAATCCGGACAGATTTATTACACGCCGATCTATTACGTCCTCGCACAATTTAGTCGAACGATTCGACCGGGTGACAAAGCCGTGCAGGCGGACAAGCAGCTCGAGGGCCTCGACGACGATGCACTGCATGCTAGCGCAACCGTCCACAGCGATGGGCTGTTGAGTGTGCAGCTGCTGAATACGACGAAGGAACCTATCCGCTACTCGTTGCAGATCGGCAGTCAGCATGCGCCTTTGGATATTCCGGCGAACTCGTTGCAAACGGTGAGAGTCCAGCTCTAGACTGTTTGGAATACCGTAGAACGCTTCGGAGACCCACCATTATGTTACCCCCACATAAGCGTTTTCCAGAATTGACACTTTCTGTGGTTGTAGGATGATAGCGTCAATGAAAGGGCAAAACTGGCTCTAGCCAGAGACGCAGGGCCGCAGGTCCTAGCTTCCACCGGGACGCCTTTTACGACGCCACGAGGGACCCAAGGATCGTCGGGCTGCCGAAGCCCTCAACGAGAGTTGAAACGGAGGCGGATCATGTTCTTGATTAAGAAAATCCCGGTATCCTTCGTGCTGATAGGCACGCTGATTATGTATTATTTTTCGATTGGTGCATTGCCATAGGCAATTGAGCTACCAGGAAGGTTGCTCCATATAACGCGGTACTCATGGGACGGCGAAGTTGCGCTAAGTACGGATGACGACAGCGCGCTGATCTACGCTAAGGTTCAACACTTCGCGTAATCGCCAACGAATATCCAGAGGCTCTCATGCAGATCACCGTACTAGGCGCAGGTGCCGGCGGCACCGCGGT
>RCNE010001994.1_pt1 | contig 11054 bp, 20 predicted proteins | sample 2041361 | NCBI WGS metagenome assembly RCNE01 (sample SAMN09708229, study PRJNA481090) | Marine sediment metagenome, whole genome shotgun sequencing project.
GGCGGTGGTGAAGGACGTACTTCGGGCGGTCGTCACCCGGTTTCACCCTGGGGTGTTCCTACCAAGGGATACAAGACTCGCAGTAACAAGCGTACGGACAAGTATATCGTCCGTCGGTCTGGAAAATAACGGATAGCGAACATGGCAAGATCGATAAAAAAAGGACCTTTCCTTGACCATCATTTGGCAAAGAAAGTATCAGATTCCATTGAGACCAATAATAAACGTCCTATCAAGACGTGGTCGCGACGTTCAATGATTCTGCCGGATATGGTTGGTTTAACTATTGCCGTACATAACGGAAGGCAGCACGTGCCGATCCTGATCAATGATCAGATGATCGGTCATAAACTCGGTGAGTTTGCGCAGACCCGGACCTTCAGAGGTCATTCCGGCGACCGCAAGACCAAGTAGGTAAGAGCCATGAATGCAACTGCAAAATTAAGAGGCGCAAGAATTTCTGCGCAAAAAGTACGCCTGGTGGCGGATCAAGTACGTGGTATGCCGGTTGAAAAGGCCGAGCAACTACTGGCTTTCAGCACCAAGAAGGCAGCTCACATTGTAAAAAAAGTGCTGCTGTCTGCAATTGCCAATGCTGAGCACAACGATGGTGCGGATATTGATGAATTGAGCATATCTACCATCATGGTTGATGAAGGCCCCACGATGAAGCGAGGCAGAGCGCGTGCAAAAGGACGCGGTACACAAATTTTGAAACGGACCAGTCACATTACGTTGACTGTGGCCGACAGCGAATAGACCGGGACAAATATTATGGGTCAAAAGGTACATCCAATCGGCATCCGCCTTGGTATATCCAAGGATTGGAATTCAACCTGGTATGCCGAACGTGGCGATTATGCAGAGATGTTGAATTCTGACCTCGCGGTCAGGGACTATCTGCAAAAGCGTCTGGCACAGGCTGCAGTGAGTCGTATACAGATTGAACGGCCAGCGAAAACGGCCCGCATCACCATACATACGGCAAGGCCGGGTATTGTGATCGGCAAGAAAGGTGAAGATATTGAAAAACTTCGCCGTGATGTGTCCGCACGCATGGGCGTTCCGACACACATCTCGGTTGCTGAAATTCGTAAACCTGAACTGGACGCGCAATTGGTTGCTGAAGGTATTGCGCAACAGCTTGAACGCCGTATTATGTTTCGCCGCGCCATGAAGCGCGCGGTTGGTAACTCCATGCGTCTCGGTGCGTTGGGTATCAAGGTCAAACTTTCAGGTCGTTTGAATGGTGCTGATATTGCGCGTAGCGAGTGGTATCGCGAAGGCCAGGTGCCTTTGCATACATTACGTGCTGATGTTGATTACGGTGTCGTTGAGGCAGCCACGACGTACGGCATCCTTGGCGTCAAGGTATGGATTTATAAGGGCGAAGTGTTTGACTTGTATGCGCCCAAAACTGAACAGACTGGCAGCAAGAAAGGCGCCAACTAGGAGACCGAGTAATGTTGCAGCCAAAACGAACAAAATTCAGAAAGCAAATGAAAGGCCGGAACCGTGGTATGGCCCAGGTGGCTAACCGCGTCAGTTTCGGTGAGTTTGGACTCAAGGCTACGACAAGTGGGTTTATTACCGCACGTCAGATCGAAGCCGCACGTCGTGCAATTACCCGTTATGTAAAACGTGGCGGAAAATTGTGGATTCGCGTGTTTCCAGACAAGCCGATGACAAAGAAGCCCGTGGAAGTTCGTATGGGTAAAGGTAAGGGTAACGTTGAATATTGGGTGGCCGCGATTCAACCCGGTCGTATGCTTTATGAAATTCAGGGCGTTTCTGAAGAATTAGCCCGAGAAGCTTTCCGTCTGGCTTCGGCCAAACTGGCGGTTAAAACTACGTTTGTATCCAGGTCGGTGATGTAATGGACGTTAATTTATTGAAAACCAAGACAGCAGTTGAATTGAGTGAAGAACTGAAAGGTTTATTACAGGAACAGTTCAATCTGAGAATGCAAAAAGGAATGGGTCAAATGACCAATATTCATGAGTTAAGTCGTGTGCGCCGTGATATTGCGCGGGTCAAGACAGTCATGACTCAAAAATCAGTGGAAGGTAATGCGGCATGACTACTACACAAGAAATCAAACGCACGCAAACCGGTCGGGTTGTCAGCAATAAAATGGACAAGAGCGTGTCCGTGCTGATTGAACGTCAGATTAAGCATGCTCTGTATGGAAAATACATCAAGCGTTCCACCAAGGTTCTTGCACACGACGAAGAAAATAGTTGTGGTGAAGGCGATAAAGTGATTATTGCCGAGTGCCGTCCTCTCTCTAAATCAAAGAGTTGGCGGGTAATTGAGATTCTGGAGCGGGCACAATAGCCCGGCCATCGGTTAAAACCGGAGAATACTAAAATGATTCAGATGCAGTCCATGTTGACAGCAGCAGACAACAGCGGTGCACGCCGTGTGATGTGTATCAAAGTGCTGGGCGGTTCAAAACGCCGTTATGCACGAATTGGTGACATCATCAAGGTGACCGTCAAGGATGCGATTCCTCGCGGAAAAGTTAAAAAAGGCGAGGTATACGACGCCGTGGTAGTGCGTACCAGGAGTGGTGTGCGCCGTTCCGATGGGTCCCTTATCCGGTTTGATGGAAATGCTGCTGTGTTGCTGACCCCAAAACTCGAGCCCATCGGCACCCGTATTTTTGGACCGGTTACGCGTGAACTGCGCTCAGAACGGTTTATGAAGATTGTCTCGCTAGCGCCAGAAGTGCTTTAAGCGGGAGGAGTAGAGAATGAAACGTATACACAAAGGTGATGAGGTTATTGTCACGACAGGTCGCAGCAAAGGAACGCGGGGTCACGTACTCCAGGTTCTGGGTGAAGATCGTTTGCTGATTGAAAACGTGAATATGACCAAGCGCCATACGAAACCGGATCCGGGTCGTAACAAGCCAGGTGGAATTGTTGAAAAGGAAGCTTCAATTCACATTTCCAATGTAGCCATGTTTAACCCGGTGACAGGTAAGGCAGATCGAGTCGGATTTAAATCACTGGAAGACGGCAACAAGGTGCGTGTATTTAAATCCACCGGCGAAGCCGTTGATATCTAGAGACCATTAAAATGTCCAGATTACAAACACATTACAAAGAAGATCTTACGGCACAACTGATGGATAAGCTTGAGCTTAAAAACATCATGGAAGTGCCAAAAATTACCAAAGTTACGTTGAATATGGGCGTAGGTGAAGCTGTAACCGATAAAAAAGTTATGGCGCATGCAACCGCAGACATGACGGTAATTTCGGGACAGAAACCGATAGTTATCAATTCACGCAAATCGGTGGCGTCATTTAAAATTCGTGATGGTTGGCCGGTCGGTTGCAAGGTCACACTGCGTCGCGAACGTATGTACGAGTTTCTGGATCGTCTGGTGAATGTTTCAATACCGCGTATTCGGGATTTTCGTGGCCTCAATCGTAAATCGTTTGACGGACGTGGTAATTACAGTTTCGGTATAACCGAACAAATCATGTTTCCCGAAATTGACTTTGACAAGATTGACACTATTCGCGGTATGGATATCACCATTACCACGAATGCAAAAAACGATTCGGAAGGACTTGCGCTGTTACAGGCGTTTAACTTTCCCTTCAAAGATAAATAGGTAAGGACCTGAACCCATGGCAAAAGTATCCATGATCAATCGCGAGAAGAAACGTACCAAGCTAGTTGGCAAATATGCAAACAAGCGTACCGAACTCAAAGCGATCATAGCTAACCCGGAAGTCGGGTTTGAAGAAAAACAGCAGGCGATGTTTTCGTTGCAGAAGTTACCGAGGGATTCAAGCCCGGTACGGCAACGCAATCGGTGTCAGATCACCGGTCGTCCACGCGGTTTCTATCGTAAATTTGGACTGTCCCGTAACATGCTGCGTCAAGCAACCATGCGCGGTGATGTGCCGGGGCTCAGAAAAGCCAGTTGGTAACAGGTATCAAGCGGGTCTATGACCTGGCTATAAATTTGAAACAAGGTATTAAATCATGAGTATGAGTGATCCGATTGCCGACATGCTGACCCGTATCAGGAATGCACAGTCAGCCAATAAAGTTTCGGTAAGCATGCCGAATTCGAAAGTGAAAGTGGGTATAGCCGCCGTATTGAAAGACGAGGGTTACATCACTGATTTTCGCGTGGACGAAAACAATGGCAAACCTAATCTTGAAGTCACGCTCAAGTACTTTGAGGGTCGTGGCGTAATTGATAACATTAAGCGCGCTAGTCGTCCCGGTCTGAGAGTTTATCGTGGCAAGGATGAGTTACCTCGTGTACTTGATGGTCTGGGTATTGCAATTATCAGTACTTCCCGTGGTTTTATGACCGACGTAGCCGCGCGATCCGCTGGTTACGGCGGTGAAATCATTTGTTACGTGGCCTAGTGCCTGTTAAGAATTAGGAGATACCTATGTCACGCGTAGCCAAAAATCCAATTAAATTGCCTTCCGGTGTGGATATCAAGATCAGCGGTTCACAGCTGAACGTTAAGGGTCCGAAGGGCAATCTCGCATTGATTCTGCATCCGGCTATTAGCTTTGATGAAAACGATGGCGAGTATATGGTTAAGACCGAAAGTTCAAAAGACTTGGCCATGGCCGGAACGTTCAGAGCCCTGGTCAATAATATGGTCACCGGTGTCAGCACCGGTTTTCAGAAGAAGTTACAACTGGTCGGTGTTGGTTATCGTGCGCAGGTTCAGGGGAAAAACCTGAATCTGGCGTTGGGGTTTTCGCATCCGATTAACTTTGCTACACCTGAAGGTATCACGATTGAAACGCCTTCACAGACTGAGATTATAGTCAGCGGTTGTGATAAGCAAAAAGTTGGCCAGGTTGCAGCAGAAATACGTGCATATCGGCCGCCAGAGCCTTACAAGGGCAAAGGTGTTCGTTATGCAGATGAACGAGTTGTCAGGAAGGAAGCCAAAAAGGCCTAATTAGGTCTTTAATGGGCCCGGCTTGCTTAAGAGGAATGAGTAATGGATAAGAAAACAGCACGTTTGCGCAGAGCGAAAAAAACCCGCTCACACATACGTCGTCTGGGCATGGCCCGTTTGACAGTTCACCGTAGTGGACGTCATATATACGCGCAAGTCATTGCCGCACAAGGTGGCAGTGTAATTGCAGCGGCTTCGACTGTGCAGAAAGAGTTGCGCACTGGTCTGAAAAGCACCAGCAACAAGGATGCGGCAAAGGCAGTCGGAAAGGCAGTAGCTGAAAAAGCTGTGGCTGCCGGTGTGACCGATGTGGCATTTGACCGCTCTGGCTACCGTTATCACGGTAGGATTGCAGAATTGGCCGATGCCGCGCGCGAAAGCGGTCTTAAATTTTAATTCGCCCACTGATTGAATCAGAATAGCAGGTATAAAAATGTCGAGAATGGACAAAGAAATTGGCGATGGCATGCTGGAAAAACTGGTTGCCGTCAACAGAGTTGCCAAGGTGGTGAAAGGTGGACGAGTGTTCAGCTTTACGGCGCTGAGTGTTGTTGGTGATGGTAACGGCAAAGTTGGATTTGGTTATGGAAAGGCCAAAGAGGTTCCTGTCGCTATCCAGAAAGCAATGGAGAAGGCACGTCGTGACATGGTCACGATTTCCCTTAAGGATGGCACTTTGTGGCACCCGGTAAAAGCCACTCACAGTGGCTCAAAAGTCTATATGCAGCCAGCATCAGAAGGTACTGGCGTTATCGCCGGTGGCGCGATGCGTGCAGTATTGGAAACAGTTGGTGTTCATAACGTCCTGGCGAAAAGCCTGGGTTCAAACGCACCGATTAATCTGGTCAGAGCGACCATCAAAGGCCTTGAGGCCATGCACAACCCTGAGTCAATTGCCGCAAAACGTGGCAAGACGGTTGATGAAATCCTTGCGAACCACAGCTGAGCAGAATAATGGCCAAGAAAGAAAAGATAAATGTAACGTTGATTCGTTCACCAATTGGGACGCAACCCAAACACAGAGAATGCGTTCGGGGCCTGGGCCTAAAACGTATGCACCAGACTGTGACATTGGAAGATACCCCTTCAGTGCGCGGTATGGTTAACAAAGTTTATTACATGGTACGAGTGGAAGAGGTTTAAGCCGTTTCTGCGAGCCTGTTTAAAAGGAAAGTACAGACATGAAATTGAATACAATAAGCCCTGCTGAGGGCAGCAAAAAGAATCCGAAACGTGTAGGTCGAGGTATCGGCTCAACCGATGGTAAGACCGCAGGGCGTGGACACAAAGGTCAGAAGTCCCGTTCCGGTGGTTATCATAAGGTCGGTTTCGAGGGCGGTCAGATGCCATTGCAACGTCGCTTACCCAAGCGCGGTTTTGCCTCGTTCACAGCACGTTACAACGCCGAGGTTCGTCTGTATCACATCGCGGCAATGAAGGTTGACGTTATTGATATTGAAGCGCTGAGAAAGGCAGGTATCATCAAGCACGATACACGTAAAGTGAAGGTTATTAACACCGGTGAAGTTGGTCGTGCGGTGACGCTCAAAGGCCTGGCGGTTACCAAGGGTGCACAAGCAGCTATCGAAGCGGCGGGTGGAAAGGTCGAATAATGGCCAAGTCGCCTTCACAAGTTGCAGATACACTGGGTGGGATCGGTCGTTTGACCGAGTTGCGTCAGCGTCTACTGTTCGTGTTCGCGGCACTGATTGTGTATCGCATCGGTACCTTTATTCCGGTTCCTGGTGTGAATCCTCAAGCACTGCTGCAGTTCATGGATTCACAGCAGGGCACCATCATTGATGTGTTCAATCTGTTTACCGGTGGTGCGCTTGAACGCTTCTCCCTGTTTGCTTTGGGTGTCATGCCATACATTTCTGCGTCCATTATTATGCAGCTGATGAGTAGCGCGATACCGCAGTTACAGCAGTTAAAGAAAGAAGGCTCAAGTGGTCGTCAAAAGATCACCCAGTACACACGTATCTTTACCGTTATTTTGGCAGGCGTCCAGGCAGGTAGTGTGGCTATTGCATTGCAAAGCCAGTCCTCCATGGTCTTCTCTCCCGGTTTCGGTTTCATATTCACCGCGATGGTAACCTTGACAGCAGGCACATTATTTTTAATGTGGCTTGGTGAACAGATTACCGAAAGGGGTGTTGGTAACGGTATTTCACTGATAATTTTCGCAGGTATTGTTGCCGGGTTACCAAGTGCAATTGCGGGAACTCTGGAGTTGGTCAATACCGGTCAATTAAGCATACCGGCGACCTTGTTCATCCTGGCATTGGTGCTCGGAGTGGTTTACTTTATCGTCCGGGTAGAACGTGGACAGCGTCGAATTACGGTTAACTATGCACAGCGTCAGGGCAGGGTTGCGTACCAGAATCAGGCAACACATTTACCATTGAAACTGAATATGTCTGGTGTAATTCCAGCTATTTTTGCATCAAGCCTGGTTATCTTCCCATCTACATTGGCAACATGGTTTTCAGCCTCCGAGAATCTTGGCTGGTTAACAGATGTCTCGGCAGCACTAACGCCGGGTAATTTACCGTACACAATTCTATATTCGTCCCTGATTATCTTTTTCTGTTTCTTCTATACGGCGTTGGTTTTCAACTCAAAGGAAACGGCAGATAACCTTAAAAAATCCGGTGCATTTATTCCCGGTATACGTCCGGGTCGGCATACGGCCGATTATATTGATAATGTGCTAACCAGGTTAACAATGGTTGGTTCTTTATACCTGGTTTCAGTTTGCCTGTTACCAGATATTCTGAGGGTGGTTTGGGCGGTTCCATTCTATTTTGGTGGTACTTCAGTGCTTATCGTTGTAGTTGTTATCATGGACTTCATTGCCCAGGTACAGGCTCATCTGATATCGCATAAATACGATAACCTGATGAAAAAGGCAAACCTGAAGTCCTACGGGCGTTCGGGAGTAGTTCGCCGATAAATTTGGTATTTGAGAGCATGACTCCGGTCATGCACTAGTCGGCGGGATGCGCCGGACCGGTTAAACGGACCAGCGTCACCGCCTTTGTTATCTAAGGAGAGCTGCAATGAAGGTGCAAGCTTCAGTTAAAAAAATTTGCCGGAATTGCAAAATTGTTCGACGCAGGGGCGTTGTTTTCGTCATTTGCGAAGACAAGAAGCACAAGCAGAGACAAGGTTGAATCAATTCACTTTTAAGTGATTTGCGGCTTTTGCCGGATAGGAAGATTCGATATAATGTACTGTTTACGTTAAGCAGTACCAACAGTAGCAGGAGAACGTAGTATGGCTCGCATAGCGGGAGTCAACATACCAGATCAGAAGCACGCATGGGTTGCTTTGACCACCATTTATGGGGTTGGGCGCACACGCGCGTTACAGATTTGTGAGGCAGCTAATGTAGCGCCTGACACAAAAATAAGAGACCTTTCAGAACCTGAAGTTGAAGGTATCCGTGCAGAAGTCGCAAAAATTGCCGTGGAAGGTGATTTACGCCGCGAAGTTGCAATGAATATCAAGCGACTGATGGATCTTGGTTGTTACAGGGGGCTTCGCCATCGCCGTGGTTTGCCGGTGCGTGGTCAACGTACAAAAACGAATGCCCGTACCCGTAAGGGTCCCCGGCGTCCGATCAAGCGTTAACAGGTAAATTAAAATGGCAAAGCCAAATACAAAAGCTAAAAAGAAGGTCAAAAAGGTCGTGGTCGATGGTATCGCTCACGTACATGCTTCTTTTAACAACACGATCATTACGTTAAGTGACAGGCAGGGTAATGTACTTTCCTGGGCCACATCCGGCGGTGCCGGTTTCCGTGGTTCACGTAAGAGTACACCGTTTGCCGCGCAGGTAGCCGCAGAGGCAGCAGGTAAAACTGCACTTGAGTTTGGTCTTAAGAACCTGGAAGTTCGAATTAAGGGGCCTGGTCCCGGTCGTGAATCTTCGGTTCGCGCACTCAATGCACTGGGTTACAAAATTACAAACATCGTTGACGTCACACCGATTCCACATAACGGTTGTCGTCCACCTAAGAAACGTCGCGTTTAGGAGTTATAGAAATGGCTAGATATATTGGACCGACCTGTAAACTCGCTCGTCGCGAAGGAGTGGATTTGGGTCTGAAGAGTCCTGCACGTGGACTTGAGTCCAAATGCAAACTTAATCAGATGCCTGGACAGCATGGTGCTTCAAGGCGCCAGCGCTTGTCAGATTACGCCATGCAGTTACGAGAAAAACAGAAAGTTCGCCGGATTTATGGCGTCCTGGAAAAACAATTCAGTAGCTACTACAAAAAAGCAGCCCAACAGAAAGGTGCGACCGGTGAAAACCTGTTGCGATTGTTGGAAAGCCGTCTTGATAACGTGGTGTATCGCATGGGTTTTGCGGTTACACGTGCGCAGGCACGGCAACTGGTCTCTCACAAGGCGATTCAAGTGAATGGCCAACAGGTGAATATTCCGTCATACCAGGTACTGCCCGGTGATATCGTTAAGATTGCTGAAAAAGCCAAAAATCAGCTTCGCTTGAAAGAAGCTATTACGCTGAGCCAGGAAATGGATCTGGTCGCGGTATGGATGGAAGTCAATAATGAGAAACTGGAAGGGGTTTACAAAACTTACCCCGATCGGATTGATTTACCGGCTGACATCAATGAAAGTTTGATTGTTGAGCTTTATTCCAAGTAATACCCCGTTTTTCTGCCATTGACTGGTAGGAAAACTTCATCAGATTAACTATTGAGTGAGGTACATCCCATGATGGATGTGATTGAAAGCATGTTAAGGCCGAGAGCGGTTGGTGTTGAAGAGATTAACGCCAATCGTGCGCGTATTGCACTTGAACCCCTGGAAAGAGGGTTCGGGCATACATTGGGTAACGCTTTACGTCGTGTATTGTTGTCATCCATTCCCGGCTATGCAATTGTTGAAGTCGAAATTGACGGCGTGTTGCATGAGTACACAGCGGTTGAGGGTTTACAGGAAGATATCATTGAAGTTCTTCTGAACCTCAAAGGTGTCGCCCTGCAAATGTTTGAGCGTGAAGAAGCTGTTTTGACCTTGAGCAAAAAGGGTCAGGGACCTGTCACCGCCGGTGATATCCAGGTCGACCACAACGTTGAAGTGGTTAATCCCGAGCATTTGATTTGCACCTTGTCGAAAAACGGTAGCATCAATATGCAGTTGAAAGTACGCCGAGGCGTTGGGTATCAGGCCGCAAACCAGTACATGGTGGGTGAAGAAGAAACCCGTCCCATTGGCCGCCTTTTGCTGGATGCTTCATTTTGCCCCGTTCGTCGTGTTTCCTACAGTGTTGAAACTGCACGTGTGGAACAACGTACCGATTTGGACAAATTGATCCTGGATATCGAAACAAACGGTACCATGGATTGTGAGGCGGCCGTCAAGATGGCAGCAAATATTCTGGCTGACCAGTTGGCCGTATTTGTTGACTTCAAGGCTCGAACAGAAATCGTTCAAGAAGAAAAATTCCAGGAAATTGATCCGGTACTTCTACGTCCTATCGATGACCTCGAGCTGACCGTGCGTTCAGCTAACTGCTTGAAGGCAGAAAGTATTTTATACATCGGCGACCTGGTACAGAGAACCGAAGTTGAATTATTAAAAACGCCAAACCTTGGTAAGAAATCGTTGACTGAAATCAAGGATGTGCTGGCTCAGCATGAGTTGTCACTGGGTACGAAACTTGAAAACTGGCCACCGGCCGCGCTGTCAGACGCTTAATTAGGTTAAAGCCGGTAGGTTAAAGCCGGAAAGTTAAAGCCGAGCTCTGAATCAGCACACAGAAATAGGAACGAGAAATGCGTCATTTAAAATCTGGACGTCAGTTAAACCGTAATAGCAGTAGCAGGAAGGCCATGTTTCGTAATATGGCAAATTCACTGTTCGAGCATGAGATTATTAAGACAACTGTACCCAAGGCGAAAGAATTGCGCCGGGTAGCAGAACCTCTTATAACCCTTGCCAAGAGTGACAGTGTTGCTCATCGTCGTCTTGCGTTCGATCGCTTGAGGGATAAGGGATCTGTGGGCAAGTTGTTTAATGAACTTGGACCTCGCTATGTTGAGCGCCCAGGTGGGTACTTGCGTAT
>RCNE010002994.1_pt1 | contig 11052 bp, 2 predicted proteins | sample 2041361 | NCBI WGS metagenome assembly RCNE01 (sample SAMN09708229, study PRJNA481090) | Marine sediment metagenome, whole genome shotgun sequencing project.
ATACTTTAAAAACGAACTTAAATATAAAACAATTAGAGGTTTATCATAAATTATATTCAAAAGAAAATGATAAAAAAACAGTGGAAATTGTTTATGTACAAAATATAATAAAAAAATTAAAAATAAATAATCAAGTTATTGTTAAATACAAGAGTGCTCTGTGGTGTGGAGTTTTATTTACACTCATTGGTTTATTTTGGATATTAGCTCACATAAGATTTATTATAAAAGATCCTTTCAATAAATACACAGAACTCAAAGATCCTTTTAGTAAGTACAAAAGATGAAAACAATGAAAAAACACTACTACATACTACTCCTTGCTTTACTAAGCAGTATTTCTTTTTGGGCCAACACCGACCCTAAAGATTCCACGCGTGTCAAACAAAAAACAGTCAATAAAACTGTTTATACCGATTTAACACATCTAGATGAGGCAGTTCGTAATATATATAAGCAACATAGTGGTCCTGTAGTAGCCAATACCAATCAGTTTAGAAGTTTCCCAGAATTAAATACCTACAATACAAACCTTTCCTTAGGTGATAATGATCCAAATATCGCCGAGTTTACCGAAGAATATTTAAAACAAGTTCTAAAAACCGACGTTAAAACTGACTCTATCATTAGTGCTGCCAAAGAGCTTTTTGCCGAAATTATAGAACACGATAAGTTCATCGAAAAAATGACAGGTAATGAGTTAGTGCAGCTTCCTGTTGGAATTCGAAAAAGGATTGCCGGCGGTACTGATGCAAATGGGAATCCTGCCGCAAATAGCCAACACACCGCCATCACAATTGGCGTAATCAAAGCAAAAATATTCCCTGAATATAGTGAAGTAGACCTTTTTGCCAAATTAGATATCGGCCCTTTAAACACTACTTTATTTTTAGGTGCTAGTGGCGTAAAATTTTCACATACAGGTGGTATTTACGGAGAAGCTAGATTAAATTTATTAGCTGATGTACCTGTGGCACAATCAGGCGGACAATGGTTACTAACTTTTAAAGGCGGTTTAAATACCCAAACAAATGATGGGAGTGCTGATGATCAAACCTACATAACCATAGATTGTGAAGGTAATGTAAAAGAAATTGCTATTGCTGCCGATGTGCGTATCGCCAAAAGTGTAGCTGTCCCATTAAAAGAAGATGGCTCTTATCTATATCCCAATAAATTAACACCTGGTGCTAATGAGTCACCTGTAAATAATCCTAGCTATTTAGGTGCCGGTTTTAGAGTAAATGCCACCTCATTAGAGGATCTCATTGTAGAAGTAGATCTTCCTCTATTTGAGTTGAAAAAATTACCAAAATGGGGCTTTCGCATGAAAAATGCTGTGCTTGATATGAGTGATGTACGTAATGCCTTAACCGAAGTTAACTTCCCGCCCATTTACCAGCAACAACAATTATTGGTACCTGGTAACGAACAATTATGGCGTGGTTTTTATTCTGAGGAGATAACTATAATATTACCTCCTGAATTTGCCAGGAAAGGCTCTGATGAACGGGTAATAGCAGGGGCGAAAAATCTCATTATAGATAATTACGGAGTTTCAGGAAATTTTTATGCAAAAAATGTGTTGCCACTAGATGAAGGAAATGCAAATAAATGGCAGTTTTCCTTAAATAATATAAATGTAGACTTTCAGGTCAATCATTTTGTAAAAGCCAAGTTTGATGGTGAAATAGTCTTACCTATCTCAACCGTAAAGGTAAAAGATACCACAAATGAGAGTGGACAACGGATTGATACACTACATCATGGTGCCTTAAAATATGTCGGACTCATAACAGCAGATAGATTGTATAGCGTACGGGTAGATGTAGCTGATGAAGTAGACTTTAGCATATTTAAATCAAAAGCAAAACTTTTTAGAGATTCCTATGTAAAATTAGTTGTAAAAGACAATAAGTTTCAACCCGAGGCCAATTTAACAGGGTTGATGTCTTTTAATAAATCTCAAGAAACTGAGTTGAACAATACCAGTATCGATAGTGTTAATAATGCTGGAGGCATAGAAGAACTCAACTTCGAAGGGCTCTCCTTTCAAAACTTCAAAATACAAACCGCCAATAGGCCTTACTTACATATAGGCTATATGGGATATAAAGACAGCATAACCTTACCCAAAATTTATGGTTTTGAATTAGGTTTTTATGACATTAAAGTTAACTCAGATAAGCCTGATAACAGTGCTGAACTCGGCTTTAATGGTTTTATCAATTTAGATGAATCTGGAATTCGTGGTGATGTGCGTATGCGTATTATAGGTGAATTAGTGGAAGGGGATTATCTAAAATGGAAGTATAAAACAATTGAAGTTGATTCTATAGAAGTAGATGTAAAACGAAAATCCTTCGAATTTCACGGGAAGCTGCATTTTTTTAGAGAACATGAATTGTACGGCAAAGGTTTAGCGGGAGAATTAGAAATGTATATGGAAAGCCTTGGGCTAAGAATTGGTGCAAAGGGGATTTTTGGTAGTGTTGATGACTATCGTTATTGGTATGTAGATGCTTATGGACAACCTACAAATTCTAAAAACAATAATTTCAAAATATATGATATTGGTGGTGGTGTCTATCACCATATGCGAAAGCAAGGTGTAGATGAACGTGCTGGATCTATGTCGGGTATTTATTATAAACCTGATAAGAATATAAATTTAGGCTTTAAAGCTTTGTGTGCTTTCGAAGTTAAAAAATCAGCCACTTTTATGGGGCTTGTAGCCTTAGAAATGAGCTTTAACAGCCCTGAAGTTGGCGGCGGTGTTAGTAGAATTGGCTTCTATGGAGCAGCTTCTTTAATGACAGGCAAAAGTTCTAATACTGATAGTGACGGAAGGGCGCAACCTTTTGGCGATGTAAAAAGCATGCAAAAAACAGTAAGTGATAAAGAACAGTCTCTTTCAAATTTTCATGAGCTCTCCATAGATAAAGAAGGTATTAAATATTTTGCTACCGAAGTTTTTCCTGACCTTCTAACGGGTAAAGAATTATTTGCTGCTCAAGTAGGTATTGATTTTAATTTTGATGAAGATTCTTATTGGGGTATGTTCGATGTATTTTTAAATACTCCAACAATCAAAGGTGAAGGTGAAAAGAATAGATTGGGTTATTTAGAATTTTATAATTCTCCAGAAGATTGGTATATTTATGTAGGTACACCAGAAAAAAGATTTGGCGTAAAAGATATACCTATTGGGCCTTACAAAGCTGCCGTAAATCTATATTACATGACAGGTACTATTTTACCTGATCCAGCCCAACCAGACGATGTCGTGATTGATATTTTAAATCTATCTGGAGATGAATTGGCATTCGGCAGAAACTTTGATGATGACCTCGCCGTAGGTAAAGGGTATGCTTTTGGTGCTACCTTTAGGCTAGGTATGGGCTTTGATTGGGGTATTGTTTATGCTTCCGCGGAAGCTGGAGTAGGTTTCGATCTAATGATACGTGATTTTGGAGATGCTACCTGTAGAGGTAGTGAAGAACGCGTGGGCATGGATGGCTGGTATGCAACAGGGCAGTTATATGCTTACTTGCAAGGTGAAATCGGTGTCCAAATAAAAATATTCGGCTTCAAAAAACGAGTCCCCATTTTAGAAGCAGGTATAGCTACACTAGCGCAAGGACAATTCCCGAATCCTTGGTATGTAAAAGGATATGCCGGTATAAAAGTTCGCGTATTGGGTGTGGTAACCGTCAGAGCAAGATTGAAAATAGTGATAGGTGAAGAATGTGAATTAATGGGACAAACTGGCTTACAAAATGTGGTGGTAATTTCTGATATATTACCTGCAGATAATTCTAGTAATGTAGATGTGTTTGATGCCATTCAAGTCGCTTTTAATATGCCAATAAATAGTGAAGTAACTGTTGAAGAAGACAGTGGTAGAAAAACATATAGAGTTAGTCTTAATGAGTTTTCTGTCAAAGATGGAGGTATTGAGATTCCAGGTAAAAAAGCTTGGAATAATCAGAAAGACCTGTTAATTTTTGAATCTACCGATGTTTTACCTCCAGAAAAGGAAATAACTGCAATGGTTAAGGTAAGTTTTGAAGAAAAAGTAAATGGTGCTTGGAAACCTGTTACCGATGACAGCGGCAATGTATTATTTGAGGAAAAAATAATCACTTTTACTACGGGTGTAGCTCCAGTGAAGATTCCGTATAAGAATATTGTCTATATGTATCCAGTTATCGATCAGCAATACTTCTTCCCTAAAGAGAGTAATAACGGTTATATACAATTAGAAAAAGGACAAGATTATTTATTTAGTCAGCCGGGCTTTGTTGATGAATTATATTATATAGATGAAAATGAACAGTCACAGAAAGTCAATTTTAGCTATGACACTGTTGAGAATACGTTGAAATTTGGTGTTCCAGCTACCATGAATAATGAAGTTGAATATACTTTCAGACTCATTACTTCTAAGATAGAAAATGCCCAACAAAATGAGACTACCGAAGGAGTAATTCAAGTCGCTGATAGTATTACAATGACGCAAAATACGATTGCTGGACAGACAAGCACAGATGCCTTATTTGAACGTTTAATTTTTAGTTTTAAAACAAGTAAGCATAATACCTTTACGGATAAAATGAATAGCTTGTCTGCTAATAAGTACTATACACTTATTGATGGATCTTCAGATGTTGGAGCCTTAGGTATTAAATTAAATAATTTTGAACCATTTGATATTAATGATATTGAAGGTACAACCTACACCAATAATATAGCCTTATTGCAACTAGAAGGTATTCAAACAGACTTTTATTATAACGGAAGAATTTATCCATTGGTATATCAAAATTATCCGTTAGATACAAATATAGAAGTTGATAGAGACATTGCTGTTTTAGGCTTACCACCGGTAAAATCCTTACGATTGACCAATCCGTATAGTGTGTATACAACACATACGCCAAACTCAAGCTATTTAAGAGAGAATTTCCCATTCCGATGGCATTTAGCATATTCATATAAACAAGATTTTAGTGAGCTACAATATAAAATTGTAAATAGATATTTGGGAGGTTCTACAGTGAGTCAATCGGTATATGATCAGTTTGGGTATATTATCAATGGTGTATTCCCGTATTTAGAAAGAGAATTTTACAATGTAAAAGTGCAATATGTATTACCTAATAAAACATCTGGTAACGCAACTACTATCCAATATAAAAATGAATTTTAATGAAATATCGTAATCTATATATAAGCTTGTTCCTTTTTATAAGTTTTAGCATTGGGTCTCTTTATGCTCAGGACAGTACTGCACAAGTGCCAATTGTCGTCGTAAAAGCTCGCGCCAAAACAAATAAAATATTACTGCGTTGGGGTGTAAATAATAAGTTTGCCTGGAAATATGGGAATCAATATGGTTATACTATTGAAAGAACTACAGTTTTACGTGATGGAAAGCCATTAACAACTCCTATTAAAGTCACCTTGGCTGGAGGTACAATAAAACCCAAACCATTTCAAGAGTGGGAATCTTTTGTAAACTCCAACGATATGGCTGCTGTAGCCGCTCAAGCTATTTACGGTGAAGATTTTGAAATGAATAATGCTGCTGCTAATAATAAAATGGTAAAAGTAATTCAAGAAAGTGAAGAGCTAGATCGACGATTTGGATTTTCATTATTCGCTATAGATCAAAATTTCGAAGTAGCGCAGTTTGCTGGACTTGGTTATGTTGATTCTGACGTAAAACCAAATGAAAAATACCTCTATAAAATAAAATCTATGGTACCTAGCGAAATTCTAGAGATCAAAGAATCCGGTGTTTTTATAAGTCCTTCCGAAGAAGAACAATTGCCAATTCCACAAGACTTTGCTGGCTATTATTATAAACAAGCTTTCGTATTAGTTTGGGAATATGATTCGATGTTATCTTTTTATACAGCTTATGATCTTGAAAAATCTGAAGATGGAATTAACTTTAACAAGGTCAATAAAACACCGATTACAAAATTAGCCGATACCAAAAAAAGTAAGATTTCATTTACAGACAGCATCACAATTTTCAATAAAAAATACTGGTATCGTGTTAAAGGTATCTCTGTTTTTAATGAAAAAAGTAAGCCTTCAGAAGCTGTTGAATTATTCGGCTATATAGGTATAAAATCGACTCCTTTTTTTAAGGAAAATGTGATTATTTCAGATACAGAAGTAATATTATCTTGGACCTATCCTAAAGAAGATGAAATAGAACTAAAACAGTTTGATCTACTGCGATCAACCAAGGTACTTGGACCATATAAATTAGTAAAAGAAGGTATTCCTGCCACATCAAGAACATATCCATACAATCAATTGGAACGTATCAATTTTTTCAAAATAAAAGCCGTTGGTAAAAACGGAGAGATGATATTCTCATCACCCAATATGGTACAACCTATCGATTCCATACCGCCCTCAGAACCTTTGGGATTAATTGGTGAAATAGATTCCTTAGGTATCGTAAAGCTATCATGGCAAGCCAATCAAGAATTAGATTTAAGAGGCTATAAAATACTTAGAGCCAACAGACCTAATCAAGAATTTACCATGTTGAATAAGTATAGTAAACTAGCTACGGAGTTCACAGATACAGTGAATGTGAGGACATTTAGTAAAAATGTGTATTACAAGATTATGGCCCTCGATAAACGCTATAATGAATCACCACACTCAGATATTTTAGTACTGAAACGTCCTGATAAAATTCCACCTACATCGCCCATTTTTGAATCGTATGAACAAAGAAATGATAGTATCTTTTTAAAGTGGATCAAGAGTTCTTCTGATGATGTAGCTAACGAATTTGTATATCGGAAAACTATTGGAAGTACTAGTGATTTATGGGAAAAAGTGCATACAACTGAATCGGATACTACAGCCACTTTTGTTGATATTAATATAGAAAAAGGCACGAAATATTTATATACCATGGTAGCTGTTGATAAATCTGGTTTGGAAAGTCCGCCATCACCACCACTATCCATCGATGTTATTCAAGCATTGATAAAACAAGCCGTTAAAGGTTTGTATGCTAATGTAGATAGAGAAAATAAACAAGTACAATTGTTTTGGCGTTATAAAGAACCCAATGTGCAAGAATTTTTAATATATAAAAAGAAAAAAGGACAACAATACAGTCTTTTCGGAGCAGCAAAGCCAGAAGAGAGAAATTTGATAGATGTGATGCTAAACCCAAATACTACGTATAGTTATGGTATTAAAGTTATTTTTAAAGATGGCAGTGTTAGTAAATGGGCCGAAATTGAAGTTGTGTATTAAAATATTAGATTTAATGAAACAAAGATTCCATATAAATACGAAAATTTTATTCTCTGTATTTCTTACCTTTTTTTATTTTATTTCTCATGGTCAGCGATATGAGTCAGTAATAACAATTGGTCTTGATGGAGGACAAATGTTTAGTCAACCTGATATTTCGGGAGAGAGTATAGTTTTTTTAGGTTACGGCTTTAACAATAATGGTAATTGTACATTACAAAGTGGAGAACAAGGAACATTGTTAAATTATAATGTCTGTGATAGAGATCTCGTTTTTCCCGTTTTCACAGATTTCGTTACTACACAAACAAGATTAAGATCGGATACTAATCCATTTGCTTCTGGTATATTTGGTCGTTTAGATGCTCAAACAAGTATTCCTCTCAAGCCAAACTTGCAAAATGCGGGATCCAATCTCTTCAGTGTGAATTATAATACTTCGATTTCAAATTTTAATTTTTGCCAAAATTATCAAGCATTTGGTAGCAATACTGGTACAACAGCTTCAATTACCATACAAGTTCTAGAATTAGGTAAAAATATACGAGATCTAAATCCACAATATGTAACTGACAATACAATAGCATGTGACGATAACATAACTCTTACTGTAAATGAATGTGGAATAGGTTTTCACTATGCATTAGAATATCAAATAAGGGATTCTTCTGGTATTGTACAACCGTGGTCTGAAGCTCTCAATTATTCTTTAAGGAGTTCACCTACTTTAAGTGTTACAGATTATTTTTCAAACTTAGATTCCGGACAATTGCTAGATATTCGATTGCGATATTCTGAAAATTTATCGAACGATACAAATGATTATTCAGATATACTTACTTTTACTTATACCGATTGTTCCCCTGGTTTAGTAATCGATCCACCTACTGCACTAGCACCTTTATGTGCAAATCCAGATAATACCGGAAGTGTCATTGTAGAATTTGATAGAGAATTAGCCAGTAATGAGCGTATGAATCTCTATATAGAGATTTTCGATCCTTTATTTACTACACCCGATCAATTTGATTTTTATGATGGTATTATTCTCGATTCTAATGATATCAATGTTGCCACTTCAAATACATATACCTGGGATAGTATATTATCCCCAGGCAGATACCGTTTACGATGGATCTCCAAATCCAACCCCACAGATACCGAAATAGCTGAAATGGCCAATAGTGATGAAATGAGTAGTGACTTTTTTATCGTTGCTCCGCCAGAGGTGAACTTCACGCATTCCAGCACGCAGATATTATGCAATGGTGAAAAAGGCTCCATAATCATCAATGGTAGTGGTGGCTCTGGAACAGGATATGAATATTCTATTAACAACGGTGCAAGCTGGCAACCTTCAACTACTTTTTCAGGTCTTGATCCCAACATTCAATACGATCTTTTGGCTATGGATGGAAATGGATGTATTTCGACAACTACCGCTCAAATAACCTTAACAGAACCCGATCAGTTAATTCTCGATCTTGCAGGTAGAAAAGATCCCACTAGCAATGGAGCTACAGATGGATTCTTAACTATTGATGTGTTTGGTGGTACAGGCGCTGTAACCTATCAATGGACCAAAGATGGAACTAATTATGCTACCACACAAAGCCTTACAGATCTAGGAGCTGGTCTTTATACTGTGATTGCAACTGGTTGTTCTTCAAATACGCTAGAGTTTACCCTCCAAGACCCCCCAGCATTAAGCATTACGTTCTCTGTCATTCAGACTATTGATTGTAATGGTAATACAGGTAGTATTCGTGCACAAGGTGTTGGGGGTAATAATGCTTCTTATACTTATCTCTGGCAAGATGGCACAACGAGTCAAGACTTTTTAAATAAACCGGCAGGTACCTATTCGGTAACCGTTACCGATGCCAATGGTGTGGAATTTACTGACTCTTTTAGCTTGACTGAACCTGATCTCTTAGTTGCCACACCCACTTCTAACGATGTTCTTTGTAATGGTGGTAGTGATGGTACACTTGATTTAAATATAACAGGAGGTTTTGGCTCCTATACCATTTCCTGGAATGATGATGCTACTATTACTACAGAACAGAGAACTGGGTTAGCTCAAGGTGAATATTTTTATACCATTGTTGATACTAATAGCTGTTCCATTAATGGTTCAGTAATTATCAATCAGCCCAATCCTATTGAGATTGTTATTGACAGTACACAAGACCCAACAATTGTAGGTGCCACCGATGGCTTTATCAATATAACAGTCTCCGAAGGTACTGCCGGTTATACATTTGTATGGACCAATGATGCGGGAGATACCCTAGATACTACTGAGGATATTGCCGGACTGGGCGACGGGAACTACACCTTAACAGTTACTGATGCCAATTTTGGTGGCACTGCTGATAATAGTGGATGTACTGCTAGTATCAGTGTGCGTTTAACAGAACCACAACCCTTATCGGCGTCTATCAATGAAACAACACCTATCTCTTGTTTTGGTGATAGTGATGGGGTGTTGACAGCCAACCCTATTGGCGGCACACAAATCCCCAGCATAGGGTATACCTATCAGTGGTTTAAAGATAATAACGGTACTTTTGAAACACTCAATCTCACAACACAAGCTATTAGTGATCTGACCATCGGTACTTATCGTGTCATCGCTACTGATGACATTGGTACAGTGGCTCAAGCTGATTTTACCTTGTCACAACCCGATGTTTTAGACTTCTCTTTTACTACACAACAAGTACGTTGCTACGGAGGTAGTGATGGAAGTATTGATAGTACGCCTGCCGGCGGAACGGCTCCCTATACCTTTGTATGGACAAATAGTGCGGGAGATCTTGTAGGTAGTGATGAAGATCTTGTTGGGGTACCTTCCGGAAACTATACACTAACCCTTGTAGATATTAACCTATGTACTGCCTCACAAACCATAGAAATACTTGCTCCAACTGATCCTTTATCAATTACTGTAGACCAAACTGGTGATCCTACTGCCGCAGGTGCTACTGATGGCTTTATCAATGTCTCTATTTCTGGAGGTACTGCTGGATATGCGTTTGAATGGATTGATAGTGCTGGAACTACTATTGCAACCAGCGAAGATCTAAGTGGCGTGAGTGAAGGTGTCTATACCCTAACAGTAACTGATGCTAATTCTGGAAGCACCACCGATAATAGTGGCTGTACTGTTTTTGAAGACATCCCATTATTAGCGCCTGATGCTATTGTGATTACTATTGATGAAACATCTTCTTTGTTGTGTAATGGAGATGGCACTGGAGAACTCACTGCTACCGTTACTGGTGGTTTTCTAAACACAGGGTCTGATTATACTTATCAATGGTTTATTGACAATAGTGGCAGCTTAGATGATATCAATCAAAATATAGCTGTGGCTACTAATCTTAGTATTGGTAGTTATACTCTTAGAGTAACTGATGACAATGGTATTATTAAAGAAGAAATATTTAATCTTAATGAACCTGATTCTTTAGCTATTGATTTAACCGTCACTAGCGATGTAAGTTGTGATTCTGGTGCAGATGGCGCAATCAGCTCCATAGTCTCTGGAGGAACTGCTCCTTATACCTATAACTGGAATAACGGAGCTACTACTGCTGATATAACTGATCTTACTGTAAATACCTATATCTTAACTATTACAGACGCCAATGATTGTGCGTTTTCTCAAAGTATTGAAGTTACACAACCCGGAGGAATGGTCATAGAGAACAGCGTAACACCTCCGCTTTGTTTTGGAAGTAGTGA
>RCNE010001995.1_pt1 | contig 11048 bp, 9 predicted proteins | sample 2041361 | NCBI WGS metagenome assembly RCNE01 (sample SAMN09708229, study PRJNA481090) | Marine sediment metagenome, whole genome shotgun sequencing project.
CTGCTAATTGGCATGGGTGTTGTCTTCGTCTATGCCGTTTTAGGCGGAATGAAGGGCATCACCTACACCCAGGTAGCACAGTATTGTGTACTGATTTTCGCGTATACCGTGCCCGCGATCTTCATCGCGATTCAGATCACGGACAATCCAATACCGCAGCTCGCGTTCGGTAGCGAAGTTTCCGGAACAGGGACTGCTTTGCTCGACAAGCTGGATGACATCGTCACCTCACTCGGCTTCAACCAATACACCAGCGGCACCAAGAGTCGTATCGACGTTTTTTGTATCACGATGGCGCTAATGGTCGGAACCGCGGGACTGCCGCACGTTATTGTTCGCTTTTTCACGGTACCCAAAGTCCGTGATGCGCGCATCTCTGCCGGCTGGGCCTTGTTGTTCATCGCGATCCTGTACACGACGGCACCCGCGGTTGGATCAATGGCTCGCTATAACCTTATCAACACGGTACAGACCGGCGAGGTTGGCGCGGCAGATGGCAATCTTGCCTACGACGAGCGGCCCGAGTGGATGCATACCTGGGAGCAAACAGGTCTGGTTAGTTTCGAAGACAAGAACGGTGATGGCCGTATTCAGTACTACGATGACGGCAATGTAGAGTTTGAGGCGCAAGCAGAAGAGTTTGGCTGGCAGGGCAATGAGCTCTCCGTCGACCGCGATATCATGGTGCTGGCGAATCCCGAGATCGCCGGCTTGCCAAACTGGGTCATCGCCCTGGTCGCCGCTGGCGGCATTGCGGCGGCATTATCGACTGCAGCGGGATTGTTGCTCGTGATTTCGGCGGCGGTATCGCATGATTTGATCAAAGGAATTTTCCTGCCATTGATCTCAGACAAAAACGAGCTGCGCGCGGGCCGCATTGCCGCGGCCTTCGCGATATTGGTTGCGGGCTATTTAGGGTTTGATCCACCGGGTTGGGTCGCACAGGTCGTTGCGTTTGCCTTTGGCCTCGCGGCGGCATCGCTATTCCCGGTTATTTTGTTGGGTATATTTTCCAAGCGGGCCAACAAGCAAGGCGCGATTGCCGGGATGTTGACCGGACTGATATTTACCTATGCGTATATAGAATATTTCAAAGGTCTGTTCCTGAAATGGGCGGGGGCGCCGTGGGGCGAAAATGTCGCCGAACATTGGTTGTTCGGTATATCTCCTGAAGGGATTGGTGTCATTGGAATGTGCCTGAACTTTATCGTCGTGATCAGCGTGAGCTACATGACAGCACCTCCACCGGAACGCATTCAACACATGGTCGAGAATATTAGAGTGCCACGCGAAATCGAAGAGAGTCATTTATGAGTAACGTATTAGGAAAAATCACCACGCTCTTATTATTCGCGGCATGCAGCACGCCGGCATTTGCCGAATTCACAAGTGAAGAACAACGCATGCTCGACTGGATCGACGCGCATGCTGAAGACGCGAACGCTCTACTGGAGGAAACCGTCAACATCAGTAGTGGCACCATGAACCACAAGGGTGTGCAGGATGTAGGTGCCGTGATGCGGCGCGAACTCGATGCACTTGGCCTGGAAACTGAGTGGATTGAAATGCCGCCGGAGGTTAATCGAGCAGGGCATCTATTCGGTCGCAAGGACGGTTCGGGTAAGAAGTTCCTGATGATCGGGCACCTCGATACGGTGTTTGAGGCCGACGACGCGTTTCAGTCCTTTGTACGCGACGGTGACGTCGCTCAGGGCCCCGGCGTCGACGACATGAAGTCAGGCAACGTCGTTATCGTATACGCGCTCAGGGCTCTGCAGGAGATCGGTGCGCTTGATGATCTTGCTGTGGTGGTTAGCTACACGGGTGATGAGGAAAAAGCAGGCCAGCCATTGTCGATATCACGCCGCGATCTGGTCGAGGCTGGCCATTGGGCCGATATTTCTCTCGGCTTCGAATCTGCGGTTCATTATGACGATACCGATTGGGCAACAACGTCGCGGCGCAGCTCAAGCAGCTGGACGCTGGAAACGACCGGCAAGCAAGCGCATTCGTCGGGCGTGTTCAGCGAGGGAACCGGAGCAGGCGCGGTCTATGAACTGTCACGTATCTTGAATACATTTTACGAACAACTCAGAGACGAAGAATTTCTCACCTTTAATGCGGCCAATATTCAGGGTGGTACAGATGTCGAGTACGACGAGCAGTTGAATCGCGGTAGCAGCTTTGGGAAAACGAATATTGTGCCGAGAAAGGCGGTCGCACACGGCGATATTCGCGCTATCTCAGAAGAGCAGCTGCTTCGAGTGCGCGATCGCATGCGCGCTATCGTCGCAAACAGTTTGCCGCAGACGTCTGCAAGCATTCACTTCCTGGATAAATACCCGTCGATGTCGCCGACAAAAGGTAATCAGCAATTAGCGGACGTTTTCTCGGCGATCAATGAGGATCTTGGACGTGGTCCCATGTCGATCCTGCATCCATTGCGCCGTGGTGCAGCGGATATATCTTTCGTTGCACCTTACAGTGACGCGCTTGCAGGTCTGGGTGCGCTGGGGAGCGGCGGACATACACCGAACGAAAGCCTGGAACTGAGCAGCATGTCGCTTGCGATCAAACGTGCAGCTGTGCTGATCTACCGCCTTAATAAACAATGAGCCACGACCACGCAACCGGCAATATGCGGCGTGTATTAATCGCGCTGGTACTGACCGGTGCGTTCATGATCGTCGAGGTTATCGGCGGCGTAATTTCCGGATCGCTAGCGCTGTTGGCCGATGCGGGCCACATGTTGACCGATACGATGGCACTTGCGCTGGCAGCTGTAGCCTTTCAAGTGAGCAAGCGCCCGGCAGATGCGAAACTCACCTACGGCTATCAACGATTCCAGATTCTGGCGGCGTTCGTTAATGGCTTGAGCTTGATCTTGATCGTCGCATGGATTCTTTATGAGGCTGTCGATCGCTTTCGCAATCCCTCGGAAATACTCGGTAACACCATGTTGCTGGTGGCAGCGATTGGGCTAGTGGTTAATCTGGTCTCGTTTCTGATTTTGCATGGTGGTGATCGTGAGAATCTGAATATTCGCGGCGCCGCAATTCATGTTGCTGGTGACTTGCTCGGTTCTGTAGCAGCGATCATCGCTGCGGTTGTCATTATTTACACCGGATGGACGCCGATTGACCCGCTGTTGTCTGTCGTTGTAGCGATCTTGATATTGCGTAGCGCCTGGGTGCTGGTGAAACGCAGCGCACACGTTTTATTGGAAGGTGCCCCGGAGTGGTTGGATCTCGACACCATGCAGGCACAAATAATAAGCAAAGTTCCGACAGTCGTTGGCATTCACCACGTCCACGTTTGGGGCCTGACGCCACAGGACCTGATGCTGACCATGCACGTGCGTTTGCAAGGCGCGCCGAGCAACCCGACAGAGTGCATTCGTCACATAAAGGAAGTACTAAAAACAGAGTATGGTATCGGGCATACCACGGTAGAGATTGAAACCGAGGATTGCGCCGACCACTAGGCGGCTTACTGGTCGTCTGGTTCTATCATCCCAATGTAGGGCAGGGTTCGATCACGCTCGGCGTAATCCAGGCCGTAGCCAACGACCCACTCATCGCCGATGCCGAAGCCAATATAGTCGATGGGCACTTCAACTTCGGCGCTACCCGGCTTGTGCAACAGCGCGCAGGTGCTGATGGATGCCGGTCGGTGCGACTTAAGTATGCCAATCAAATATTTCAGCGTATGTCCGGTATCGACAATGTCCTCAACGATCAGCACGTGGCGATTCTCAATATTGCCGCGTACGTCCATGACCAGGCGTACTGCTCCGCTGGCGACGCTGCCGCTGCCGTAACTGGAAACTGCAATGAATTCTATAGTGCGTGGAATGGTCAGGCGACGAGACAGGTCAGCAAGAAAAATAAAAGACCCTTTGAGAACGCCGATTAGTACGATATCGCCCTTGTCGGCGTAGTCGACAGAAATTTGCTCGGCCAACTCGCGAACGCGTTTGTCGATGTCGGCTTCACTAATTAAGACGGCAGGAAGTTGCTTTTTCACTTTGGTTTCCTGAGTTCGCGAATGCGGTAAGGTAGCACAATATGAAACGTACAATAGCGATCGCTGGAAACATGGGCTCAGGCAAGTCGACGTTGGTCGAATTCTTGTCGCGGACCTACAACGTCGCACCGTTCTATGAGCCTAATGATGAGAACCCATATCTTGAAGATTTCTACGGAGATATGAAGAGTTGGGCATTTCAGTCGCAACTCTATTTCTTGAGCAGTAAGTTTCGCTTGCACCAGGAGTTGGACCGGCAGGATGGCGTTGTGGCACTCGACCGCACGATTTTCGAGGACGCGGAAATATTCGCGACGGCCCTGTATCAGATGCGCAAGATCTCGAAACGGGATTGGCAAACCTACCAAGGATTTTACAATGCGATTCTTGACGCGATACGCGCACCTGATCTATTGATCTATTTGCGTTGCTCAATGCGCCCCCTGCGGCAGCGGATCAAGCTTCGTGGTCGCGCGATGGAGCAGGATGTGCCGCTGCCGTATTTGAAGCGCCTCGACAGCCTGTATGAAGGGTGGATTTCTTCCTACAAGATGAGTGATGTTCTGGTGCTGGAGACGGATAAGCTGGATTACATCAATGATGTGATTCATCGCCTCGATGTGATGGAGCGCATCGAAGCCGTCCTACCCGATGATATTGGCAAGCCAGACGCCTGCTAATTCAACATAATCCCGGAATGGATCGCGTATCCGTAACATTCCCTATTGCCATCAGTAATGCGAATCATTATCATTTCTGTAATGGCTATTTCTGACAATACACTCGCAACGCTGAAACAGGGCCAAACCGGCACCATTCAGTCTATCGACGCATCGGACCCACAGGTTCAGCGCCTTATGGTGCTCGGACTGGTGGAGGGTACCGAGGTCGTATTGGCCGGTGCTGCATTGGGTGGTGACCCGATGGAGTTTCGCTTTTTTGGCAGTGGTATTTCACTGCGACGTGAGCAAGCGAGTCAATTTACCGTGACGCATCGCGATAGCGGTGACTAAAGCGTCAGAAACCCGCGTATTTCTCGATGACATACCAAGACGCCGGCAACCTGATGTCAGCATCGCGGTTGTGGGTAGCCCAAACGCCGGTAAGAGCACTCTCTTCAATCGTCTGACGGGTCTGCGGCAGCGCATCGGTAACTATCCAGGTGTAACGGTCGAGCGCCATATTGGCTTGCTCAAGGTTGATGATCAGGTCGTTGAACTCGTCGACCTTCCGGGCACGCACGGTCTCAGTGCACATTCATTTGAAGAGCAAATCGCCGTCGACGTAATTTTTGGTCGTATGGCAGGCACACAACCACCAGACGGAATACTGGCCGTTGTTGATGCGACCAATCTTTATCAGGGGCTGTATCTCGTACAGCAGCTGATAGCGCTGGAGCTACCGATTATTGTTGCTTTGACAATGACCGATGCGGCACACGCGAGTGGCTTGAATATCGATACCGAAAAACTCTCGGCGCATTTGGGTGGAACGCAGATATGCCGTGTCATCGCGACCACAGGCGAGGGCATCGCATCGCTACGCAATGCATTGGTCGAACTTGCGCAGCAGCCTGCACCGGAATCAGTATCAGCGTGGCCGGAATTATCCGCAGCAGCGTCTGAACTCAGTGCTTCCTCTACTGTGCCAGTGCGCCGCGCCGAAGTTGAGCGCCTGTTGATTGACGGCGCCACCGGCGCACATGCAAACGTACTTGAGTATCTGGGCGAGGGTGCTGCAGAAAAGCTTGAGAAGAGTCGCGAAAAACTATTCGGCGCGGAGCCGCCGCTGGCAAGAGAGGCGCGGGTTCGCTATGCCTGGGTGCGAGACGTTCTTAGCGATGTGCAGGAAAAAGTGCCTACGTTCTTATCCTGGCGAACTCATCTGACGCAATTCATGAATCGACCTATTCCCGGAACAATTGGTTTGTTTTTGGTTATGGCAATTGTTTTTCAGGCTGTGTTTGCCTGGGCTACGCCGATGATGGATTTGATCGACGGTTGGACGGCAGTGCTGGGCAGTGCAGTTGCCGGCCAGTTAGGCGATGGCTGGTTTTCGAGTTTGGTCGCAGACGGTGTTATCGCCGGCGTCGGCAGTGTGATTATTTTCCTGCCACAAATTCTCATCTTGTTTCTGTTCATCATATTGTTGGAAGACTCGGGATATCTCGCCCGCGCTGCGTACCTGCTTGATCGAGTAATGCGTTCAGTGGGTTTGTCTGGTCAGTCGATCATTCCTATGATTTCCAGTTTCGCGTGTGCCGTGCCGGGCATCATGGCGACTCGCGTTATCCCGAATCGACGCGACCGCATCGCAACCATTATTGCGGCTCCATTCATGACCTGTTCGGCGCGCCTGCCGGTATACGCGTTACTGATTGCGGCTTTTGTTCCAGCCAGCGATGTTGGCTTCCTCAATCTTCAGGGTCTGGTGTTGTTCGGTCTATACATGTTCGGCATCGTCGCCGGGGTGCTCACCGCGCTGTTGATTCGCAAGACCGCTTTGCGCGGTCCAAAACCACCGTTCGCCTTAATGCTGCCCGAATTTCGCCGTCCAAACAGCCGCACAGTGCTGATGCAGTTATTGGGGCGCGCCAAAGTATTTCTGCGTCGTGCTGGTACCGTTATTTTCACCGTTGCAGTTATCGTGTGGGCGCTTGCATATTTCCCGCGTGCGACCGACATTGATCCATCGTTGACGCAGAATGAAGCGGCTGCAGCGCAACTCGAACAGAGTTGGCTAGGTCGTGCCGGGCACGTCGTCGAACCCGTGTTCGCGCCTTTGGGTTGGGACTGGCGCGTGTCGTCGGCCGTCATCGCCGGGTTCCCCGCACGGGAGGTTGTCATCGCGGTTCTCGGAACAGTCTATGCAGTGGGTAGCGATGCCGATGAGGCAACGCTATCGGAGCGACTCCGAGCGTCGAAATGGCCGGACGGGCGTCCGGTATTCACGCTGCCGATGGTCATTGGCCTGTTGATTTTCTACGCTTGCTGCCTGCAATGTGCAGCAACACTCGCAGTCATACGCCGGGAAACAAATAGTTGGCGTTGGCCGATTTTCGCCTGGGTCTATATGACGAGTATTGGTTACTTGGGCGCTCTGATGGCTTTTCAACTACTGTAAGCGAGGCCCTAAAGTTCAAATCGTCTCGCCCCGACCAACTATCGCGGCGCCCTGGCGCTGACGATTCTGCCGCGAATGCGACGTAGGAAAAATTCCAGCACGAACGACATGGTGATAAAGGCCACTACTGAGTACAACGCCTTAGGTGAATTGCCGACCAGGTAGACTGCGGCGGCAATCAGTGCACCAAATGTCGCGATGATCGCGAGCACGACCATCGACCGGGAAGCGCCTGTTTCCCGTGTCTTGGATAGATGCCCCACGTGTACAACACCGTGTACCAACAGCACCGAGATCGAGCCGATAGCCGCAATTTCGGCGAGATCGAAGGCGATGGCAAGAATCACGATCAGGACCGTACTGATGACCAGTCCCTCCCGGCTATGTGCTACCGGCTGGGCGAAGGCGTTAGGCAGTTCGCCATTCTTGGCCATCTGGTAGGTAATATTGGTCACCGAGTAGAGGTTCGCATTAATCGACGATGCGGTAGAAACCAGCGCCGCTATGGCAACCGCAGTGAACCCGTAATGCCCGAAGACCGGACGGGCCGCTGCCGCCAGGGCATAATCTTTCGCTTCGATTACGTCATCAGCCGACAGGTTGCCGAACACTGCAAGGGCAACGGCGATGTACAGCAGCATGACCAGTACGATTGATGTCAGCATCGCGCGAGGTAGCGTAGTTTCCGGCGTCTCCATGTCTTCTGCGGTATTCGTGATGACGCGAAAACCTTCGTAGGCAAAAAACGTAATGCCAAGACTGAAGAGAATCATGTCGCCGCCAGGGTAATCCGCCGGTGACAGTAGCTCAGGCTGCACAAACCACAGGCCGGTAATCGCCAGCACGACCAGTACGCTGACCTTCGCCGCGACGATGATATTCTCGAGCCGCACCATGTTTCGTGCACCCTCGAGATTGATCCACATCAGCAGAATTACGATGCCCGATGACAAGATCGGCACAGCGGCTGTCGCCAGTGTCGAGGGCAGGAGACTGGCGGCGTAGCTGCCGAAAGTGCGCGCGACCAGCGAGATAGAGACGATTCCCGCGACATACAAGACGATGCTCATGGCGCCGGAGAACAGGCCTTCGCCGAAACACTGGGTGAGGTACTCCACGATACCGCCGGCCGACGGGTAGCGCACGCCAAGCCTGGACAGCGAATAGCCACTCAACAATGCCACCACGCCGCCGACGACGAACGACAGATACGTTGCGCTGCCGGCTATGGCGCCCGCCTGGCCCAGAAGAGCAAAAATTCCTGCCCCGACCATTGCCCCCATCCCAAGCGCAACCGCGGACCAGAAGCCGATGGGTTTTCCCGATTGATGCATGTCGATTATCCTGAGGCCAGTAGAGTTACTTTAACCCGGATGTGGAACTGCTCGCCCAAGTTAGCCATAGCCCAGATACGCTACAATCGAAGCAGAAATTTTCATCGGGAATACAATTGGACATCGGGCAGCCATTCATACGACTACCGTATACCTTTGATGCTGTGCGCCTGGCAGATGAAATTGGTGGTATTGCTGATTCGGCGTGGATGCAGCATCCGCAGCGAATGACCGGAAACTCAGCCGTTGCCCTGATATCGAGAGACGGAACAGATAACGACGATTTTAGCGGTCGCATGCAAGAGACCGAACACCTGCAAGGCTGTGCCTATTTGCGACAGGTTCTCGCTAGTTTCGATGAAGTGCTCGGCAGGTCGCGCTTGATGAAGCTCGCCGCAGGTTCTGACGTTGCGCAACACGTGGACTTTAACTATCACTGGTACTCACGAGTTCGTATCCACATTCCTATCGTAACAAATGCTCAGGTCACGTTTTATTGCGCTGATCAGAATACCAACATGCGCGCTGGCGAAAGCTGGATTTTCAATGCGTGGCGTCGACACCGGGTGACCAATGAGAGCGATCAGGACCGCATCCACTTGGTCGTCGACACCGCGGGTTCCGCGCGCTTTTGGAATATGCTGCGAGAAGTAACCGCCGGCAGTCAGGAAACTCAGCACGTCCCCTATGTCGCCGGCGCAATAAAAGAGATCCGAACCGAACAACACAACGTCGCAGCTGTGATGGCGCCGGGAGAAGTAGATGCATTGGTCAGCGACCTGATCAGTGATTTTGAATTCAATCCAAAAAATGACGTGGCGCTTGTTAGTAGCTACAGATCCCTGCTGTTCGACTTCAGCAAGGACTGGCGAGAAATATGGTTGCAGCACGGCGACGAAAAAAGCGCATGGCCTTTGTATCGGGCTGTCATTGATAAGGCTCATGCGCGCATGCAGCCGGATCAGCGCGCAATTGTCACGCAAAGCAACGACATCGGTGTCAATCCGATTATCGTGCAGCGAATCTTGCGCTCGGCGCTTGCGGGTCAGGGCGACGGGAAGTCGTAAGAGAAAATTCGCAGGTCTTCTTTGTAGAATTCCGCGACTCTGTGGCGCAGATCATCGTCGTAATACCGGGTATAGCCAGAGTGCTCCGAGGAGTTTTTCTTGCTGAGTTCGCTTACGGGAAGGCCGACCCGCTCGCAAATAGTATTGTACGACTCCTGTAAATCCTCATAACGGCCGACATAGTCCAATGCTATCTCGCCGTCAGCGGTACATAGTTGCCGATACTGTGGCCGCACCAGAACCCGTTGTTGAAATCGCGTCCGCTGCAAACGTTCCTTCATGAAGGCAACTGCAGTGTCCTCGAAGTTAGGATCTTCTCGATTCAAGAAAAAACAGCATGAAACGAATCGATCAAACGGATTACGCACAAACGCGAACTTGAAATAGCTGTCCCAGACGCCAGGCTCGAGGTGCGGACGAATTTCCTGGGCACTGATGTGACCATGTCGTAGTCGAGCCAATTGCGGTATGGGCAGAAATTGTTCGCCAAAGAGTATCTGCTGTTCCCAATCATCCGGCCCGGTATGCTGATGCAATGCGTCTCGAATAGTATGCGTCGCGGTCTTCGGTACGGCGAAGAATATAAACTTATGTCGGTGCGAGATAATCATGCGAGCAGATCAGGACCAAGCGCTTTTTTCAAAGGCTCCAGCCACTGCTCGAAATTGCGCCACTGCTCAAGGCCCGACGTATAGATCGGTTGGCGAACTTGCTCGGCGCTTGGCGTACGGATGCTGCGTTGCGTCTTGTGAAAATCGACGCACGCTTGTTCAAACGGTAAGCCGCAAAAATCCAGTATGCGATGCACCTGCGTTTCCAGGTCCGCGACCACATCTTCGTATTGCACACGTAGCACGTATCCTGGCAAAACGCGGTCCCAGTGGTCCATCAAAGTTACGTATTGGCGGTAATAATTGCCGATATCAGCGAGGCTGTACGAGAATTCCTGCCCTTCGCCAAATAATTGTTTGTAACCACTGAAACAGCACGCCAGCGGATGTCGGCGTGCGTCGATGATCTTTGCGTTCGGCAGGATCAAGCGAATCAATCCGACGTGAAAAAAGTTATTTGGCATCTTGTCGATGAAGAAAGGGGCGCTACCGCGATAGGCCCGTGTGTCCTCAATGAACTGCTCTCCGAAGCGCTGAAAATACTCGTCTTCGAGTTCCCCAAGAACCTTGGGGTAGCGCGGCGTGCCATTCGGATCTTCGAAGCGGCCGCGGAGCCGTTTCGCCAGGTTCAGAATGTTGTGCAGCTCCATCGTGCCGTCAACCATCGAATGCGACGAAAGAATTTGTTCCAGCAGTGTCGATCCGGCGCGCGGCAGTCCGACGATGAATATCGGGTCAGCGGCAGCGTCACCCAGGCCTTGTTTGGCCGCGAATAATTCTGTGGTACAAACGTCGATCTGCGCATCGATCCGCACCTGCAGCGGTTTCTCGTAGTGATGCGTCTGATCTTTCTTCAACGCATTGCCCTTCTGGTAATACTGCATTGA
>RCNE010001997.1_pt1 | contig 11040 bp, 5 predicted proteins | sample 2041361 | NCBI WGS metagenome assembly RCNE01 (sample SAMN09708229, study PRJNA481090) | Marine sediment metagenome, whole genome shotgun sequencing project.
TGATTTACACCAGGATATATATGTGCTGTATATTCTTTTTTATTGGCTTTTAGCGCTTCTTCATACGCTGGCCAACCTGCATTCACGCGTTTGTCAAGCTCGCCATAATGCAACAATAATGGCGCATTTATTTTTGGTACATCTTCCGTTTTTGCTTGTCCGCCATAAAAAGGGACTGCCGCTTTTAGATCGGGTATATGTACTGCCATATTATTAGAAATAGAACCGCCAAAACAAAAACCAACAACGCCAATATTACCTGTACATTCCTTATTGGCTTTTAAAAAGTCGAAAGCAGCAATAAAGTCTTCTAACATTTCATTACGATCTCGAGTACGTTGCATTGTTCTACCTTCATCATCGGTACCAGGATACCCACCTAACGGAAATAAGGCATCGGGTGCAAAAGCTATAAAACCTTCGAGCGCTGCTCTACGAGCTACATCTTCGATATGTGGATTGAGTCCGCGATTTTCGTGTACTACCACAACACCTGGTCGTGTTCCTTTCATATCTTTTAATCGTGTTAAGAGTCCGCGCATTTTACCTGCACCTTTCGGGGAGTCGTACTCAACATATTCCGAATGTAAGCGCTTATCATCTTGTGGTACTTGTAATTTATCTACATAATTAGGCATTAAAAAAGAGAGGAGCGTTGGTACTGTGAGACCACCTACGGCATACAAAGCGAGTTTATCTACAAATTTTCTACGATTAATCTTGTTGTGTGCATACTTGTCATACAGATCAAATACAGCTGGGTTAATGTCTTCTTTTTTGATGTTTTTCATAATGTATAATTGTTAAATTCTGTTTTTTATAAATCGCTACTCCTTTTTTAACGCTATTTTTTCTTCTGTACAAACGTACCCTTCAATGAGAAAAACATCACAATAAGTTTAAGTATTACAAGTTATTAATATGTATAAAGATATAAAAAATGAAAAAAATAGCTTTTTTATCGATTTTCGTAGTGCTTTACTCAATCACTTCATGTTCGTCAGATACCGATGATATGGATCCGCTAGTAGATAATGGCGTGTATTACACAGGAAATATAAAAACAATAATAGACAATAACTGTCTTTCTTGTCATGGTTCACCTGTGGCAAATAGTGCTCCTATGATGTTAGTAACTCGTACACAAGTACGCGATGCAATAAAAGATAGAAATCTAATTGGTAGAGTTGAAAATGGTTCTATGCCCAATGGTAATTTACCAGATTTAACCACAGATGAGGTTCAAGCTATTAAAGATTGGAAGGCAAATAATTATGCTGAATAATGTTGTATTTGAAAAACGTTATTTGCTCAAATACATCTTTCTTCTAGAATATATGTAGGTTTTAATAGTATTTATATAGTACTATTTAGAAGTGTACATATAATCGATTACTAAATTCGCCATTGCATTAACACCTGTAATAAACCCGCTTTCGTCTAAATAAAATTCGGGCGTGTGATGAGGTGCAGACGTTTTTGGGTCTTTACCTTTTGGCAAGCCTCCTATATAAAAATAGAAACCAGGCACTTCATTTGCAAAGAAAGAAAAATCTTCTGCTCCAGTTTCTGCGGGTACCAGTATAACATTTGATGCTCCTGCCGATTTTTGTAATGAAGGTAGCATTTTGGCAGTAAGTGCTATATTATTGAAAGTAACCGGATAATGTGATGAATAGGGAAGCTCTACTATAGCTACTGCGCCATTTGCTTCGGCTGTTTTAGTTGCAATTTGGCGAATACGTTCAAAGACCAATTTCTCATCAGAATCACTTAACGTACGTACTGTACCAAGCATTTCTACTTGCTCAGGGATGATGTTAGAGCGATTTCCTCCATGTATGGAACCAATTGTTACAACGGCAGCATTTCGTGTAATGTTTACATTACGACTAATAACAGTTTGAAGATTATTAATTATTTGGGCAGATGTCACAATAGGGTCAACCGACGACCATGGCTCAGCACCATGTGAAGATGTGCCTTTTACAGTTATTTTCATATCGCCAACTCCGGCAAACATGCCACCAGGGCGATAGGTAATTTTTCCAGCTTCTACTTGTGCGTTGATATGTAGGCCGAAAATAACATCAACCTTTGGGTTATTTAATGCGCCTTCTTTTAACATGAGTTCAGCACCTCCTTCTTCGCCTTTAGGGGCACCTTCTTCGGCAGGTTGAAAAATAAATTTCACAGTACCTTTTAAGTCTTTCTTCATTCCTGATAAAATTTCGGCAACGCCCATTAAGATAGCCACGTGCGAATCATGACCACAAGCATGCATAACACTTGTTTCGGTACCATTATATACAGTTTTTACTTTAGATGCAAAAGGTACATCTGTACGTTCTAAAACAGGCAAGCCATCCATATCTGCTCTTAAAGCAACAACTGGACCTGGCTGATTACCTTTTAAAACACCTACAACACCAGTAACCCCAACATTGGTTTGTACTTCTATTCCTAAAGATTTTAAGTGTTTGGTCACTAATGCTGCCGTGCGAACTTCTCGGTTTCCCAACTCAGGATGTTCATGAATATCACGACGCCAATCAATTACTTTTTGTTCAATTTTGTTTGATTCTTGTAGAATATGTTCTCGGGCTTTAGTTGCCTGAGCATTTATAGTTGGAATACAATATAAAAAGGTAATTAAAAGGAGTACTGTTATTTTTTTCATAATAATGCGATTAAGGAATAGTAGGTTTGGGTGTTATTAATATTTTTAAAAACGTTGTGAATTTTATCTTAAAGGCAACTAATCAACACAGTTTTATATCTTGTTTTTAGGTTTTTGCCCTCGATATTGCACATAGCTATGTATTGATAGCGTGTGGTTTTTGAATTTCGAACCAAGTTAGCATTAATTTAGATAGTATTGCTGTCAGCTTTCAAGCTCACATACGTTTCTTAAATGATTTAAGAAGGATTTCTAAAAGTGAAGCGTGCAATTAATAATACTAAAGCCCAAAGACCTAGTAAATTTCAACTATACGAAACCAACTTATTTGCTCAAATACATCTTTCTTCTAGAATACAATTCATAAAATTGGTCATCTTTTAGACTGTCAATAAACAAAATACTTTCACCAGTCGATTTCATTTCTGGGCCCAAACGTTTATCAACATTTGGAAACTTATTAAATGAAAATACAGGTTGTTTGATGGCGTAACCATCTAATTTTGGTTCGTACTTAAAGTCTTTTACTTTATTTACACCTAGCATTACCTTGGTAGCATAATTTACATACGGTTGTTGATAAGCTTTTGCGATAAAAGGTACTGTTCGAGAGGCTCTTGGGTTGGCTTCTATAATATAAACAACATCATCTTTTATTGCAAATTGTATGTTGATGAGACCAACAGTTTTCAGTGCTTTCGCAATTTTAACGGTATGATCTTTTATTTGTTGCATAACGAATTCTCCTAAGTTAAACGGAGGAAGTGTAGCATTTGAATCACCTGAGTGTACACCACAAGGTTCTATATGTTCCATGATTCCTATAATTTGAACATCATCGCCATCGCAAATAGAATCTGCTTCAGCTTCGATGGCACCATCTAAATAATGATCTAGTAACAATACATTATTTGGTATTTTATGTAATATATTAACTACATGATCTTCTAACTCTTCTTTATTGATCACAATCTTCATGCCTTGACCTCCTAGTACATATGATGGTCTTACTAAAATTGGGAAGTCTAAATCATCGGCGATTACCAATGCTTCTTCTGCAGTGGTAGCGGTACCAAATTCTGGAAATGGAATATCTAATTCTTGTAATAATTCAGAAAAACGACCTCTGTCTTCTGCTAAATCTAAAGCTTCGAACGATGTACCAATAATTTTAATACCATGCTTAGATAGTTTTTCTGATAATTTCAACGCTGTTTGTCCACCGAGCTGTACAATTACACCTTCTGGTTTTTCATGTTGAATGATGTCGTAGATATGTTCCCAAAAAACGGGTTCGAAGTATAATTTATCGGCAGTGTCGAAATCGGTAGAAACGGTTTCTGGATTACAATTGATCATAATAGTCTCGTAACCTGCTTCTTTTGCTGCTATCACACCATGAACACAACAATAGTCAAATTCAATTCCTTGCCCTATTCTATTTGGCCCAGAACCTAAAACAACCACTTTTTTCTTGTCGGTTACGATAGATTCATTTTCCGCGGAAGCGACACCATTTCGAATACTATTATTTTCGAAAGTAGAGTAGTAGTACGGTGTTTGTGCGCTAAATTCAGCCGCACAAGTGTCTACTAATTTATACACTCTATTAATGTTGAGCTCTTGGCGTTTTTTATACACTTCACTCTCATAACAGTCTAGCATATGTGCAATTTGACGATCGCCATACCCTTTTTGTTTTGCCTCTAACAACAACGCTTTAGGGAGTGTTTCTAAGCTATAGGTAGAAATTTCTTTTTCGATAGTATGTAATTCTTCATATTGTTTTAAGAACCACATATCGATTTTAGTAATTTCGTGAATTCTACTCAACGGCATTCCAATTTGAATAGCATCATAAATCACAAAAACACGATCCCAACTTGGGTATTTTAATTTTTCAATTATTTTTTCATAATCAGTTTCTCCTTTGCCATCTGCACCAATACCATTACGCTTAATTTCAAGGGATTGTGTTGCTTTATGCAACGCTTCTTGAAAAGAACGACCAATTCCCATTACTTCACCAACCGACTTCATTTGGAGCCCTAAAGTTCTATCAGAACCTTCGAATTTATCAAAGTTCCATCGTGGTATTTTTACAATCACATAATCGAGTGCTGGCTCAAATAATGCCGATGTCGTTTTGGTAATTTGATTGTTTAATTCGTCTAAATGATACCCAATTGCCAGTTTTGCAGCAATTTTCGCAATAGGATATCCTGTTGCTTTACTCGCTAAAGCGGAAGAACGAGAAACCCTCGGGTTAATTTCAATAGCAATAATATCTTCTTTCTCATCTGGGCTCACCGCAAATTGCACATTACAACCACCAGCAAAATCACCAATAGAACGCATCATATGAATAGCCATATCTCGCATTCTTTGATAGGTGCGATCACTTAAGGTCATTGCGGGTGCAACGGTAATAGAATCGCCTGTATGAATTCCCATTGGATCCATATTTTCGATAGCACAAATAATAACTACATTGTCATTTCTATCTCTCAACAATTCTAATTCAAATTCTTTCCAACCCAATAATGCTTTGTCAATAATTACCTCATGTATCGGTGAAGCTTCTAAACCGCGTCTTAATAATTCATCGAAATCGGCTTTATCATACACGATAGATGCTCCAAAACCACCTAAGGTAAAAGAAGGACGAATTACTAACGGAAAACCATATTCTTGCGCTATTTCTTTTCCTTTTAAAAAGGAAGTGGCTATTGTAGAAGGTGCTTGGCCAATACCAATTTCAATCATCAATTTACGAAACTGTTCTCTGTCTTCGGTTACATTTATAGCATCGATATCAACACCAATAAGAGCTACATTATAATCATCCCAAATCCCTTTATCTTGTGCTTCAATACATAGATTTAAGGCTGTTTGTCCGCCCATAGTTGGCAAAACAGCATCTATATTAGGATGTATTTGTAGAATTTCTATAATTGACTTTGTAGTTAGCGGTTTTAAATAAACGTTATCTGCTAAAGTAGGGTCCGTCATAATAGTCGCAGGGTTAGAGTTAATAAGGGTAACTTCTATTCCTTCTTCTGTTAATGATCTTATGGCCTGACTTCCAGCATAATCAAATTCACATGCTTGCCCTATGATGATTGGACCTGAACCTATAATTAAAACTGATTTGATAGCGTTATTTCTTGGCATTTTATATAAAGCTTTTACTGATTATTATAATGGGTTACAAATATTTTAAAATTTACCAAATCTTTGTTCTTAAAGTTAAAAAACTTATTAAAAAGATATAAAAAAAGGTGTTACTAAAATAGTAACACCTTTATAATATGATTAATACATCATTATTTTTTTGGTCTTGGGTCAGATGACACAGTCAATCTCTTTCTACCTTTAGCTCTTCTTCTAGCTAATACCTTTCTACCATTAACACTAGCCATTCTTTCCATGAATCCGTGTTTATTTCTTCTCTTTCTCTTTGATGGCTGAAACGTTCTTTTGCTCATTACTTATATCTTTAAATAAATGTATTTCCTTTTGTTGTGTTAATGATTGCTAAAAGCCTCACTAAAATCGTGCGCAAATATACAAATCCTTTTTTCTATAGCAAATAGATTATAAGAAAATTTAAAAATATTTTAAAAGGGGATTTTAAAATAAAATTTAATAATTTTATAGATTAATGATTCGATACAAATTTAAGTTAATTTGTATCGAATCATACTAGTTTAATAACTCATTAATCAATTTTTATGAAAAAAGTAAATTTAAGTTTATTAGTAGCTTTCTTTTTTATCACTGCTAGTTTTTCTCAAGAAACTATAATTAAAGATTCAAAAGAAACAACAATTGAAGTAAAAGATGCTCCAATACCAACCGATCCAAACATCCGAACAGGTACCTTAGATAATGGTTTAACCTATTACATCCGTAATAACGGGAAACCTGAAAATAAAGTTGTGTTACGCTTAGCGGTAAACGCAGGCTCTATCTTAGAAGATGATGATCAACAAGGTTTGGCTCACTTTATGGAGCACATGAATTTTAATGGTACCAAAAATTTCAAAAAGAATGAGTTGGTAGATTATTTACAAAGTATCGGTGTGAAATTTGGTCAGCACTTAAATGCATATACGGGCTTTGACGAGACCGTTTATATTTTACCAATACCAAGTGACGATGAGGAGAAATTAGAAAAAGGATTTCAAATTATCGAAGATTGGGCTTTTAATACCTTATTAACTGATGAAGAAATAGATAAAGAACGTGGTGTTGTTTTAGAAGAATATCGTTTAGGTCTTGGTGCCGATAAGCGTATGTTGGCAAATTGGTTACCAAAAATGATGTATAATTCTAAGTATGCGAAACGTTTACCAATTGGTAAAAAAGAAATCTTAGAAAATTTTAGTTATGATGCAATTCGAAAATTTAGAGATGATTGGTATCGACCAGATTTAATGGCTGTTGTTGCTGTTGGTGATGTTGATGTAGATAAATTGGAAGCCAAAATAAAAGAACATTTTAGCAAAGCGCCTGCAGCTAAAAATCCGCGAGAACGTACAGTATTTGATGTGCCTAACCATGAAGAAACCTTTATAGCTATAGAGACCGATAAAGAGGCAACTTTTAATAGAGTGCAATTAATGTACAAAGATAAAGAAGCGCCAAAAGTAACGGTTACTGTAAATGATTACAGACAGGATATGGTTAAGAACTTATTCTCTCAAATGATTAACAACCGTTTAGATGAGTTACGAAACGGTGAAAAACCACCCTTTGTTTTTGGGTCTTCATATTATGGTGGTACCTATGCTAGAAGCAAAAATGCCTATCAATCTTTTGCAATGACAAGTCCTATAGGGCAACTTGACGGATTAAAAGCATTACTTGAAGAAAATGAGCGTGTAAAACGTTATGGTTTTCAAGAAGGTGAGTTTAAAAGAGCAAAAAAAGATGTGTTGGCTAGGATGGAAAAAGCTTTTAAAAATAAAGACAAAACAGAATCGGCTAGATATGTTGGTGAATATGTTCGTAATTATTTTGAGCAAGAACCGATACCAGGTATTGAATGGGAATACAATTTCACTAAAAGAGCCTTACCATCTATTACATTAAATGAAGTAAATTCTTTAATTGAAAATTATTTACATAAAGATAATAGAGTGGTGGTATTAACAGGAGCAGAAAAAGAAGGAATCACTAAAGTTGAGGAAAAGCAAGTGCTAGATTTATTGGCTTCTGTAGAAAGTGCAGATATCAAGCCTTATGCCGATACTGTGTTAGCAGAATCTTTAATTACAACAATGCCAAAGGCAGGAGCTATTATAAAGCAAGTTAAAAATGAGCTGTTAGGTACCATGACATTAACCTTGATAAATGGTGTTACTATTGTGTATAAAAAAACTGACTTTAAAGATGATGAAGTGTTGATGGAAGCTTTTAGCTATGGAGGTAGCTCTCTATATTCGGATGCTGATTTTTTAAAAGTAGCAAATGCGAATGGAGGTTTAACAGAGGCTGGTGTAAACGGAATGAATATTACCGATATGGGTAAAATGATGTCTGGTAAAATTGCACGTGTGCGTCCATTTATTTCTGGGAGTAGTGAAGGATTCTCAGGAAGCTCTACGCCGAAAGATTTAGAAACATTGTTTCAATTAACACATTTATACTTTACCTCATTAAATAAAGATGAAAAAGCATTCAGTTCTTATATCGCGAAACAAAAAGCCTTTTTAGGAAATGTATTGTCTAATCCTAATATCTATTTTCAAATAGAAATGGGTAAATTTATGAATCAAGGAAATGCTAGATATGTAGGTTTTCCAACACCAGAAGCGTTAGATAAAGCTGATTATAATTTAGCATATGAAAAGTACAAAGAACGTTTTGCGAATGCAGGAGATTTTAAGTTCTATTTTGTAGGAAATTTTGATGAAGCAAAATTGAAAGAATATGCAAAATTGTATTTAGCAAGTCTGCCAAGTAGCGATGTGCGCGAAACATACATAGATCATGGGTATAGAGGTTTGAAAGGGTCGCACGAAAAAATCATAAAAAAAGGAACAGAGCCTAAGAGTAATGTGATGATTCGATATACAGGTGAAGCTACTTATAGTGCAAAAGAGAAGCATTTATTGAAGAGTTTAGGCGAAATTCTTTCTATAAAATTAATAGAAAAGCTTCGTGAAGATGAATCTGGAGTATATGGTGTAGGCGCTAGAGGCAGCATGAATAAGATTCCGTATGGTTCGTATAATTTCACTATTTCTTTTCCTTGCGGTCCCGAAAATGTAATAAAATTGAAAGATGCTGCTTTAGCAGAAGTGCAAAGTATTATTGACAATGGTCCTGAAGAAAAAGATGTAGCAAAAATTAAGGAAGCGCAATTAATTGAGTATAAAGAGAATTTAAAAAAGAATAAATATTGGATTAATGGATTGAAAAGTGCTGACTATAACCAGGTAGATAAATTAAAAATAGTAGGCGCAACAAAAGATATTGATGCAATTACTGGTGAGGATATTAAGGCTGTCGCAAAAAAATACCTTTCTAAAGGGCATATTTTGGCAGTTTTATATCCAGAAGATAAAGAATAAAAAGTATACGATTAACCTGAATTCAACCTAAGGTTTATTTATAGTTTAGATAAATTTTTATTCAATATGAAGACAGGTTATTAGTGCTTTAAATAAGGCTGTTAGCATCATAGATGTTAACAGCTTTCTTTTTTGTTTAAAACTTCATTTTTATTACTGCCAAATAATCGTATTTTTATGCCGTAAAAAATTCAATTTTTTTAATGGGGAAAATCATAGCAATTGCTAATCAAAAAGGGGGAGTAGGAAAAACAACCACAACAGTAAATTTAGCTGCTGCATTAGGTGTGTTAGAACAGCGTGTATTGTTAATAGATGCTGATCCGCAAGCAAATGCAACATCTGGTTTAGGTATTGATGTCGAAAGTATTGAAATTGGTACGTATCAAATTTTGGAGCATACGGCAACTGCTAAAGAAGCTATTATAAAAACAAATTCTCCAAATGTAGATATCATACCTTCGCATATAGATTTAGTCGCCATTGAAATTGAATTGGTTGATAAAGAGGAACGTGAATATATGTTGAAAAAGGCTTTAGAACCAATTCAGCATAAGTATGATTATATAGTGATTGATTGTGCACCATCTTTAGGCTTAATCACATTGAATGCCTTAACAGCTGCCGATGCAGTCATTATACCGATACAATGTGAATATTATGCTTTAGAAGGCTTAGGTAAATTATTAAATACTATAAAGAGTGTACAAAAAGTACATAATCCTGAATTAGATATTGAAGGTTTGTTACTTACCATGTATGATTCACGTCTACGTTTATCTAATCAAGTAGTTGCAGAAGTAAAAAAACATTTTCATAGTATGGTTTTTAAAACCATCATTCAAAGAAATATACGACTTGGTGAAGCTCCAAGTCATGGTGAAAGCATCATTGCTTATGATGCTACGAGTAAAGGAGCGGTAAATTATATTAATTTAGCGCATGAAATTCTAAAAAAGAATACACATGGCCAAAGCAGTAAAAAAGCAAGCATTAGGTAGAGGATTATCTGCTTTATTAAATAACTCTGTCGATGATATTAATTCTATCAAAGATAAAAATGCCGATAAAGTAGTTGGTAGTATTGTTGAAATTGACATCGATTCTGTTGAGGTTAACCCTTATCAGCCAAGAACATATTTTAATGAAGAAGCGTTACGCGAATTAGCAAGTAGTATTAAAGAATTGGGTGTTATTCAGCCAATTACAGTTCGTAAATTAGATGGTAAATTTCAGCTGGTTTCTGGGGAGCGTCGTTTTAGAGCTTCCAAATTAGTTGGGTTACAAACAATACCTGCTTATATTCGTTTAGCAAATGACCAAGAAATGCTAGAAATGGCCTTGGTTGAGAATATTCAACGACAAGATTTAGACCCTATCGAAGTAGCATTATCATATCAACGCTTGATAGATGAAATAAAATTGACACAAGAGCAATTAAGTACCAGAGTTGGTAAAAAGCGTTCTACAGTAACAAATTATTTACGCTTATTAAAATTAGATCCTATTGTGCAAACAGGGATACGCGATGGTTTTTTAAGTATGGGACACGGTAGAGCTTTAATTACGATCGAAAGTCAAGACGATCAGTTAGATATTTACGAAAAAATTATTCGTGATAAGTTGTCTGTCCGTCAAACCGAAGAACTGGCTAAGTCTTTTCGAAATGGTGATCCTGTGAAAGCCAACGTAGCTAAAACAACAAGTGAATTACCTTCTTATGTCGCAAATGGTATGAAAGATATTAGTGAATTTTTCGGACATAAAATTGAAGTGAAA
>RCNE010001998.1_pt1 | contig 11036 bp, 12 predicted proteins | sample 2041361 | NCBI WGS metagenome assembly RCNE01 (sample SAMN09708229, study PRJNA481090) | Marine sediment metagenome, whole genome shotgun sequencing project.
CTCTTTTTCTTTAACCCAAAGGGTTTCTCCATCGAATCCTTGTGTGTAAGTTGGTGTATCTATTAATTCTGCTCTAGTTTTTAAATGTGTTGTGGTAACTTCCTTTCCGTTTGGTTTATCCATCGTAAAGGAAAGTGTTTGCATTTTATTCCAGTGATCAATACCGCCATGGGCATCAAAAACTTTGGTGATGGCTTCAGGATAAATGCTTGTCGTGATCTCTTCTTTCTTTATGGTTTCAATAACCGTTGTGTTTTCTTTAGGCTCACTTTTACAAGCCGTAATTAAAATGGCTAATAGCAGAATTGGCAGTATTTTTTTCATGGTATAGTATTTTATAGTTCTCATTTGGCTATGTATTGGTGCTTTTTCAGTTGTCTCGAAAAAATTTCACACTTCTAATTAGTCTATCTTGGATTTCATAGATGGAAATATATTTCGTGTCATTTCCATTTTCCGATACGGTTTCATGATTAATAACAAAATTTCCATTATTCATTTGGCTTACAATCTCAACTTGAATAGATTTTTCGGCGAATTTAGGTTCAAAAATAGAAGTGATATTATCAGTTCCTGTTCCTAATAATTTATCAGGGTAGTTGTATACTTTAACATCATTAGCATAAAGCTGAATAAATTTCGTGAAATTATGTTGATTGTAGAAATCCATTCTTTGGTTTACAACTTCCAATGGAGTTAAATTCGAATTTCCTTTCTGATTCCCTTGATTTTCGACTGTATCTGACTTGCATCCAAGTAAATAGCTAACCATTAAAATTAAAAAAATGAGATTCCTCATAGTAGAGTATTTAGAAGTTCTCCTCTTGACCCCAAACTATGGAAATGTTACAACTTTAGTGCTTTTAAAAGCAAAAAAGGCTACAATTCGATTTGGCCTATATTTTGAGTATAATTCACTATTTTTGTACCACAAAAGGATTCACGTCCACTATGAGTCAAAAAGTATTACTCTCAGCAACCGAAATCAACATCATTCTTCATCGTTTGGCTTGCCAACTTCTTGAGAACCATTTAGACTTTTCAAATACTGTATTAATTGGCATTCAGCCAAGAGGAACATTTGTAGCCGAAAGACTTACAAGAATTTTGAAAGAAGAGTATGGCGTTAAGGAAATTAATGTTGGGTTTTTAGACATCACCTTTTATAGAGATGATTTTCGAAGAGGAGATAAAACCTTAGAAGCAACCGAGACAAAAATCGATTTTTTGATAGAGGATAAGAATGTAGTTCTTATTGATGACGTACTATATACAGGGCGGAGTATCAATGCTGCATTAACGGCTTTGCAATCTTTTGGCAGACCTAAAGAGGTGGAATTATTAGCTCTAATCGATAGGAGGTTTAGTAGACATTTACCTATTCAACCTAATTATCGAGGCAGACAAGTAGATGCTATTAATGATGAAAAAGTGAAGGTAATGTGGAAAGAGAATGATGGCAAAGACGTTATATATTTGATAAATAAATAGTATGAGCGAACTAAGTGTCAAACACTTATTGGGAATAAAGTATCTGAAAGAATCGGATATTCAGCTCATTTTTGAAACCGCAGATCATTTCAAAGAGGTAATTAATCGTTCGATTAAGAAAGTCCCTTCGCTACGTGATATTACTATTGCTAACATTTTCTTTGAAAACAGTACGCGCACTAAGTTGTCATTTGAATTAGCAGAGAAACGCTTGTCTGCTGATGTGATTAATTTTTCGGCAGGTCAATCTTCGGTTAAAAAAGGAGAAACTCTTATTGATACTGTCAATAATATTCTTTCAATGAAGGTCGATATGGTGGTAATGCGGCACCCAAATCCGGGAGCGGGTATATTCTTATCGAAACATGTGAATGCTTCGATCGTAAATGCAGGTGATGGTGCTCATGAGCATCCAACACAAGCTTTGTTAGACTCTTATTCCATTCGAGAAAAATTAGGAGATGTGGCTGGTAAAAATGTCGTTATCGTGGGTGATATTCTTCACTCTCGTGTTGCGCTATCCAATATTTTTGCTCTTAAATTACAGGGTGCCAACGTAAAGGTTTGCGGACCGAAAACACTATTGCCCAAGCACATTGAGTCTTTAGGAGTCAAAGTGGAAACCAATCTACGTAAAGCGCTAAATTGGTGTGATGTAGCGAATATGTTACGTATACAGAATGAGCGATTAGATATCAATTATTTTCCGACAACTCGAGAGTACACGCAGCAATTTGGCGTAAACAAAGCTTTACTCAATAGTTTAGATAAAGAAATTGTAATCATGCACCCTGGCCCTATAAATAGGGGAGTGGAAATAACAAGTGATGTGGCAGATTCGAAACAATCTATTATTCTTAACCAAGTTGAGAATGGGGTTGCCATTCGAATGGCTGTACTATATTTACTAGCCTCAAAAATTAAATAAAACTATGATTTTTGATAAAAAAGGAACTACAACAACAGTTTTTCAAGAAGATATTGAGTTACACCAGTTTTTAGAAAATCTAAAAAACGGTTACAATAAAATTGAAAATGATCATTTAATCATCAATCTATTTTCTTTTTCTGAATTGACAGCTGGTGATATTTTGGAATTTTTAGAACTGTCAAACATGCATAAGGGTCAAAATAAATCTTTTGTATTGGTAACCGACAAGGTGGCGTATGATGAAGTGCCTGATGAGGTCATTGTCGTACCGACCTTAAAGGAAGCTAGAGACATTATTGAAATGGAAGAAATGGAAAGGGATTTGGGGATTTGAAATTACATATTCTAGGCTGTTATGCAGCCACACCGCGGACCTTAACTAATCCGACTTCACAAGTCTTAGAGATTAAGAATCATCTGTTTTTGATTGACTGCGGTGAAGGAACTCAAGTGCAACTTCGAAAGAGCAAAGTAAAATTTTCACGAATTAATCATATTTTTATTTCCCATTTGCATGGAGATCATTTCTTTGGATTACCAGGGTTGATATCTACTTTTCGTTTGTTAGGTAGAGACAAAGAGCTGCATTTATATGGCCCTAAAGGTACTCAAGAAGCGATAACCTTGCTTTTGAAATTAGGAGATTCTTGGACCAATTATAAATTAACTTTTCACGTTCTAACATCTAAAGAACCCATACTCATTTATGAGGATGACAAAGTATCTGTAGAAACAATCCCATTAAACCATAGAGTCTATACCAACGGGTTTTTGTTTAAAGAGAAGTTAGGAGAGAGAAAGCTTAATATTGATGCTGTAGCAAAATATAAAATTGATACATCATCCTTCCAGAACATAAAAAACGGAAAAGATGTTATTTTGGAGAATGGCGAGGTAATCCCGAATACTGAATTGACATTTGATCCTACAAAACCAAAAAGTTATGCCTATTGTAGTGATACAGCATACAAACCTGAAATCATTCCGCAAATAAAAGGAGCAGATGTTTTGTACCATGAGTCTACCTTTTTAGATTCTGAAGCACATTTATCAGGTAAAACTAAACATGCAACGGCAAAAGAGGCTGCAACTATTGCAAAAGAAGCAGAAGTTGGCACTTTAGTTTTAGGGCATTATTCTACACGTTACAAATCTATCGATCTTTTTAAAGAGGAAGCGCAAACAGTTTTTCAAAATGTCGAATTGGCTGATGACGGTAAAATTTTTGATTTTTAAAACGTTTATCTAGACAAACTAAGGACAAACCTGGTTTCGAAGAAAAATAATTCAACAAACTTCACTTTCTCCTTTCTTTTATAGAACTTTACATTGCTTATTTGAAGAGTTAAAAGCCATGCAAAAAGATCTAGGAAATTACCGAAAATCATATGAAAAGAGTGCATTAATTGAAGGTGCTATTTCAGATAACCCCATGGAGCTTTTTCAAAAGTGGTTTTATGAAGTTGAATCTTCTGACGGAGTGGAGGAACCAAATGCTATGACGGTTTCTACTATCGGATTGGACGGGTTTCCGAAGAATAGAGTCGTCTTGTTAAAAAAGTATACGTATGAAGGCTTTATTTTTTACACCAACTATGAAAGTGAAAAAGGAAAGGCAATAGCGAAGAACCCTAATGTTTGTATTTCTTTCTTTTGGCCCCTTCTAGAACGTCAGATTATTATCAAAGGGAAAGCTGAAAAAATAGCTAAGAACTTATCTGATGGTTATTTTGAATCGCGACCCGACGGAAGTAAATTGGGTGCGATAGTTTCTGATCAAAGTAGCATTATCTCTTCTCGTGAAGTATTGGAAGAAAAACTCAAGGCACTTCAAAAGCAATATGAGCATAGTGAAATTGAACGACCAGAGTTTTGGGGCGGCTATATCGTAAAACCTGTTTCGATGGAGTTTTGGCAAGGTAGACCTAATCGCTTACACGATAGAATACGATACACCCTTGAAGATATCGATTGGAAAATCGAGCGCTTAGCGCCATGAATAAGGATACCCCAAGGCAGATTCCCCCTTGGATAGGGGCTAGGGGGATGTTTTCGTGTAGAAAATGTTTAAATAATATAGAATATTGCTAGCGGTATAAAAACTTTCCTCTCAAAATAAATCACAAAAAATGAAAACACTAATCCTAATCCGTCACGGTAAATCATCTTGGGAGTATTCCGTAGGTGATAAAGACCGTCCACTTCTGCAAAGAGGTATTACTGATGCGTTTTTAGTTGCTGACCATTTGAATGAGCAAGGTATACCAATTGATGCTTTTTTTTCTAGTCCCGCGAATAGAGCTTTGCATACCAGCATGATTTTTGTCCGTCAATTGTACTTTCCTTTTGATAAATTTCAGGTAGTCAGCGAATTGTATGATTTCTCAGGGGATTATGTACTGCAATTTATAAATGGCCTAGCTGATAACCTTAATACTGTGGCTATTTTTGGTCATAATCATGCCTTTACTTTTATTGCCAATTCACTCGGAAATTCCTATATTGAAAATATTCCTACAAGCGGATTAGTCCAATTAGAATTTGATGTAGACCATTGGTCATCTGTTGAAAAAGGAGTTACCAAGCAAACTATTTTCCCAAAGCAATTAAGAGGATGATAAAAACCAAAAATCAATATATAAATCGTGAAATTAGTTGGTTAAGATTTAATGATCGCGTTTTACAGGAAAGCACAGATACCAATGTGCCGCTTATTGAGAGACTTCGATTTTTAGGAATTTACTCCAACAATTTAGATGAATTTTTCAAAGTTCGCTACGCTACTGTGAAGCGAATCGTAGAAGCTGGTAGAAAGGGTAAAAGCGTTCTGGGTGGTGAAGTTGCCAAAGATCTTTTAGAAGAAATCACCAAGATTGTTATTGAGCAACAAGCCAAAAGTATTAAAATATTAAAGAGCATTCAAAGCGAATTAGAAGGGCAGAATATTTTTATTATAAAAGAAACAGAGTTGAATGATAAGCAAAGAGAGTTTGTTAAAAACTACTTTGTTCAAACGGTAAGTCCGCAGTTAATGACCATTATTTTAAATGATCTAATTGACTTTCCTACTTTGAAAGATACGGCAGCTTATCTAGCGGTGAAGATGATCATTATTGGTGATCAGATGGCTGAGGAAAAAGAGAAGCGATATGCCATGATTGAAATTCCGAAAGGCATTGATCGATTCATTGTGTTGCCCAAAGATGGAGATAAAAATTACATTATCATTTTAGATGATTTAATTCGATATTGTTTGCGTAATATTTTCACGATGTTTGAGTACGAGTCCATATCTGCACATATGATCAAAATAACTCGTGATGCAGAGCTTGATATGGATAATGACTTAAGTAAAAGTTTTATCGAAAAAATATCCTCTAGTGTAGAGCATCGTAAAGTTGGTGATCCAGTTCGTTTTGTGTATGACGAAAGTATCGGAAAAGATACGCTGAGTTTCTTAAAGGAAAAAATGAATGTGGAGGATACGGATAGCGTAATTCCGGGAGGTCGTTATCATAACCGACGCGATTATATGGGTTTTCCGAGCTTAGGAAGGCAAGATTTAATGTATGATAAAATTGATGCGCTACCCGTAAAAGGTTTTAGTATGGAAGGAAGTCTCTTCGAGCAAATTGCTCAAAAAGACTACTTGCAGTATACACCATATCATTCATTTTCATACGTCATAAAATTTCTAAGAGAAGCGGCATTAGATCCTAAAGTAAGGACCATTAAAATTACCGTATATCGCTTGGCCAGTAATTCACAAGTCGCTGCTTCATTAATTAATGCGGTGAAAAATGGTAAGCAAGTAACCGTACAAATTGAATTGCAAGCGCGTTTTGATGAGCAAGCAAATATCGAATACGCAGAACAACTGCAAGCTGAAGGTGTAAAGTTGATTTTTGGCGTTCCAGGACTCAAAGTACACAGTAAAGTTTGTGTTATTGAGCGCGAAGAAGAAGACGGTATGAAACGTTACGGGTTCATAAGTACTGGTAATTTTAGCGAAGCCACAGCCCGTATTTATACCGACTATACCTTATTTACGGCACATGAAGCCATTCTTAAAGAATTAAACAAAGTTTTTGATTTCTTTGAGACTACCTATAAGATTAACAAATACAAACATCTCATTGTTTCACCGCATTATACGAAAAGCACCTTTGTCAAGCTTATTGATAACGAAATTGAGAATGCATCAAAGGGTAAAGAAGCTTATATAAAAATCAAAATGAATAGCTTCACAAGCTACAAAATGATTGATAAATTGTATGAAGCTAGTAGCGCCGGAGTAAAAATTCAGTTGATTATTAGGGGAGTTTGCTGTCTGGTACCTGGGGTGAAAGGATTGAGCGAAAACATAGATGCCATTAGTATTGTAGATAAGTTTTTAGAGCATACTCGTATTTTTATTTTCGGAAATGATGGTGATGCAAAAATCTATATTTCTTCAGCGGATTGGATGACTAGAAACCTCGATAATCGTGTGGAAGTCGGATGCCCGATTTACGATACTGATATAAGAAAAGAATTGTTAGATACTTTTGAGATGTCGTGGAGTGATAATATAAAGGCAAGGATTTTCAACGAGGCGCAAGACAATGATTATCGTAAAAATGGGAATGACAAAGTGCGTTCTCAGTTTGCCATGTACGATTACTATTTGAAAGATTAATAAGTTTATTCGTTGATTTGTTTATGCGAATAGGAAGAATTTTTTGGCTAATTGCTTAACCGTGAATCGTTTCTTGAGTGCCTAGATTTTTCATAATCTCCGCCTCATAGGTCAATAAATCTTGCCACTTCTTATTTACTTCTTCCAGGTTACCATATTGTCTGGCAAACTTTAGAAACATGGTGTAGTGACTTGCTTCGCTAACCATTAATTTGTGATAGAAGTCAGCCAATTCTTTGTCATCAAGTTCTTCTGATAACAATCTAAAGCGTTCACAACTTCTAGCTTCGATAAGTGCTGCGTATAATAAACGGTGCACAAGCTGTGTGGTTCTGCTTCCTCCTTTAGGGAAGAATTTTATTAATTGTAAAACATATTCATCTTTTCGGTCGCGACCCAAGGTATTGCCTCTAGCAATAATGCGATCGTGAACCATTTTAAAATGTCCCATTTCTTCCCTTGATAGCGCTATCATTTCCTCAATTAAATCAGTATACTCCGGAAAGCTAACAATTAGAGAAATCGCAGTACTCGCTGCTTTTTGTTCGCAGTAGGCATGATCAGTCAATATCTCATCAATGTTCTTCGCTACAATATTTACCCACCGCGGGTCTGTGGGTAACTTTAAACCTAACATATGTCCATTTTTAAGAAACAAAAATAAAAAGAATATGATGATTATGGTAGATAGTGGTTGCTCATAATGACTAAAGGAGGATAATACTATGATATCTCTTATTTTTTCTTCGGATAAATAGCATTATTTTTGATTTGTACTAAGCTGAAAAGCTTTTCGTTCTATTTCTAGGGATATAGTTTCCAAACCAAATTAGTATTTTGATGTATTTTAAAGACACAGGCTTTCAACTTTCAAAAATTGTGGAGAGCAATGTAACATTGGTTGCGCAGCATTGGCTAGCTGATAAAATTGCTAGCATTATTCAAATGCAATCTACCAAAGACTTATATCTTACTTATAGTCTGATAGCTACTAAGATTGCTGTTGAAAGTCCTTTTGATACTTCAGCAGTTGATGCTGATTTAAAAGAGTACATTCAAAAACAAAAAGGAAATATTCAACAAATAACTAGAATGTATTTGTTGATAAAAGTATTGGAAGCTGATGAAGAGTTTTTTAGCCCTAAAGTCGCCAATATTATTCAAGTGGCCGATACAAGTGAATTGGAGACATTTTTGAAATTTTTGATTTTACTGCCAAATCCTGAAAAGTATAAGACTGCTGCTGTTGATGCTTTACGAACTAATATTTCAACAATTTTTGGTGCAATTGCCTATAATAATCCGTATCCAGGTAAATATTTCAACGAGCAACAATGGAATCAGATGTATCTTAAAACCATCTTTATAGAAGGTGATTTAAATGCGATTTTGGATATCGATGAGCGTGCCAATAAAGACTTGACACGGATTATTTTTGATTATGCTCACGAAAGGTGGGCAGCTTCAAGACAAATAGATCCATTTTTCTGGCGACCAGTTTCTAATTTTTTGAACGAGGAACTTTTGAGTGATATGAAGCGTCTGTTAGAAAGTGAAAATTATATGGAAAATAAGGCGGCTGCTCTTTGTCTTTTCAACTCAGATCAAACGGAAGCACAAGAGATGTTGAAGCAGTACCCTGAACTACTAGAAAAAATTACAAATAAAACCATAAGCTGGAGTAGCTTAAAAGATTGATTATGGAAGAAAAAATGATGATAATTGACCCTCATGTACACATGACATCAAGAACTACTGATGATTATCAAGCTATGGCAGATGCTGGTGTAGTGGCAATCATAGAGCCTTCTTTTTGGTTAGGGCAACCACGAACGCAAGTCGGTTCTTTTCAAGATTACTACAGCAGTCTAGTGGGCTGGGAACCCTTTAGAGCAAGCCAGTTCGGAATTCAACATTATTGCACCATCGGTTTAAATTCTAAAGAAGCAAATAATGAAGCTCTGGCTGAGCAAGTTATTGAGTTATTACCACTTTATTTGCACAAAGAGAATGTGGTAGCGATCGGAGAAATTGGGTATGATGACCAAACTCCGGCCGAGGATAAATATTTTAGAATACAGCTAGAAATGGCCAAAGAATTGGGTATGGTAGTACAAGTGCATACACCACACAGAGATAAAAAGGCTGGAACCATCAAAAGCATGGAAGTTTGTTTAGAGCATGGCTTAGACCCTGCTATGGTGGTAATTGATCATAACAATGAAGAAACTGTAAAAGAGGTTTTAGATAGAGGTTTTATAGCAGCCTTCACCATTTATCCGAAGACAAAGATGGGTAATGAGCGTATGGTTGAAGTGGTAAAAAAATTCGGAAGTGATAATATCATTGTTGATAGCTCTGCAGATTGGGGTGTTAGTGATCCTTTGGCAGTTCCAAAGACAGCTGCTTTGATGATCAGAAGAGGTGTTGATAAGGCTCATGTTGTAAAAACTTGCTATCAAAATGCACTAGATATCTTCGGAAAAAATGGAAAGATGAAAGAATCTGATTGGTTAAATCCAGAAGGAATAAACCAGACCAAATTATTTAAAGATAATAGTGTACTTAGAGGCCAAGAGCCTAAAATTGATACTGACAATATCGTTTGATGAATGCGATCTTAAAAAGTTATTTAAGACTGGCTCGCCCCGCAAATTTGCCAACCGCCGCTGCTGATATTTTCGCGGGAGTTGCTATTGCAGGTTTTTTGGCAGCTCCTACTTTAGCTTCATTATCAGTTGTACTTATTGCTTTTTTGGTGTTTGCTTCCGTTTTTCTTTATGCTGGGGGCGTTGTGCTTAATGATGTTTTTGATTATAAGTTAGATAGTATTGAAAGGCCAGAAAGACCAATTCCAAGTGGATTAATCCCCTTGAAATCTGCAGCTTTGTTTGGTTCGGTTTTATTACTCATCGGAGTAATTTTGGCCTTTTGTGTGAATCATCTAAGCGGTTATACTGCCATAGCTTTATCCATTTTTATTGTACTATATGATGGTTTTTCTAAAAAATATGGATTCCTAGGGCCCTTAAATATGGGTTTTTGTCGTAGCCTTAATTTGTTGCTAGGTATGTCTATTTTAGGCGGAATTGTGAACTGGTGGCTTGCCATAATTCCGTTAGTGTATATTTTTGCCATTACTTTGATAAGTAGAGGTGAGGTTCATGGTAACAATAAGAATCATATTATTTGGGCGGGTATTTTGTACGCTCTTGTTATTTTTGGCGTTGTAAGTGTGGTGCTACTTGAAACGGACCAAATTTTGCAAACTATTCCATTTTTGATGCTGTTTGCTTTTTTAATCTTTAAGCCATTAATTGGTGCTTACCGTTCAAATTCACCTAGTAATATTAAAAAAGCCGTAATTGCCGGTGTACTTTCGCTCATTGTTTTAGATGCTGCTTTAGCTACTGGTTTTTCCATTTGGTGGTATGGATTGTTAATTTTGCTTTTATTACCATTATCAATGCTGCTTTCTAAGCTTTTTGCAGTTACATAACTAAAGTTGAAAAATTTGAAACCTATAAAACAATCATTTACTGTGCCCTATGAGTATAAATTATACTTTACTCAAGGGGTGTTCAATGTGCAAAATTCCCAATTTCATGCCATTTTAGATGGGTATAAAAAGCAAGGAAATGTAAAACTGCTCTTTGTGATAGATGACGGCGTTGCTGTACATCACCCTAATTTAATAGGTGAAATAAAAGCATATTGTGATTATTACAAATCGAAATTACAACACACAGGCAGCATTGTAGTAATGGGTGGTGAACTTTGTAAGAATGATTATTCAGAAGTTGATAAAGTACTAAAAGGGATAAACGACTATCACATAGATCGACATTCCTTTGTAGTTGCGATTGGTGGTGGTGCCGTAATTGATATGGTGGGTTATGCTGCAGCCATAGCTCATAGAGGTGTTAAATTGATTCG
>RCNE010001999.1_pt1 | contig 11033 bp, 8 predicted proteins | sample 2041361 | NCBI WGS metagenome assembly RCNE01 (sample SAMN09708229, study PRJNA481090) | Marine sediment metagenome, whole genome shotgun sequencing project.
CGGTTGCGGCAGCCGCCTCGGCGGGTGTCCCGCTGCCACAGGCCGTTGACGCCATGGCGCGTTTCGAGGGCGTAAAACGACGTATGGAGCGCACGGCAACCGTGGCGGATATCGCGATTTACGATGATTTCGCGCACCACCCTACGGCGATCAGGAAGACTATCGCTTCGGTCAGGCGGCGCTACCCGGGTCATCGTGTTGTGGTCGCTATCGAACCGCGTTCCAACACGATGAAACTCGGCGTGCACAACGATACGATCGCGGACTCGCTGCAGGGTGCGGATCTTATCTGGGTCTATAGGCCAAAGAGCGTGGCTGGCGAATTCGAGGCTGCGCTGTCGACGCTCGGCAGCAAGGTCCGGTTGTTCAGTGACTATGACCAGCTGGTTGCGGACATGTCGACGCGCGTCTTGTCCGGCGACCAGGTGGTTTTCATGAGTAACGGCGGCTTTGGCTCCGCCCGGCAAACGCTGACGGCCATGCTGCAGCGAACACGCGGCGCTTAACGAGGCCGTCTTCGCGCATTACCAGGCGTCGCGGCGACAAACGGTCGCGACTCGAAGTAACCGCTATTATAATTACTGCTATGGACATACCACTTTTTCCACTTCGAACGGTACTGTTTCCAGGCGGGCCTTTGCCGCTGCGTATCTTCGAGTCGCGCTACATCGACATGATCAGTCATTGCATGAAGCAAGACTCGCCATTCGGCGTGCTGTTGATCAAGGAAGGGCAGGAGGACGGCACGGCGACGACGTATGAAGTCGGTACCCTGGCCACTATCACAGACTGGTACCAGGGCAGCGATGGATTGCTCGGCGTAACGGCAGCCGGCGGCGAACGATTTCGGCTGCTGTCCGTCCGGCGACAGGCTGACGGACTCAACGTCGGAACCGTTGAGGCGATTCCCCCCGAGCCAGACATGGCATTACCGGAGGAGTATGCATCGCTGACGAAGATCCTGGAGAGCGTACTCGACGATCTCGGGCGCTTGTACGAAACGCTCGAGCGTCGCTTCGATGACGCTGTCTGGGTGACCTATCGGCTTGTCGAAATCCTGCCGATCGATCTCGAAGAAAAGCAACGCTTCCTGGAAAGCAGCGAGACGCTGGAGCGGCTAAAGCTCATTGACCAGCTCATGAACTCTGTCAGGCGCCAGGAAACCTCTGACTAATTTTGTATAGCTGCGCAGGCGACGAACTATTAAGCAGACGTGCCGCGCCTACAGGTTCGCAAAAACGCGTTCTGCCGCGGCAATGGTCGCATCGATATCATCGTCGCTGTGTGCGGCGGACACAAAGCCCGCCTCGAACGCTGACGGTGCCAGGTAGATGCCCTCATCCAGCATGCCGTGGAAGAACTTCCTGAAACGCTCAACGTCGGCTGCGGCCACTTGCGCGAAACTGCGCACCGGTCCGTCAGCCGTAAATATGAAGCCGAACATGCCGCCCGCGTTTTCAGTAGACAGCGCAATGCCGGATTTTTCGGCGGCCGCAGCAAGACCGTCTGTCAGGCGCTGAGTCGAGGCACTCAGCGCTTCATAGAAGCCAGGCTCGTCGATATGCTCAAGCGTGGCGAGGCCTGCGGCCATGGCGACCGGGTTGCCCGAGAGCGTGCCGGCCTGGTAGACCGGACCGTCAGGGGCGATGCTCGACATGACGTCGGTGCGGCCGCCGAATGCGGCGGCCGGCATGCCGCCACCGACGATTTTCCCGAGCGTCGTCAGATCCGGCTTGATTCCATAGATGGCCTGAGCGCCGCCTTTGGCGACGCGAAACCCGGTCATGACTTCGTCAAAAATCAGCAGCGCCCCAGCACCGCTACAGGCATCGCGCAGCCCCTCCAGGAAGCCCGGTACCGGCGGTACCATGTTCATGTTGCCGGCGATCGGCTCGACGATGACGCAGGCAATCTGATCGCCGAGTTCGGCAAAGGCTGCCTGCACGGCGCCAATGTCGTTGAACGGCAGGGTGATCGTGTGCTCGGCAAGACCGGCGGGCACGCCCGGGGAACTCGGGACGCCGAGCGTTAGTGCGCCGGAGCCAGCCTTGATCAGCAGCGAGTCGGAGTGACCGTGATAGCAACCTTCAAACTTGATGATCTTGTCACGGCCGGTATGACCGCGCGCCAGCCGAATTGCGCTCATCGTCGCTTCGGTGCCGGAACTGACCATTCGAACCCGTTCGATGGATGGCACGATGGCGCAGATCTTCTCCGCCATGCGAGTCTCCAGCACGCAGGGTGCGCCAAAACTCAGGCCTTGCCTGGCTGTCTCCGTTACCGCCGCTATGACAGACGGGTGGCTGTGCCCGAGGATCATGGGTCCCCACGAGCCGATGTAGTCGATGTACTTGCTGCCATCTTCGGCTACGAGCCATGCGCCTTTTGCGCTCTTGAAGAATACCGGCTCGCCACCGACGCCGGCAAAGGCCCTGACGGGCGAGTTGACGCCCCCGGCAATGACGCGCCGGGCGTTTTCAAACAGACTCATTAGTTTTCTCCGTGACAGCAGCGCATGCTACCGAATAGGTGCCGGCTCACTCAACTGCTGGATCTTCACGCCTTTCTCAGCAAGAAGACTTGGCACACCAATCTCGCCAACCAGATGTAGCGCACCGACGATAATCAGGTAGTCGTCCTGGTCATCCAGTAGCTCAGCAATCTGCGCCACCCAGCGGCGGTTGCGCTGAGTCAATAGCGCATCGATCAGCTCATCATGCCCTTCGTAACTATCAAGCAGACCGGACTCAAGGAAGGCAATGTCACCGTAACGCCACGCGCGGATCATCTCGTCAATCGACTCACCCAGCTGGGCACTGTCTTCGAGCGTCTGAATCAACATGTCGCGCTGCGCGCTGAGAGACAAGCCGTCGAGAAAGGCCAGCTGCTCTTCAACTGCTTCCAGCCCGTCAATTCGCTTGCCGTCGCGCACGGCACGGGCAAGCATGGTCATTTCCACGCCCAGCGTCGGATCGAAGCCGATTCGGAACAGCGACATCATCTCGACGGTGATCGCCGCAAGCCACGGCTCGCTGCTTGCCAGCAATTCGAGTGGAATGTCATTCGCCTCGGCGGCAATTTCTGCGCGCCGATAGAGCTCTTCGCCCATCAGGTCTCTGAGCGTCGTGCCGTCGCGTAATACACCGCTCTGGTTAAACAGCTGTTGCGCCGCCATGCTGTCGATATCATCCATATCGAGTTCCATGATCAACACATCGGCATCTTCATAAGCAAGGTCGATCGCCGCAGGCAAGGGGTGGTCCTCTTCCCGCAGCAGATGGATCGACCCAAGCAGGTAGACGTTATTGCTAATGCCCTGCGCGCGCCAGAGTGTCACGGGATGCGTTTCGCTGTCGGCTACGGCGGGCGAGCAGACGGCAAGCGCCAGGACGAGGCACGCTATCCTACTCATCGTCGAGCCATACGAGTTCGTTATCGAAGCTGCCGTCGCCTGCCAGGGTGATACGCCGATAGGCCGGCGGGCGATCGTCGACGGCAAAGTCGTCGCTGCCCGGCAGGAACTGCCGGCAGGTCGACGGAGTGGCGATGATGCGCATGCCCTCATGCTCGGCCTCGTACGCCTGGTGAACGTGACCGAAAACGGCAAGGCGCACGCGATTCAACGCGGCCGCGTGCTGCAGGAATTGCTCGCCGTTCCGCAGTCCGACCGAATCCAGCCAGGTGCTGCCCATTACAATGGGCGGGTGATGCAGGCAGACCATGACGTGCTTGGCTGCGCTCTGCTCGACGATGCCTGACAGGCGCTCGAGTTCATCGTCGTTCAGAAATCCGCCGGCGTCCTCGGTATCGCAGCTGTCCAGGCCGACGATCAGCCAGTCGCCGATTTCTTCATAAGCGCAATAGGAGAAGGGAGGGGCACAACATACTCGCTGCATAAGTTCGCGAACATCATGATTGCCGGGCACGCAGTGTATGCGCAGATTCAGTGGCAAGAGGAGATCTCGAAAGCAGTCGTACGCTGCTGCAGAATCATCCTGAATCAGGTCACCGGTTACGACAACTCGATCGGCTTCCCAGTCGCCGGACTGGTAGTGATCAAGCACCCGTTGCAGGGACGCCCGCGTGACCATGCCACGCAGGCTCCCTTCGGAATCGGCGAAAAGATGCGGATCCGTGAGGTGCAGAATCCGGATCAAATCGCTATCAGCTGCATCTGGGTTTGCTTGGATACGCCGATCCTTAGTAGCGGTAAATCTCTGACTTGTACGGGCCTTTCTTATCCACGCCGATGTACTTGGCCTGCTCATCCGTAAGCTCGGTAAGCTTCGCACCAACGCGACCCAGGTGCAGGCGCGCGACTTTCTCGTCGAGATGCTTGGGCAATACGTAGACGGAATCTTCGTACTTGTCGCCGTTATGCCAGAGCTCAATCTGCGCGAGCACCTGGTTCGTAAAGGAGTTGGACATCACGAAACTCGGATGCCCGGTGCCGCAACCGAGATTTACGAGACGGCCCTCGGCGAGCAGAATAATGCGTTTTCCGTCAGGAAAAATAATGTGATCGACCTGGGGCTTGATGTTTTCCCACTCGAACTTTTTCAGGTAAGCAACGTCGATCTCGTTATCGAAGTGGCCGATGTTACAGAGGATGGCCTGGTCCCGCATGCGTTCCATTTGCGGGCCGGTAACTATGTGGTAATTACCCGTCGCTGTCACGACGATGTCGACCTGGTCGCAGACGTCGTCGAAGTCGACAACGCGGTAACCCTCCATCGACGCCTGCAGGGCGCAGATCGGATCGATTTCGGTAACCCAGACAATGGCGCCGAGCGCCCGCAGCGACTGCGCCGAGCCTTTGCCCACATCGCCGAACCCGCAGACCACAGCGACTTTGCCCGCGACCATCACATCAGTGGCGCGCTTGATACTGTCGACGAGCGATTCGCGACACCCGTAAAGGTTATCGAACTTGGACTTGGTGACGGAATCATTGACGTTGAATGCCGGGCACTTCAACGAACCCTCGGCCATCATCTCGTACAGGCGTTTCACGCCAGTCGTCGTCTCCTCAGACAGGCCCTTGATGCCTTTCATCAACTCGGGATACTTGTCATGCACCAGCCCGGTGAGGTCGCCGCCATCATCAAGAATCATGTTCGGCGTCCAGCCGTCAGGACCATTGATGGTCTGCTCAACGCACCACCAGTATTCGTCTTCCGTCTCGCCCTTCCATGCGAACACCGGAACCCCGGCCGCTGCAATCGCAGCCGCCGCGTGGTCCTGGGTCGAGAAGATGTTGCACGAAGACCAGCGAATGTCGGCACCGAGATCCGCGAGCGTCTCGATCAGCACGGCGGTCTGAATCGTCATGTGCAGGCAGCCGGTCAGGCGCACGCCCTCAAGCGGCTTCTGACCCTTGTATTCCTCACGAATCGCCATGAGCCCAGGCATTTCGGTCTCGGCAATGGCGATTTCCTTACGGCCAAAGTCGGCGAGCGCAATGTCGGCGACCTTGTAATCATTCGTTTGAATAGCGACAGCTTCGCTGCTCATTGTGTCTCTCCAGGTTAAATTTGAGTTCAGGCCGCTGCGTCTTTCAACATTTCGGCTTTGTCGGTTTTTTCCCAACTCAGGTCGATATCTTGGCGCCCGAAATGTCCGTAGGCGGCCGTCTGTTTGTAGATGGGTTTGATCAGGTCGAGCATGGTCAGGATGCCGTAGGGTGTCAGATCGAAGTGTTCGCGAATCAGTTCCGTCAGTTTTGTATCAGAATGTTTCCCGGTGCCAAATGTGCTGACGCTGATGGATGTCGGTTCAGCAACGCCGATGGCATAGGATACCTGAATCTCGCAACGGTCCGCGAGGCCTGCCGCCACGATGTTCTTGGCAACGTATCGAGCGGCGTAGGCTGCCGAACGGTCGACCTTCGACGGGTCCTTGCCCGAGAAGGCACCGCCGCCGTGGCGTGCAGCGCCACCGTAGGTATCCACGATGATCTTGCGACCGGTCAGCCCGCAGTCGCCCATCGGTCCGCCGATCTCGAAGCGACCCGTGGGATTGATGTGGTATTTCGTGTTGGCGTTGATCAGTTCCGCGGGGATGATCGGCTTGATGATCTCTTCCATCACGCCCTCGCGCAGGTCAGCCATGCTGACATCCGCGGCATGTTGTGACGAGAGTACGACAGCATCGATGGCAACCGGCTTGTTGTCTTCGTAAACGAAGGTGACCTGGCTCTTTGCGTCAGGGCGCAGATAGGGCAGCGTGCCGTTCTTTCGCACTTCCGCGTGGCGCCTGACGAGGCGGTGGGAATAGGTGATTGGCGCCGGCATGAGCACATCGGTTTCGTTGGTCGCGTAGCCGAACATCAGGCCCTGGTCGCCGGCACCCTGTTGTTCGGGCGTTTCACGATCCACGCCCTGGTTGATGTCGCCGGACTGCTTTCCGATAGCATTGAGCACGGCACAGGATGCGCCGTCGAAGCCCTTTTCGGAGCTGTCATAGCCGATGTCCAGCACCGTCTCGCGCACGATTTCCTCCATATCGACCCAGGCGGATGTCGTGATTTCGCCGGCGACGATAGCGACACCGGTTTTAACCATGGTCTCGCAAGCGACGCGCGCTTTCGGATCCTGCTCGATGATGGCATCGAGGATCGCGTCCGAGATCTGGTCAGCAATTTTGTCGGGATGACCCTCGGAGACGGATTCCGAGGTAAAAAGAAACGAATCACTCATGGTTTTTGAGGCTCTTAGATTACGAGGTGGCGCATTGTACCCTTGATGCGGCCCCCTATAACAGGGAAAATGCCCGACTCGCGGATAGCCAGACCGCACCCACAATAAAGCGGCCGCAAGGTCCACTACAGATAAGGTCTCATGCCAAATAAAGCAGCAGTTGCCGGCCAGCCAGCCCGGCGCGATCTCGCGAATGCGATCAGAGCCCTGAGCATGGATGCCGTGCAGGCGGCGAATTCAGGTCATCCCGGCGCGCCGATGGGCATGGCGGATATCGCCGAAGTTCTCTGGAACGACTACCTGCGACATAATCCGTCGAACCCGGAATGGGCAAATCGGGATCGCTTCGTTTTGTCCAATGGCCATGCTTCGATGCTGCTATACAGCCTGCTGCATCTTACTGGCTACGATGCGTTCGGTATCGAGCAGCTCAGAAATTTTCGCCAGCTCGGCTACCACACCCCGGGTCATCCGGAATACGAGCGCGGCGGTCCCATCGAAACGACGACCGGTCCTCTCGGCCAGGGAATCAGCAACGCAGTGGGCATGGCGCTGGCCGAAAAAATGCTCGCTGCCGAATTCAACCGACCGGATCACGAGATCGTCGACCACAAGACCTGGGTCTTCCTGGGCGACGGCTGCCTCATGGAAGGCATATCGCACGAAGCCTGTTCGCTTGCCGGAACCTTGAAGCTCGGCAAGTTGATCTGTTTTTATGACGACAACAACATCTCGATCGATGGCGAGGTGGATGCCTGGTTTACAGACGACACGCCGGCCCGCTTCGAGGCGTATGGCTGGCAGGTTGTTGAAAACGTCGACGGTCATGATGGCGCGGAAATAACGGCTGCTATCGAGGAAGCGCTCGCGGACGAAGACAGGCCGACCCTGATTTGTTGCAAGACCATTATTGGTTTCGGTGCGCCGAACAAGCAGGGCACTGCTTCGACACACGGTGCGCCACTGGGTGATGAGGAGATTGCCGCGGCGCGCGAGACGTTGGGCTGGGATTCGCCGCCGTTCGAGATTCCGGATGAAATCGCGGCCGCCTGGAGCGGCAAAGAGCGCGGTGAAGCCGACGAGGCGTCCTGGAACCGGACGTTTGCTGATTACAATGCCGAGCACCCGGAACTTGCTGCCGAGTTTGCGCGACGTATGGCTGGCAATTTGCCGGGCGACTGGGCGGATATCGCAGACAATGCGATCGCAGAAATTGCCGCTGCCGGCGAAAACATGGCCACGCGTAAAGCGTCGCTGGTCGTGCTCAATGCCTTCGCGCCGGCGCTGCCGGAACTCGTCGGCGGCTCGGCGGATCTCACGGGCTCCAACCTGACCAAGCACGCTGGCTCCACGCCAATCTCGGGGAGTGATGCCGCCGGAAACTACATCTGGTTCGGCGTCCGGGAGTTCGGCATGACGGCGATCTGCAACGGCCTTGCGCTGCACGGTGGCTTTATTCCCTATGCAGGCACGTTCCTGACGTTCTCCGATTATGCCCGCAACGCGCTGCGCATGGCGGCGCTAATGGAGATTCGCAACATCCTCGTCTATACGCACGATTCCATCGGTCTGGGCGAAGACGGACCGACACACCAGCCGGTCGAGCACACGGCGTCTTTGCGCCTCATGCCAAACATGAGCGTCTGGCGTCCCTGCGACACGCTCGAGACGGCTGTCGCATGGCGCCATGCAATTGAACAGCGTGACGGTCCAACGAGCCTGGTCCTGACTCGGCAGGGCCTGCCGTACCAGTCGCGCACACCAGCGCAGATTGCCGGTGTGGCTCGTGGTGGATACGTATTGAAAGCACCGGTCGGAAACCCTGATATTCTCCTGATCGCGACAGGCTCCGAGGTCGCGTTGGCGGTCGCGGCGGCGGCGGCGCTTGCCGAGGAAGGTATTCAGGCAAGCGTCGTATCGATGCCATCGACGGATGTATTCGATGCGCAGGAAGCTGCCTACCGTGAATCCGTGCTGCCCGCGGCCGTGACTGCGCGCGTCGCGATCGAGGCGGGTGTCACCGGCGGCTGGTGGCGCTATGTCGGAACCGATGGCCGCGTTGTCGGCCTGGATAGTTTTGGAGCGTCGGCCCCGGCCGACGAGTTGTTCGAACATTTCGGCTTTACGACCGACAACATTGTTGCGGTTGCTAAGGACGTGCTGTCTTAAGAAATCAGGGCCGGCGATAGCTGGCCAATCATTTAAACCTGGAGAACTGGAAATGGCGATCAATATTGGTATCAACGGTTACGGACGCATCGGGCGTAACATCGTGCGCGCAATTCACGAATTGGGGCGGGCTGATGAGTTCAACGTTGTTGCCATCAACGATTTAGGTGATGCGAATACCAACGCCCACCTGACGCGTCGCGATACGGCGCACGGACGCTTCCCTGGCACCGTCGAAGTCGATGGTGACGACATCATCGTTAACGGTGATCGCATCAAAGTCTTCGCCGAGCGTGATCCCGCCAAACTGCCCTGGGGCGAGCTCGGTGTGGACGTCGTTTTCGAATGCACCGGCCTGTTTCGTACTCGCGACACCGCCGGCAAGCACATCGCAGGCGGCGCAAAGAAGGTGATTCTTTCGGCGCCGGGCGGTGCAGACATCGATGGCACTTTCGTTTATGGCGTCAACGACGACCAGCTGACGTCGAAGCATGAAATAATTTCGAATGCCTCGTGCACGACCAACTGTCTCGCACCGCTGGTCAAGCCGCTGCACGAAGCGATCGGTGTCAAGCACGGCGTCATGACGACGATTCATGCTTACACTAACGACCAGGTCCTGACCGACGTTTTTCACAAGGATTTGCGCCGCGCACGATCCGCTACGATGTCGCAGATTCCTACCAGCACCGGAGCCGCAAAGGCCGTTGGCCTGGTTCTGCCGGAGCTAAACGGCAAGCTTGATGGATTCTCCATGCGTGTGCCGACCATCAACGTGTCTTGTGTCGACCTGACCTTCGTTGCCGAGCGCGCGACCACTGTTGAAGAGGTCAACTCGATTATGAAAGCAGCCAGCGAAGGGCCCCTCAAAGGCGTGCTCGCTTACAACGACGAGCCGCTGGTCTCGATCGACTTCAATCACGACCCGGCATCGTCCACGTTTGACGCAGGCCTGACGAAAGTGATGGAAGGCACGCTCGTCAAGGTGTTGTCGTGGTATGACAACGAGTGGGGTTTCTCCTGCCGCATGCTGGATACGGCAACCGCACTGATCAACGCCAAGTAAGCACAGCATCGGGAGCCGATATGTCCATCATAAAGATGGCTGACGTTGCGCTATCGGGCAAACGGGTGTTCATTCGTGAGGACCTGAATGTCCCGGTAGCCGACGGCGTCGTAACCAGCGACGCGCGCATTCGCGCCGCATTGCCGACTATTAAGGCAGCGCTGGCCGCGAATGCGGCCGTCATGCTGGTGTCGCATCTGGGTCGACCCACCGAGGGTCAGCCTGACGATAGGTTTACGTTGCAGCCGGTCGCCGACCGGCTCGCGGAACTGCTAGGCCGGGATGTGCCGCTGGTCAAGGACTGGCTCGACGGCGTCGACGTCGACGCGGGCGATGTCGTGCTTCTCGAAAACGTGCGTTTCCTCGCCGGTGAAAAGTCCTGCGATGACGCGCTCTCGAGAAAAATGGCGGCGCTTTGCGATGTTTTCGTCATGGATGCTTTCGGCACGGCGCACCGTGCGCAGGCGAGCACCTACGGTGTCGCAGAGCACGCGCCTGTCGCTTGTGCCGGCCCTCTGCTGGTCGGTGAGCTGGAGGCGCTCGCGAAGGCACTCGACAATCCGGCACGACCAATGGTGGCGATCGTCGGCGGTTCCAAGGTGTCCACAAAGCTCACCGTGCTGGATGCCCTGGCCGATATCGTCGATTGTCTGATCGTCGGCGGTGGTATCGCCAATACCTTTATCGCTGCAGCCGGTCATTGTGTCGGTAAATCGCTCTACGAAGCCGATATGCTGGAAACGGCGCGTGAACTCGCGGCTAATCGGGACGACAGGGCGAACATTCCGGTGCCGTCCGACGTTGTAGTCGGAGACGAGTTTTCCGCCACCGCGAAGGCCACCGTCAAGACGATCGATGCTGTTGCTGCCGATGAATTGATACTCGATATTGGCCCGGAGACTGCAAAACGATTTGCCGAAATCCTGGCTGGGGCTGGCACCATCATCTGGAATGGTCCGGTCGGAGTCTTCGAGTTTGACAGCTTTGGTGCCGGTACCAAGGCGCTCGCTGAGGCAATAGCAGACAGCGATGCATTTTCGGTCGCCGGCGGTGGGGACACGCTCGCCGCAATCGACAAATACGGACTTGCCGACGAGATT
>RCNE010002001.1_pt1 | contig 11028 bp, 9 predicted proteins | sample 2041361 | NCBI WGS metagenome assembly RCNE01 (sample SAMN09708229, study PRJNA481090) | Marine sediment metagenome, whole genome shotgun sequencing project.
TCCGATTGCCTGTTGCCTGCGCAGCCGCGCGTTGATGCAGGCACGCAAGTTGGACCTGACCGCTTGGTGAATACCGCAGGAGCCTATGACCGTTTTGGCGGTGATTTGATCGTTGTGGATTTTGGCACTGCGACCACTTTTGACGTCGTTGCATCTGATGGGGCCTATGTGGGCGGCGTGATTGCGCCGGGCGTGAACCTGTCGCTCGAGGCGTTGCACAATGCCGCCGCCGCCTTGCCGCACGTTGATATTTCGAGACCGCAGGCGGTGATTGGTACCAATACGGTCGCCTGCATGCAGTCGGGCGTCTTTTGGGGTTACATCGGGTTGGTTCGCGAGATATGTGCGCGGATCAAGGCCGAACGAGGCGTGCCAATGCAAGTGATCTCAACCGGTGGGTTGGCGCCATTGTTTCAGCAGGCCGAAAAGCTATTTGATGCTTATGACGACGATCTGACAATCCACGGCCTGACCGTGATCCACAAGTATAACAAGGAAAACGCATGACCGACCGCCTGATTTATCTGCCTCTTGGGGGCGCCGGCGAAATTGGCATGAACGCCTATGTTTATGGTTATGGCGCACCCGGCAAGGAGCGACTGATTGTGGTCGATCTGGGTGTGACTTTCCCAGACATGGACAGCACACCGGGCGTTGATCTGATCCTGCCGGATATTGCATGGCTTGAGGCGCGCAAAGCGCAGATCGAAGGCATCTTTATCACGCACGCGCACGAAGACCATGTCGGTGCAATCGGGCACTATTGGGAACGTTTGGGTGCGCCGGTTTACGCGCGGGCCTTCACGGCCAATATTGCGCGGCGCAAGCTGGACGAGCATGGCCATCCTGCAAGTGTGGTCAAAGTTGTTGGCGTCTACCCCGAGGTGATAACCTGTGGCCCGCTCAAGGTGTCGTATCTGCCGATCAGCCACTCGATTCCTGAAAGTGCTGGTTTGTTAATCGATACACCAGAGGGCCGCGTGCTGCATTCGGGTGATTTCAAAATTGATGAAACGCCAATTGTCGGCGATCCGTGGAATGAGGCCCTTTGGGAAGAAGTTTCCAAAGACGGTGTCAAAGCCCTGATTTGCGATAGTACCAATGTGTTTTCCCGCGAGGCGGGTCGGTCAGAGTCAACAATTGGCGATGCGATCGCTGACATGATGAAACAGGCGGGCGGCATGGTTGTTGCCACGACGTTTGCCTCGAACATTGCGCGTTTGAAGACATTGGCGATGGCTGCCCAAAAGGCCGACCGTTCGGTCGTGCTCTTGGGTCGCGCGATGCGCCGGATGGTTGAAGCGGCTACAGAAGTCGGTATCCTCACTGGGTTCCCACCGGTCGTGTCACCAGAAGATGCGCTGAACATGCCACGTGAAAACGTGATGTTGTTGGTCACCGGCAGCCAAGGCGAACGCCGCGCGGCATCTGCGCAATTGGCGCAAGGGTCCTATATGGGACTGAAGCTTAAGGATGGCGATACATTCTTGTTCTCGTCCAAGACGATCCCGGGTAATGAACGCGGCGTGATCCGTATCATGAACCAACTGTCCGAACTTGGCGTTGATGTGATTGATGATGCGGGCGGTAAATACCACGTCTCCGGGCATGCGAACCGCCCCGATTTGCAGCGTCTGCACCACATCGTGAAACCGCAAATTCTGATCCCGATGCACGGCGAACACCGTCACTTGCGCGAGCATGTCAAACTGGGCGGCGAAAGCGGGCTTGCGGGCATCGTAGCCGTCAACGGCATGATGATCGACTTGTCCGGTAACCGCGCAACAGTGGCTGAATACATCGAAACTGGCCGGACTTATCTTGATGGATCTGTTCAGGTTGGCGCGATGGACGGCATCGTGCGCGACCGTATCCGCATGGCGCTGAACGGGCATATGATCGTGACGCTGATCATCGACGAAAACGATGAGCCGCTGGGTGATCCGTGGGTCGAGACCTCTGGTTTGGCCGAGACAGGGCGCAACAACGCAGCTTTGGTTGAAGTCGTCGAACAAGATTTGAGCCAGTTTGTGAACCGCGCCAATGCCAAGACATTGCGCGATGATGTGAAGCTGGAGAAAGAGTTGAAGACGATTGCACGGCGGTCTGCCCATGGCGAAATTGGGAAGAAACCCGAAGTGACTGTGATCGTGTCGCGGTTAGGGGCGTAAAAAAAGGCCGGGGATAAAACCCCGGCCTTTTGATTAAACTATAGACTGTATTAGTCGGGAGTGATCCCGACTATTTTAATCCTTCGCCCGATCCGCAAAGCTTAATGCGATGAACGCTGGCGTTTCTTCACCCATACCAATGATCTTTGGGCCGTTATCACGGCGATCGTTCCCACGGCCACGTCCGCCGCGTGAACGCTCTTCACGTGGTTTGTGAGTGTGCTCGGGTTTTGGTTCAGATTTCACTTCTACTTTTACGTCTGCTTTGACTTCTGGCGCAGGTGCTGCTGCAGGCTTGGTCTCTGCGACTTTTACATCTTCGACCTTCGGCTCTGACTTGCGGCGGTTGCGCGTGCGCTTTGGCGTGTCTTCGGTCTTTTCAACTTCTGACGGTGCTGCTGGGGCAGTGGCAGGGGCCGCGGATCTGCCCATTGGGCTGTCCAGGCGCGGGATCGTTGTTTTGACCAGACGCTCCACATCCTCGAGGTTTTTCTCGTCGCGTGGAACGCAAATCATGATCGCGGTGCCAGATCGGCCTGCACGACCTGTGCGACCAATCCGGTGCACATAGTCTTCGGCATGGCTGGGCACATCAAAGTTAAACACGTGCGTTACAGCTGGAATGTCCAAGCCGCGCGCAGCCACATCAGACGCCACAAGGATGCGCAAATCGTTGTCGCGGAACTTGTCCAGCGTCTTGGTCCTGTGGCTTTGTTCCAGATCGCCGTGGATAGGAGCCGCGTTATAGCCCCATTTATTCAGTGACTTAGATACGAGGTCGACATCAGACTTGCGATTACAAAAGATGATCGCGTTCGTGCAGGCATCGCCTTCAGCATCGATCAGCTTACGCAGCAATTCGCGTTTCTCTGTCGGTTCTTTTGGTTTGGCAGAGCCTTTGAACATCACAACACCTTGCTTGATGTTCACGTTCGTTGTCGCGGCACGGGCGACTTCGATCTTGGCGGGATTCGACAAAAACGTGTTTGTGATCCGTTCAATTTCGGGGGCCATTGTTGCGCTAAAGAACAGGGTTTGGCGGGTGAAAGGCGTGCGTTTGAAAATCTCTTCGATGTCGGGGATGAAACCCATGTCCAGCATGCGGTCGGCTTCGTCGACAACCATGATTTTCACATCGGTCAGAATCAATTTACCGCGCTCAAGGTGGTCCAACAAACGACCGGGTGTCGCGATCAACACGTCCACACCTTTGTCGATCAATTTGTCTTGGTCTCTGAAGCTTGTGCCGCCGATCAACAAGGCTTTGGTCAGCTTTGTGTATTTGGCGTAAGTGTCAAAGTTTTCAGCAACTTGCGCGGCTAATTCGCGTGTCGGCGCTAGGATCAACGAGCGTGGCATCCGTGCGCGTGCGCGCCCGCGACCCAGCAGCGTAATCATTGGCAGCGTGAATGCGGCCGTCTTGCCGGTGCCGGTTTGGGCAATGCCCAGAACGTCGCGGCCTTCAAGGGCAGGGACAATTGCGCCGACCTGAATGGGGGTGGGGGTGTCGTAGCCTGTTTCGGCAACGGCCTTGAGAACCTTGGCGTCAAGGTTCAAATCAGTAAACTTGGTCATATACGTCCTATGTCTGCGGATCGGTCCGCAAAGGTGAAAGGACGCTTTATGATCGCGTCCCGCGTCAGCAGTCATTTTTGACTGTGCTTTCAGCTAACTTAATTGCTTCACTGCGTCAAGAAGACCCCTGTTGCCACATGTATTAGCGCGGCGTTGTTGCCGTTTCACGCATTAGGGCAAATCGCCGAAAAACACTGCCATCATCTTGGTTCAACAGTTCCAGCAAATGCAAAACCAATCGCCCCGTTGCAGGCGCTTTGGACGCATCACGCCACAAAGGTGCAAGCAGATGCGCCTCGAGGTCTCCATTGAGGACAGAGAAATCTTTCATTCCCATGGGAAGTGGCGCTTTGTTGCGGTCTTCAATGCGGAAAGGGTCTTGCGGCGGAAGACCAGAAAAGCACCGTTCAGCCTCGAAAATTTTCATCAACGAGAAAAGCATGTTCATGCGTGCGGCAAGGTTGCGGTCAGCCTCTGATGGGCCGTGTTCAGCAAAGGTAATCACCGCCGAAATCAGCCAGCGGGACGGTAGGTTTTGCAGCAGCCAGTCTTCCTCCTCGGTCCATAGGCGCAAGAATAGCGCGGGCGCAAAGTCAGGGTAGGTATGTTTGCGCAGGTGAGAGACCAAAAGCCCGTGCAGCAAAGCCAGTTCGCAGTGGCCCGCCAATTCGCCCAGCAACATGTGACGTTTCTTGGCGACACGGCTTAGCCCTTCGGGGCGCGGCAGAATTTGGGCGGGCAGCGGTTGGCCTTTGAGCGAGCTGAAATCAACATCGATCGGTGGCAGGTCAGGTCCGGTCAGCAATGCGCGCCGTTTTTGGTATTGCGGGACAAGTGACCCTATACCGCCGGGGAATGTCTGGGTTGGTTTGCGCACGAAGTGGCCTCTTGGTGATGTGAAAGTGACGTGTCGCTGTGCCTATTCATGACGGGTCTTGGAAATGGCGTCCAGTACCTGTTGAAATTGCTGCGCTGGAACTGTGCCTGCGTAACGCCCACGCCGCCCGAAAATCCGTAACGGTAAGCCAGTGCGGGCAGCGATTCGAAAGCCTGCTTCGGTCAAATTGATGACACCGATTTCAGCCCTTTGGCAGCCATCAATGCAGTGCGTCAGCAGCCGGTCATGGCGTTGATAATCCAGTCTGACATTGCCGGAATACATCGAGTTGATGATTGGTCCGTTGGGAACACGGCGCCGAACGTTGGTAAGGACACCAAAGGCACGTTCTCCGTTACGCGCGATTGACACAGGCCGCACGGTCATGATCGCTTTCGCGTCGCGAAAAATCTCGCGCTCCGGCGTGACGATCTGGGCGAACCCAGTCCAGCTGTCCGTGCTGGCAATAACGCTTTGAGGCGGTGCGCAGGCGCCCAACCCGAACATCAAAAAGAAAAGGTACCGCCGCATGACATACCTTGGCAGCGATATGGTTAATTAGTCGTTAAACCATCATTTCTTTTGTCGCCGTGAGCGTCACATCAGGATAGTCGCGGCCAACGCGGTCGATGTCCCATTGCAGTCGCGTCAGATAAACTGTGTCGCCGTCATTATCGGTCGCGATGTGCTGCTTGTTGGCGTTGACGAATTTGTCGACTGCGATCTGTTCGCCTGCTACCCAACGCGCCGATGTGAACTGTGAAGGTTCAAACCGGACGGGCAGGCCATATTCCAACTCAATCCGGCTGGCGAGGACCTCGAATTGCAGCGGGCCAACGACGCCGACGATGAACCCTGATCCAAAGGTCGGTTTAAAGATTTTGGCAGCACCTTCTTCGGCGAATTGCATCAGCGCCTTTTCAAGGTGCTTGGCTTTCAGCGGGTCACCTGCACGGCAGGTTTGCAGCAATTCGGGCGCAAATGACGGAATGCCTGAGACGCGGATCGCCTCACCCTCGGTCAGCGTATCACCGATCCGCAGTTGCCCATGGTTCGGGATACCAATGATGTCGCCGGCCCATGCTTCTTCGGCCAATTCGCGATCAGCGGCAAGGAACAGAACCGGATTTGTGATCGACATTTGTTTTTTGGAACGGACATGGGTCAGCTTCATACCGCGTTTAAAATGCCCCGAGGCAAGCCGCAAGAACGCCACGCGGTCGCGATGTTTTGGGTCCATGTTCGCCTGCACTTTAAAAACGAATCCTGTGACGTTCTTTTCTTCGGGCGCGATGTTACGCGGGGTGGCCGACTGGATTTGCGGCTCGGGCCCATAGGTCGCGATCCCGTCCATCAGTTCTTTGACCCCAAACGAGTTCATCGCAGAACCGAACCAGATCGGCGTCATTGATCCGTTTAACAGCGCTTCGCGATCAAGCTTGGGGAGTAATTCTTTTGCCATCTCGATTTCTTCGAGGAACTTTTCAAGCAAATGTGCTGGCACATGATCGGCTAGTTTTGGATCATCAAGTCCACTGATCTGGATGCTTTCGGCGACCTTGTTGCGGTCCGCACGGTCCATTAATTCCAGCTTGTCGCGCAGGATATCATAGCAGCCAATGAACTCGCGGCCGACACCAATCGGCCAAGAGGCGGGAGTGACGTCAATCGCTAGGTTTTCTTGGATTTCGTCAATTATCTCGAAGGTATCGCGGCTTTCGCGGTCCATTTTGTTGCAAAATGTCAAGATTGGTAGGTCGCGCAAACGGCATACTTCGAACAGTTTTTGCGTTTGGCTTTCCACACCTTTGGCACCGTCGATGACCATCACGGCGGCATCGACAGCCGTCAGCGTGCGGTAAGTATCTTCGGAAAAATCAGAGTGGCCGGGCGTGTCCACCAGATTGAATCTGTAGTGTTCAAAATCAAATGACATCGCAGAGGCCGAAACCGAAATGCCGCGATCCTTTTCCATCTGCATAAAGTCTGACCGCGTCCGCCGTGCTTCGCCTTTGGCACGCACCTGACCCGCCATCTGAATAGCGCCACCATAAAGGAGGAACTTTTCAGTCAGCGTCGTCTTGCCTGCGTCGGGATGCGAGATAATCGCAAAGGTCCGGCGGCGGGCGATCTCGGGGGGAAGGGGCGGGCGATTTGTCATGGATCACGCTTTATGCGCTTGGCGCGAAAAGGGCAATCGCGGTGCAGCGCTTAACGAAAGTTTCGCAAAGTATTGCTAGGGGTAGGTGATGATTGGGCGTGTTTCAAATTTTCTCATAGTCGTCGGCGCTTGGCTTTGGCTTGTCGGTTGCGGGGGCGGAGGCGGTGCCGCAGGCGGCGGCAGCGGTGGTGGACCTGTACCTGATCCACGCCTTGCGCGGCTCGATACATATGAGGCACAGAAATTGCGTGTGTTGGGTGATCCAAGCGCAGGTTTGTCTGCGATGCCGCTGACGCCTGCAAATGCGATGCCGTCAGTTGGCACTGCGTCTTTCAAAGGGTCGGCCACAATCCGTGTGGAGTTGCAGGCTGACCCATTGGTCCTTTATGGTGATGCGACGCTCGCTGTGGACTTCGACACGGGGGTGACCGATGGAACGTTGCAGGACTTCTTTGGTGCAGTTCCGCAGGGCCGTGTCGAAAATTACCAAGGTGAAATTGCGGTCTCTGGCGGCGCATCTGCTCAGAACATGGTGCTTGAATATAGCGGATCATTGACGGCATCCGGCCATACGATGGGGTTCGATGGAACGCTGGAGGCGTTGTTTTTAGGCACGCAAGTTTTGGCCATTGTGGCGTCTGATCTAGAGGCTGTCGTGGTTCACAACGCTACGCCACAAAATGCAACGGTGATTGTCATTGGCGAGGGCACCATCGTACCGCCGCCCGACCCACCACAAGTGCCACCCTAACTTGAGGACGCTTTGCGCAAAAGTGCTGCGGCCTTGGCAAGCGGGATCAGGTTGTCTTTGACCTCGTAATCAAGGTGCGCACGGTGGCCATGATCAAGGGCTGTCATGCCATCAGGTAGTGCGCCACGGCTGTGCGGATCGACAAGGTGGGATTCGGCTGCGATCCCTTCGGCATAGATGATGTGGTGGTGCTCAAAAATAAGCTGGAAGTAGTCAATAAAGCCGCCGCGTTTGCGCAGCACAGTAGTGTGGTCCACCAAATGGCGGGCCTTAATCAGTACCTCTGCGCGGCCAGCACCCAGTTCGTCTTCGCGTTGGTAGACAAACAGGCGGTGATCGGGTCGCAGCACCAAATCGTCTTCGTTGTGCAATGCACCTTTTTTGATCACCACTGGGGCAAAACTGCCTGTGGCGCGCAAAGTTGCTTGGCCCATGCATTTCACAGGCTGGCGGCCTGCGTCGCGGGTCAAGACCATGTCGCCTGCCTGCAAGGTTTCGATTTCTCGCATAGCCCCGTCAGCCATCGTGATCCGTGTGCCACGCGCAAACGATCCGCTTGCGGCTTCGGCAAAGCGTTTGGTGGCGGTATGGCGGGCGATGCCGACCAACCGGTAGTCAACCAACGACAGCATTTCACCCAACGGCAATACATAAATTTCGGCGACCATGTCGTCTTGGACTTCGACCAAGATCAAAGCGTCGTAGGTGCCGCCATCGGGGGCCATTAAGGTCAGACAACAGTCTAGATGCACCACGTTCTGGGACGCATCGACGCGGCGCAATCCACCCGTACCGGAAAGGACTTCAAGCGCGTGCAAAGGGCTGCCTGGTTGGACTTGAAACACATCATCCATCACCAATTCGTCGGCGAATGAAATCTGCTCGCCCTTCATGACGCCGTCGCTCGCGATCACATCGCAAGCGGCATATACGTCGATCGTGAGGGGGCGTTGTTCCATGGCTTTGGGGTTACACTGCCTTTGGTCATGCGCCAAGTCTGAATGAAAAAATTGCACAGTCATTTGCCCACCGCATGACACAGTGCTAGATCGCTTAGCGAAGACTTAACATAAGGAAAGCATCATGGATCTTGGGATCAAAGGAAAGCGCGCATTGGTATGTGCATCTTCAAAGGGCTTGGGGCGCGGATGTGCCGAAAGCTTGGCCGAAGCAGGCGTGAACTTGGTGCTGAACGCGCGCGGCGCTGACGCCCTTGAGGCGACAGCAGCAGAGATTCGCACCAAATACGGCGTCGATGTTGTTGCCGTTGCTGCAGATGTCGCAACCGAAGAAGGGCGCGCGGCTTTGCTCGCTGCTGCTGGCGATGTTGATATCTTGGTCAACAATGCAGGTGGCCCACCTCCGGGACTGTGGTCTGATTGGGACCGCGACGATTTCATCGCAGCACTTGATGCGAACATGCTGGCCCCAATTGCGCTGATGAAAGCATTGATGCCTAGTATGATCGACAAGGGCTGGGGACGTGTTATCAACATCACGTCTGGTTCTGTTAAAGCACCTATTCCGCAGTTGGGCCTGTCGAACGCAGCCCGCGCAGGTTTGACCGGATATGCCGCAGGAACCGCCCGTCAGGTGGCGCAGTTTGGCGTGAATGTGAACAACATGCTGCCCGGTATTCACGCGACAGATCGCGCAATCAGCCTTGATACTGGCGTTTCCAAAGCTCAAGGCATCGACATGGACGCCGCCAAGGCACAACGCCAAGCGACAATTCCAGCGCGCCGTTATGGCACAAAAGAAGAGTTCGGCGCGATGTGTGCATTCTTATGTTCACAACATGCGGGCTTCATCGTGGGTCAAAATATTGTTCTGGATGGTGGCGCGATCAACGCGACCATCTAAAAGCATCTGATGTTGAATGCGGGCGGCAGCAACGCTGCCCGCTTTTGACTTGCGCTGACCTTGCTCTGCCGCCCATCTGTTGTTAGGTGCGCTATACCCAATTGTTTTCGTCAGGGATATTGCTGTAGCCATGCTCCCCCCCCGCCTTGAAATCAAAAACATCGTCAAAGACTTCGGCGGCCGCCGGGTCGTCGACGACGTGAGCTTGACCGTGATGCCGGGGCAGGTGACTTGCTTGCTGGGTCCATCAGGCTGCGGGAAATCCACGACATTGCGGATCATTGCAGGGGTCGAACAACAAGACAGCGGCAGCATCCACGTGGATGACGCGTTGGTCTGCGATGGCGATTTTCAACTTCCCCCCGAGGCGCGGAACATCGGTTTGATGTTTCAGGACTTTGCGTTGTTTCCGCATCTGACGGTCGCGCAAAACGTGGCCTTTGGTCTGAAGCGCGGCAAGATCACGGACCGCGTGCATTTGCTGCTTGAAAAAGTGGGCATGTCGGCACACTTCAACGATTATCCACATCAGCTTTCGGGTGGCGAACAACAGCGCGTGGCATTGGCGCGGGCATTGGCCCCCAAGCCGAGTATCATGTTGATGGACGAGCCCTTTTCGGGTCTTGATGACCGGCTGCGCGATGATATCCGCGATGAAACGCTTGAAGTGCTGAAAAGCGAAGGCACCGCCGTTTTGCTGGTCACGCATGAACCGGGCGAGGCGATGCGCATGGCCGATGAAATCGCCCTGATGCGGAACGGTAAGATCGTTCAGCGCGGCGCACCTTACAACATTTACAATGCACCCGTCGATATCGAGGCTTCTGCTTTCTTTAGTGATATCAACGTTATCAAGGGCAAAGTCCAAGGCGCATTGACGGATACACCCTTTGGCCAATTTCTTGCGCCCGGCGTGCCGGACGGGACGGACGTCAACATCGTGATCCGCCCGCAGCACCTGAAAATCGACTTTGATCGCGGTGGACGTGGCCCCAACCCGACCCCCGCAGACGGCACCGCCGCGCGCGGCATTGTGGAGCGGGCGCGCTTTATGGGGGCCTCTAGTTTGGTTGAATTCCGGATGGATTTTGACGGCTCGATCCTAAAGGCGATCATCCCGTCGGTGTTTTTGCCCAAACCCGGTATGCCGCTGTGGATAATGATCCGGCGCGACCGATGTTTTGTGTATCCGGCCAAATAGGCTGCAAGGGGCAAATCAAGCATTTGCCTGAACCTAGGTGTTTATGCCAATCTGCTTGCATTAACACACAAAGGATATTGCAATGTTGGACGCAAAAGCCGTGGCCCAAATGGCCGCAGATTATACCGCTGCATGGTGTTCTAAATCGGCCGAGGCCGTAGCCGCCCATTACGCCCCAGAAGGTGAGATCGTTATCAACGAAGGTGATCCTTGGTCAGGACGCGCCAAAGTCCAAGAAATGGCCGAAGGGTTTTACGCCGACGTGCCAGACCTAGATCTGAAATGCGACAGTATCCGCTGTTCGGGACGCCATGCGCTTTTCGTCTGGACCTTTACCGGACATGACGCCACCAGCGGCAACCCACTCAATATTGAAGGCTGGGAAGAATGGGAACTTGGCGAAGACCTTAAGGTTATTTCGTCCAAAGG
>RCNE010002002.1_pt1 | contig 11028 bp, 8 predicted proteins | sample 2041361 | NCBI WGS metagenome assembly RCNE01 (sample SAMN09708229, study PRJNA481090) | Marine sediment metagenome, whole genome shotgun sequencing project.
TTACTGCAGCACATGTTGTGGAAATGCATCAGGCCGATTTAAATATTGAACATAAATACAATTGTCGTGGATTGACGTATTGGTGTGATGAGGAACGAAAAACAGCATTCTGTTTAATAGATGCTCCTAATGAAGCGTCTGTTATCGAATTGCATAAACATGCTCATGGTGCCGTTCCACGTCGCATTATCGAAGTCAATCCCACTATCGTAGAATCCTTTTTGGGGCGAATAGAAGACCCCGAAAAATCCAATAATACACAATTAAATATTATAAACGATCCTGCCTTTAGAGTGCTCATGGTAGTTGAAATAAGTAATTATTTAAATCGACTAGAATCCGATCAATTGACCATTTTTACTCAAAAATTTCATAATAGTGTGACTAAAATATTAACGCATTACAATGGTCGCACGGTTAAAAAAAATAACTACAATTATTTAGTATCGTTTAAGTCCGTGTCTGATGCGGTTCTTTGTGCTATTGATATTCAATATAAATTTAAATATGTGACTCCTAAATTTGATCCTTCCATAAGAAGGCTGAACATAGCTTTAAGTTCAGGAATTCCAGTCACAGACAAGGCTAATATTTTTGAGGATGCCATTACCTTAGCAACACGCATGTGCGAAATTGTTAAGGAGCCTTTTGTGATCACTCCAGAAGTCAATGCATTGTACGAAAGTGAAAATAGAAATGCTTCTATTGATAAGGCCATGATACATGTATTGAAACCAAGAGATGAGAAATTCCTAACCCAATTAATGGATTTTATTGAAAACGTCTGGAATAAGCCTGATTTCAATATGTTGCAATTTAGTACCTCATTAGGGTATAGTAAATCTCAGTTGTATCGAAAAATGATGAAATTAACAGGGCAGTCTCCAAATCGGTTTTTAAGAGAATTCAGACTACACAAGGCCCTTCAGTTATTGTATAAGCAACAAGGCAATATTTCTGAAATAGCCTTTGAATCTGGTTTTAACAGTGCGGCTTATTTTTCAACCTGTTTTATTAATAAATACGGAATTCTTCCTTCGCGATATATTCAACAACAACTAAATTAATTTAGCAACTTCATAAACCCCTATGGTTCAAAATTGTACTTTTTTGAACTAAATTTCGATGTTCAGAACGTGATGTCATTATAGCTTTGATGAATAATCAAAAAAACTATAATTATGAGCAATTCTCTTTTTGAACGTTTAGGTGGTCGACAAGGTATTTCAGCCATTGTTGATGACACTGTTGAAAATCACATGAACAATACTGCTGTAAATGCAAGATTCCTTCCTCTAAAGGATGATCATGAACATTTAACCATTATAAAAAATCATACCGTTGATTTTTTTGTGACAGGTAGTGGAGGTCCAAATGTATATAAAGGAAAAGACATGGTCACTGCACATACAGGTATGAATATTAGTCCTGCCGAATATATGCATGTGGTAGATGATATTTTTATGGCTCTAGACAAAAATGCTATCAATGACGATACTAAAAAAGATGTGCTATTTATTTTATGGTCATTAAAAGGTATGATCATGGCCAAATAAAGAGTTCTAATCATTTTAAAAACATTAAGCAATATCAACTTTAGTTTAAGGTTTAAATCTAAATTATTAGAAGCAGTCTCCCAATAATTAAGAGGTGAATTGATTAGGACATCAGATTCCGATTACAATGAAACCAGAAAAGTATACATTGGTACGATAGATAAACGTCCAGCTTTAATTTTGATATGCGATTGGTGTTAATTAACTGTTATATAGATTATCAACACTGCTTTTGAAACGAAACCATTTTATGATATTGCAGATGGGGTCTATATGCTTAAAATTAACTCTGGAACCGATTCCATTTCAAAACGGATCCTTAAACAGTAAGTGCGTTTAAACTGTATTAGAAAGTTCATCATAGTTTTGATGGACTTTTTTATGCTTAATAAATGCATTCAAAAAAAAATTCTTCTACAAGTTAATAAATGTGTTTTAGGCCCGTATTTAAGGCATGTTTTAAATACATTTAAGGTGATTAATATCATGTTTAGACTATGGAGTTCTCAATACCTTTGGACTATAAAATTTCAACTCATGAAAACCTTAAAACAATCACTAAAACCGGCAAAATTTATTAGCCTATTCCTCATTTTAATACTTGGATTCTCCTTCGGAAATGCTCAGGTAATGGATAAAGATAAAACAGATCCCAATAAACCTGAAACCGAATTACAGCCTGAGGTCCTTTGGGATGTAAAAGCCTATCTTCCAGCGGCTAAACTTATAAAGATTAAAGCTATTGATAAAGACGGGAATATATACGATGTTAAAGCGATCCAAAGTTTTGATGACACGAGTATGTTAGATATCAAGGCCATTGTTAATGGAGAGCGGCTTCCTATAAAATTAATCGTTAAGGACACTGACGTTTATTATCCATTAAAAGCCATTACCAAAGACGGTACTTTATTAGATATTAAGGGCATAACCGAATCTGGAGAGATCCTGCCTGTAAAAGGAGTTGGTAGATCTGGAACTATTGTTCATATAAGAGCTATTGGGAAAAGCTCTTCATTTTATACCCTTTTTGCGATATCACCAGAAGGACAAGTTAATGATGTAAAAGGCATAAAAATGCTCAATACCACTGTAGAAACTACCATAAAAGGGATATCGATATTTGCGCATGTTAAAGCATTACGTCAGAATTAAGAAAACGACAACTAAAGTAATTTTAAATACTTTACAAACAAAAGCATCCATTGGATGCTTTTGTTGTTTTATATAAGATATGATCTTTATTTATAGGAATTCGTGAACCTGCAGTTTGGATACAATTCTTAACTAATAACGCTATAATTGTGGCACGATTTCCGACATAAATAAATAACATAAATGCGTAATGCCAGTTAAATTCCTATCTTAAACAAATATTAATCTATTTGATACGAATCGATGATCAATTTTAGGCAATTCATACTACTACTTTTGGCCCTGCAAATTATGTCCTGCCAGCAGCAAGGAAAATCAAAGAAGGTAGAAGATGATGCGGAATACAATAGCATCGTTGCGAATTCTGTAGATAGGGATTTAGACGAGATCAAAAAAGATGGAGTCCTTAGGGCTTTGGTGGTTTATAGCAGTACCAGTTACTTTCTGTATAGAGGAGAGACAATGGGCTTTGAGTATGAGCTTTTAAAGCGCCTAGCAACGCATCTCGATTTAAAGCTTGAAATTATTATATCCGATGATCTTGATTCGGAATTTGAAGTCCTAAATAGGGGAGATGTGGACTTGATTGCCCATGGGATGACCATTACCAATCAACGTAAATGGGAAGTGGATTTTACAGACTATTTATACCTTACCAAGCAGGTACTCGTTCAGAAAAATCCCGATAACTATAGAAATATGTCCTGGGGTACCTTGCAAAAGCATATTATTCATGATGCTATAGAATTGATTGATGACACGGTTTCTATACGACGAAATTCCGCTTACTACGAACGGTTAATAAGCTTAGCAAATGAAATAGGGGGCACTATTGTCATTGATACACTAGATGGTCAGCTCACCACAGGAGAAATTATTGATATGGTTGCAGATGGAGAAATAAAGTACACCATTGCAGACGAAAATCTCGCCAAAATAAACGCCGCTTACAGGCCCATTCTTAATATCGAAGTTCCTATTTCCTTTTCGCAGCGCATTGCTTGGGTCACACGAAAGAAATCCAAAAAATTTAAGGCTGTTGTCAATACATGGATTAAATCCCAACGAAAGAAGACCAGTTATAACGTAATTTATAATAAGTATTTTAAAAATAAACGTTCCTTTCAACGGCGTACCAAAAGTGACTATTACAGTCTAAAGAATAATCAAATTAGTCAATACGACGACCTTATAAAGAAAAATGCAGAGAAAATTGGATGGGACTGGCGACTGCTGGCTTCTCAGATCTATCAAGAATCTAAATTCGATCCAGAGGCTAACTCATGGGCAGGAGCAGAAGGTTTGATGCAAGTAATGCCGGCCACTGCAGAATCCTTAGGTATAAAAAACCCAACTGACCCTAAAGAAAGTATCCGAGGTGGTGCGATGTATTTGAATCAAATTTATGACCAATTCACTCAGGTGCCTGACTCTCTAAACAGAATTAAATTGTCCATGGCAGCTTACAATTGTGGCTTCGGACATGTAAGAGATGCCCAACGTCTGGCAGAAAAAAATGGCTTAGATCCTAACATTTGGACGGATAATGTAGAACCTATGTTATTGGAGTTAAGTTTACCCAAGCATTACAATAAACCCTTTATAAAATACGGTTATGTGCGTGGTTCTGAACCCGTAAAGTATATTGATAAGATTTTTGAGCGTTATGAGAATTATAAAACGTTTATTGAGGTGGACTAAGACATGTTTCAAAAGGCACGATGTATATATTTAATCAAAACCAATAGTGAATATCAACAACTAAAAAATATGAGTATGCGTTTATTTATAGTTCTTATTGTAATTCTAATGCTGAATAGCTGTAATTCAGATAAAAACACAAAAAAAGCTAATGATAATGGGGTGCCTGAACGTGCAGAATTAAGCCAAGATTCAAAAATATTTCTTGGCAATCGCTTGTTTTCAGAAAAAACATGTATCACTTGCCATGCTATAAACTCTAAAATAAAAGGACCATCGGTTGTAGATATTATGCATGTTTATAAACAGAATAATGCGGATATCGTAGTATTTTTAAAAGGAAACTCAAAACCTATCGTTGACACTATAGCAAGTCAAGTCGCCATTATGCAAGCTAATATTGATGGTTTTTTAAAAGAAATAACCGATGAAGAATTAGACGCTATAGCGACGTATATGTTGCATGTAGATGAATTGCGCAATAAATAGAACCAAAGCGTGATTTTTAATATTCCTCATGATTAACTACATTTAGACTAATCATATGTCTTGCTTCTCCTCATACATTGAATATCTCTTTTCATCTTATTATTCCGCTTACATTAATTACAACAGTTATTTATATTAAGTTCATAACTGTATTTGCAGATTCAGAAGTTTTTGACACACCATTCAACAAACAAGCAACCTATTTTTCTTATTTGCATTATGCAGGTGGGCAAATTGTATTAAAATAAAATTTGCCTATATGGTTGGGCTTAACAACCATTTTATTTACTAAAGTGTTTTATAAACCTATAATAAAACACCATCAGAATATCTACAATAACCTTCTATAAAATCGGTTATTACAATTCCTTCACATATTTGCTAAATATGTGACATTCCTTACCAACTACACATTTCTTTTTTTAGTTCCCATAGTTCTCCTTAAATTTTAGATATCTGATAATTAAACCATTAAATATGAAAAAATTACTACGCACTTCGTTATTTCTTTTACTTACTTCTGCAATCTCAATAGCACAAACAACTTCAATTCCTGATGCTAATTTTGAACAAGCTCTTATCGATTTAGGATATGATACCGCACCAATTGATGGCGTGGTTACAACAGCAAATATTAGTTCAATTAATAGTTTAGATGTTTCTAATAAAAATATAGCCGACATAACAGGAATTGAAGACTTCATAAGCCTAACAGGACTCTTTTGTAATACCAATCAAATAACAACTTTAGATGTGAGCCTATTAACTAATTTGGTTTTGCTTTATTGTGGAGAAAATCAAATTTCAATTTTAAATGTTAGTAATGCACCAAATTTAGAAGTAGTAAACTGCATATCTAATTTACTAACTACTTTGGATGTTTCGCAAAATGCAAACCTAATTGATTTGAATTACGGAAATAATCAAATGATTACAGCAGTTGATGTGACTCAAAACTTAGCATTAGAACAATATTTCTGTTATTCAAATAACCTTACAAGTATTGATGTTTCGCAGAATTTAGCTTTATTTAACTTAGGTTGCTGGAGTAATTTATTGAATGAGATAGATGTTTCTGCCAACACGCAATTAACAAGGCTCTTTTCTTATGCCAATCCTCTTACAACTAATTTAGATCTCAGTAACAATCCACTTCTAGAACGTTTATGGTGTTTTGCAAATGGACTTACAGCCTTAGATGTAAGCCAAAATACATTAATCCAATCTTTACAATGTGGTGGCGGTGATCAAATCACAAGTTTAGATTTAAGTCAGCATACCGCATTAACTGTTTTAAACTGTGGAGCTGCTCAATTAACCGAATTAGATCTACGAAATGGAACTAATACAAATATAACGTCTTTTAATGCTGGGGGAAATCCAGACCTATTCTGCATTTTTGTGGATGATGTCTCTTATAGCAGCACTAATTGGATCGATATAGATGCTGCAAGTACTTTTGTAGAAGATCAAGCAGGTTGTGATGTCTTAGGAGTTAATGATTTTGAATTAGCAAATTTTAGTGTGTATCCCAATCCAGTTACAAATAAATTGACAATTAAAAATAATCTTTTAGTTATCAATAAAATTGATTTATATGATATGGCAGGGAAGTCTATTCAAATGATTATTCTTAAAAATGACACTGTAGATGTATCCCATTTAACTTCTGGTGTCTACATATTAAGAATTAATACTGATAAAGGAAATTCATATCGTAGAATATTAAAAAAATAAATAGTCAATACCAACACGTTAGCAAACATTAAATATTAATAATTATGAAACAAATTTATATTTTAACAACAATATTTTTAATTGGTATTACGAATTTGAAAGCACAAACAATAGATGTAGTTACCGGGTTAGATAATCCTCTAACTTTAACTCTCAATGGAAATGACCTGTACATTACTGAATCTGGAAGTGGGAAAATCTCGAAAATAGATATTACTGACCCTACACCAACTCCAACAGATGTAATAACTGGATAGTTTCTTCCTAACAGAATGATTTTTATTGGAAATGAACTGTATATTACTGAAGCCCAAGCAAATAAAATATCGAAAATAGATATTACTGACCCTGCACCAACTCTAACAGATGTCGTAACAGGATTAATTTACCCTGTAGCTTTAGCTCTCAATGGAAATGAACTATTTATTGTTGAACTTATTGGGAATAAAATATCGAAAATAAATATTACTGACCCTACACCAACTCTAATAGATGTCGTAATTGGATTGAGCTCTCCTTCAGATTTAATTATAATTGAAAATGAATTGTTTATTACAGAATCATCAGCTAATAAAATATCGAAAATAGATCTTACTGACCCTACACCAACTCCAACAGATGTAGTAACAGGATTAAATAGCCCTGCAAGACTAGCTCTAAATGGAAATGAATTGTTTATTTCAGAATATAATGGAAATAAAATATCGAAAATAGATATTACTGAACCTACACCAACAGCAACAGATGTTGTAACTGGAATGAGTGGTCCTAACGGAATGATTTTTATTGGAAATGACCTGTACATTGCTGAAACTGGTGGTGATAAAATATCAAAACTCGATGTAACATCGCTTTCCATAAGTGAGAATACATTGAAGAAAAAAGTTTCAATATTTCCAAATCCATCTGCAAATTTATTGCACGTTGTTGGCTTGGATAAAACTGAAAAATATGAAATCTATTCTTCAATTGGTCAAAAAATAAGCAAAGGAATAATTTCAAATAACGGAAGAATTTATATTCAAAACTTAACCAATGGAATCTATTTCTTGAAATTCGAGAATGAAATCACGTTGAAATTTGTAAAAAAATAAAATCATAAAACACTTGTTACAACATGAAAACTTATCACACCTTATTAATAGCAATCTTTATGATTTCTGCCTATGGATAATCTAAAAGGCAAATGGAAAAAAATGTAAAGTTTGTTTGAAAAGATAGAGTTTATATTATATTATGAGATTGCTTCTCCCTTCGCAATGACGTAGGATGAGATTACCGCGCTTTGCTCACAATGACATAAAATGAGACTGCTAGTCCTGATAGTTGTCGGGCTGAAAATGACGTTTCATACTAATTCTAGGATTTATATATTTGATGGTTTTATTAGAAATATATTAAAACTGTATCTTAGAGTTTCTATATTTTAACTTCATTTTTTATTTGTCATCTCAATTATGCGCCAGACCGTAAATTTCTTTATTATAATTGTTTTTTTATGGGTTTCCACATCATGTATAAATAAGCGTTATAAACAGGAAGACCAGAGTATTGTTATTAGTAATGACGACGGGCTAAGACTTCGGCTAACAGCGTATGGAGAACAAAGGATTCGTGTGCAATATGCCTTGCCTAATGAAACGTTTTTCTCAGATGATCATTATGAAATGGTTGCCTCTCACGATTTTAAAGGGTCACTAGAAATTAATGAAATTACAAGCAACTACGAGGTTTCAATAGTAAGTGAACCTGCATTAAAACTACTTGTAAATAAAGAAACCCTTGTTCTAGATTATCAGTATTTAGGTCAATCCATATTAAAAGAAGAACAACGTTTCTTAGCAACAGATAATAATTTAAACATCGCTTTTGTAAGTGATTCAACAGAGCATTTTACCGGCCTGGGACATAGTTATTTTGGAAGAGCAGAAAGTATTGATCTTAAAGGCAAATTGCACAAAAGAAATTACGGAAGCCAACAGCACGAGCAAGCCCCTTTAATAGTTCCTTTCTATATGTCTAGTAAGGGCTACGGTATCTTTTTGAATAGTACGTTTGAGAATTATTTCAATTTTGGACAAGACAATATCTATGAGTTTGGTATTAATACCTCTGGTTTTAAAGGGCAAATGGATTACTTTTTCATTCTTGGGCCAGCTATAAAAGATGTATTGCAAGAATATGTGGCATTAACAGGAAAGCCAAGACTACCACAAAAATCTATATTCGGACTTCAACTTTCAGATAAAGGACATGACCATAATTCTGATACACCATCTGATGAACACTGGTGGAGGAATAAGATTAAAGCCCATAAAGCCGCAGGTTTTCCACTAGATCATGTGGTTAATGATAATAGGTGGCGCGCAGGTGGAGGCAAGCGCTGTGAATCTTATATAGAGTGGGATAGCCTTCGGTATCCAAACCCTCAAGATTATAATAAATGGCTAAAAGAACAAGGGTTAACGACAACCATAGATTTTAATAGATGTATTGGACAATTTAGTGAAGGTTGGAAACCTGAGTTTAATATTCCGGTTACAGATTCAATCCATTTTAAAGAAAGCGCACCAGATTTAACTAATGCAGAATTTAGAACTTGGTTTTGGGATATTTTCTATAAAAAATCATTAGACCCAAAATTAGACTATCCGGGAGATGGTCTTTGGATAGATGAGTTTGATGAAATGGGTAATGCACCTAAAGATATGATTCTTGCAAACGGAAGAAGTTCTGCCGAAATGAGAAACTATTGGTTTTTCTTAATTGCTAAGGCATTAGTAGAAGATGGTTGGGATAAACAGATAGGAGAAGCTAAACGCCCTTATGTTTGGGTAAGAGGAATGACTGCTGGTGCGCAACGCTATGCCACACTTTGGAGTGGAGATATATTGCCAAATCATAAAGACATGAAACTACAGATTCGCGGTATGCAATTAGCCGGTTTGTCTGGCTTTCCTTTTTGGGGCCATGATGCTGGTGGCTTTTATGATTGGGACAAAAATGTAGGTCCAGATGAGCAACTTTACCAACAATGGTCTATGGCTATGGGTGCTTTTTCCCCCATTTGGAAACCTCATGGTATGGGACCATCACGATGGCCACTTGATAGATCTAAACCATCGCAACACGTAGCAAAGAAGTATAGCGACTTACGGTACGCTTTGATGCCGTACACATATTCTAACGCTTATCTCGCTCATCAAACAGGAGTGCCGCTTGTTAGAGCAATGCTATTAGATTATGGTAATAACGAAAAAGCGTGGAGTTATGATCTTCAATATTTATGGGGAGAACATATGCTTATTGCGCCTAGTTCATCTAAAGCCGATGTAATTGATTTATGGTTACCAAAAGGTGGTTGGTATAATTTCTGGACTGAGGCTTTTTATGCTGAAGAAGCCGAACTCACTTATAAGATGGAGAATGATGAATATCCCGTCTTTGTTAAAGCAGGAGCTATTATTCCAATGGCTCAACCTTCTAATAATATGTCTAGTATAAGTACTTCTGAACTCATTCTACATATTTACACAGGCGCAGATGGAACATTCACACTTTATGAAGATGATGGTAAAAGCGAAAAATACCGAACTAAAAATGAACAGCGTCAGACTGTTTTTACATATAACCACCGCGATAAAAAAGTAATTATAGAAAAATCAAAAGGTACCTTTGATGGTGCGATTTTGTCTAGAGTCTATACGCTAGTCATTCATGGAGTGTCTAATGAAATGCAAGTGAAAATTAATGGTGTAACTTCTAAAAACACTGTTTTTCAAAAAACCAAAAGAACAGTAACGGTCGAATTAGGCGAATTTTCTATTAATGATAGACTAGCTATTGAATTATTTCCAATTTAAAAAAGTAGCTTGTATGAGCAATACCAGCATACCGACAGGAAGCTGTGTAGAATGGAATTAAAACAAATTTGAGGGATATTAGAATTCTTAAATAAGATTATTTTTTATAAATTCGTTAAACTCAACATCACTAAAATATAAATTAATGGAATCAATCGACTATATCATCATTGTATTAAAAATAATTGTCTGTTTAAGTATTTTAAATGTATGGTTAATTCAGTCAAAAAAACCTACAAAATGGAGAGGTGGTAACGCTAAAACTATTGTTGAAGAATTTGAAGTATACGGCTTATCGAAATCATTTTGCTACGTTATAGGCTTTCTAAAAGTGAGTTTGGCCTTAATATTATTAGCTTCAATACAATATGAGTCTTTAACGTTAATAGGTAGCTTAGGATTAGCTATCTTATTGTTAGGATCCATAATTATGCATTTCAAAATAAAAGATCCGATGTTTAAATCATTTCCTGCCTTTTTATTTATACTTATGAATCTTACAATCGCTTACTTAGCTGCTTAAAAGT